>LWDU01000037.1_pt1 | contig 49908 bp, 39 predicted proteins | sample 727161 | NCBI WGS metagenome assembly LWDU01 (sample SAMN04566230, study PRJNA314399) | hydrothermal vent metagenome | isolation source: deep sea hydrothermal plume seawater | place: Mexico: Gulf of California, Guaymas Basin | collected 2004-07-11
GGTTGCGTTGAGAGTTTGATTACGAATTACGGTGCCTTTGCCATTAACTCGGAGCGTTTCATCAAAGCCAGGTATCAGAAACAGTAAGGCGATAGCCGGATCTTTGAGCAGGTTCGACATTGAATCGATTCTGTTGTTGCCTGGGCGGTCCGGAATAAAGAGCGTTTTGTCGTCGAGCACCTGTACGAACCCGGGCGGATCACCTTTGGGGCTCACGTCGGCTTTGCCGTTGCCATCGGTCGTGCCGATGCAGACAAACGGTGATCGGCTGATAAATTCACGGCAGTGTTTGTCAAGCTGGGGGATGCTTTTTTTGGCCGCAAGTTCGGAAGGTTTTCCCATGAACGTGCGCAGGGCGGTTAGTTCAGAATAGGTCTGTGTGGGTTTGGTATCCGTCATAGTGAATTCCTTGCGCAGCGGTATGGCCAGGGTTATTTCCGTTCAATTTCTATAAATACGAATTCGAAATCGTTGTTGTTGATGACGTTGTGTTCGACACCTGCTTTGCGTGCGTAGGCCTGACCGGTAACGAGTTCGGCCAGGCGTTCTTCATCCGGTGTTTCCAGGCGCAGTTCGCCAGTGACCAGGGGCACAACAACATAGTCATACTGATGTATATGCCAGCCGGTTTCTCCGTGAGGCGGAAAGCGCCATTCCGTGACAATGGTATTGTCATTATCAATTTGTACAGTCGGAGTAGCGCTGGGTCGTTTGTCAGGCATGGACAACCTCCGGAGATTGAATAAGCTTAACTATCGATGAAGCGTGTAAATGAATCAACGGGTTCTCTTTCAGTGATAAGGCTGTTCTCGATGGCATCAGGGTCAGCATAGCCCAGCGACATCCCGCACACCAGGGATTGTTCATCGGGTATTGGAAGACACTCACGGATGACCTGGTGATGACCGGTAAAAGCCGCCTGAGGGCAGGTATGAAGCCCTTTCTCTCTGGCTGCCAGCATCACGTTTTGAATAAACATGCCGTAGTCCAGCCAGCTGCCGATTTTCAGTTCCCGGTCAACCGTAAACATCAGTCCTACCGGGGCGTCAAAAAATCGAAAGTTTCGACCATGCTGTTGATGCATTTTTTCTTTTTGACCACGCTCAATGTCCAGCAGCCCATACAGATCCCAGCCAACTTTTCGCCGTCTTGACTTATAGGGGTCCTGAAAATCGTTAGGATAGTATTGGTACTCCGGCGTCCAGGCAGAAGCACCGCCGTCATGAGCCTTGAGCAGTGCGTCAGACAATCTGTTTTTCCCATCATCGGTTACCACATATACCCACCAGGGCTGCATGTTGGTGCCACTCGGTGCGCGCCGGGCAATTGAAAGGATTTCCTCCACAACTTTCCGAGAGACAGGTGTCGATAGGAAGGCTCGGATGGAGTGACGCGTGGTGATTGCGGCGGTAACGTTGTTTGCCGGTTCCCAGGTTGTTGCATTTTCTGTCATTTTTCGGTGGTGTTGTGAATGGTGGCTTGTTGGAGATCCCGTGATCTTACCAGCGGGGATGCTTCTCCATTGTCGAGACATGCGCTGTGACCACTTTCCAGCCAGTAGTGGAAAACTTGACCCAGGTCTGGGTTTGTCTGCCGACGTCTTCTGTCCCTCTGATCTTGAACTCGAGGTTAACCGTCGCAAAGCGATCGCCCAGTGTCAGAATCTCCAGCCGTCGTCGCTCTTCTTTGATGCCAGGTCCTTTCTTTCTTGAAATTCGGTGTTGATGGATTTCATCAAATCCGTAGCCGTTTTCGTGCATGGCGTAACGGATTGTGTGTTCGCTGTCCCAAAAAGTGTTGTCCAGGACTTCAATATTTTTGTCGACCAGTGCTGCTTCGTAGGCCTCGAACAGTAGGGTGATCTCATCCACGACTTCCGGGCGGTTGACTTCAAGGTCTTCAGTCATGTTGTGCTTCCAATGCTAGGCTGGCTGCAAGAAGGTCGGTATCGTGGTTATGTCCAGCAATGATAGACAAGCCGATCGGTGCATGATCCGGTCCGGTGGTAGCTCCGGGTATCGAGACATGAGGTACACCGGTTAGGCCGCCATGGGAGCACAACACAGAAATCTGCAGACGAAGAGCGTCGGTCTGATGAATCGGTAGATTTACGCGAGGGGCGCAGAATGGGGTTGTGGGCAGGCACAGCAGTGTTCCACGGGGTAGCAGCGATGTCATGTGTTCGGTCGCCTGTTGTTTTACGAGTTGTGCCGATTTTAGCGACGACGACTCGATTCTTGATGCGATAAATAAATTCCGTGCGACAGAATAGGACAGTCTGGGGTTGTGGTGGTCGATCCATTCCGAAAAGGTTTGCCAGAACTCAGCAGCCTGGACCGTTCTTTGTGCTTCGGACCACTGCTCAAGTCCATTTGGCGCCATATCGACTTCAGCCACTTCTCTAAAGAGTTTACTGAGGCGGTTTAGTACCGGTGTCAGCGCTGTTTGAGTTTCACTGCCGCTAAAAGCGAATGCATCACGTGCAATCAGCAGTCGATGGTTAAGACGATTAGGAATATCCTCCTGATAAAGCACACGGCCAACTCGAGACAGGGTCTCTGCACTGCGTGCGAACCAACCAGCGGTGTCGGATGAAGGTGCTTGCGGCATCAATCCTTCCAAGTTCAGGCGGCCATGGGTAGGTCGGATGCCGTAGATACCACAAAAACTTGCCGGCACACGGACGGACCCTCCCGTATCAGAGCCTAAAGCAAAATCGCAGTAGTCACCTGCGACTGCCGCAGCAGATCCAGCTGATGATCCACCCGGGACACGACCAGGGCAGGCCGGATTTTCTGGTGTCCCGTCGAATTTGTTTTCTCCCAGTATGCCCAATGAAATTTCATCCGTGATGGTTTTGCCGATTAGTGTGGCGCCGGCATCTAGCAGTTGGCTGACAATCACTGCATGTACTTGTGGGAGCGGTCTTGTTTCTGGCCAATCGGGGCTGCCGGCTGCGGTCGGTACTCCGGCCACATCAAATAGGTCCTTGACTGCAAACCGAAGATCACTCAGAGGTTTACCCGGTGAGCCACTCAGCGAGATCGTAGGTTTGGCGATCATCGCGCCGTGGGGGTCTCTGAGATGTAACGGAGATTTGGCCATTTTGCATAGAATCCAGTTGTAGGCCGGTAAAGCCTCGCAGTCCAGCCGTTCTGAGTCAAGTAAAAAGGTTGTTCTACAGTAGATGTGATCTGGGATTTGCCATGCGCTTAATTCATAGAATTTGCAGCCTATCGTGGAAGTTGCTTTGTTAATATTCAACAGTTTGATCTTGAGGGAGAACGGCAGATGACATTACCGCTAGCAGAGGGGTTAACGTTAGGCGTGCAAACTATTCACCGACGGACTGAACCATCCGCTGAGCGATGGACCCCATCCTTGGAAGACGGTCGTGATGTTGTAGAGCTAGTAGACCGGTTAGGATTTGACTCGATATGGGTAGGTGATCATCTGGCGTTTTCTATCCCGTTGCTCGACCCGGTCGTGCAGTTGTCGCAGGCTGCGGTTTTCAGTAGTCGTCTCAAGATTGGGACTGCCGTATTTCTTCAGCCCTTGCGCCATCCAGGTCCGACGGCCAAACAGATTGCTACGTTGGATTTACTGTCCAATGGTCGGTTCATATTCGGCTTGGGTGTAGGTGGGGAGTTTGAAAGTGACTTCAGTGTTGCCGGCGTACCCATAGCTGAACGCGGCAGCCGTTTGAGTGAATCAATAGAAGTCATGCGCAAACTCTGGAGCGGACAAAGGGTGAGTCACTCTGGCCGACATTTTCAATTCGAAGACATCCTGATGGAACCGTCGCCAGTCCGACATGGTGGTCCGCCAATATGGTTGGGTGGGCGATCCGACGCGGCGTTGCGACGGGCAGCACAGATGGCAGATGGCTGGATGAGTTATGTGGTGACGCCGGACATGTACCGCGAATCATTGGACAAGATTCAGGTCGAGTACGATCGATCTGGACGGGCAATTGAACAGTTCGTGTCGGCTCATCTACTGTTTACGCGTTTGGATAAGGATTACGAGACGGCACTGAATGTTGCGGTTAAAAGTCTCAGTGTTCGCTACAACATGGATTTTCGACGGGCCGCTGAGCGTTACTGTGCGCTGGGCACCGCCGAGCAGATTGCACAGACTCTCCAGACGTTTTACAAGGCGGGAGTTCGCTATGTGATATTGGATCTTGTAGGACCCTACGAGGAGCGGCTTGACCACCTGACTGCGTTTGCAGATGAAGTGTTACCCTTGATTGGAGAGATGATTCCCTGACGACTTTGGTACCGCCCAGGTGTTGAAACTGCCTGAGTTGGCGGTGCCGATAGGCGGTGACAGGTAGATCTATAGGGATTTAACAGTCAATCCGCTGTTGTATACTGATCATGCACTGCGCGGTCTGTTCAGAGGAAGGGTTGCCGCGAGCCCACGGCGTCAAACTGGCCGGGTCGCTTGGTGCTGTGGTACGAAGGCTTGTGATTGTCAGTTGTTCTATTCTCTGGGAGTGACAGATGTCAGACGATATTCAGGACGCCTTAGACAAAATATTTGCGATTGATTCTGCGCTCTACCAGGAGCGGGGCTTTCAGCGCCGAATTGGGTATGGAAAGCGACCCGCGCTGCTCAATATTGATTTAGCCAATGCCTGGACACGACCGGGTAACGTGTTTTATTGCGACAACATGGATGTGATCATCCCGTCGACACAAGCACTGCTCAAGGCAGCCCGTGGAGCCGGTATACCAATTGTCTATACGACTACTGCGTATGATGTCACGAGTGGAAATCCTTCCGACATGGGGCTCTGGCACAAAAAGATTCCGGTAGAGTTGCTGCAGGCTGGAACCGAAATCTGTGCAATTGACGATCGGATTGCGCCTCTGGACGATGAGCTTGTGATTGTAAAAAAACGGGCAAGTGGATTTCATGGAACCTACTTGGCCGGATTTCTACGTGCACATGACGTTGATACAGTGATTATCACAGGTGTGACCATGGCCGGTTGTGTACGTCACACGACTGAAGATGCCATCGCCGAAGGATTTAGACCGATTGTTGTGCGCGAAGCTGTCGGGGATCGTGTCCCGGCAGTGACCGAATGGAACTTGTTTGATATCGACGCCAAGTTCGGCGATGTAGAACCGTTGCAGAACGTATTGCGTTATCTGGAAAACCTCAATAAATCGAGCTAAGGGAAAATCGTTGTCAGGTGCGTCATGATCAGTCAATTCAATCTCATTTCATTTTCGGGGGCCTCTGGGTAGACGGTTATGGCTAGAGTCGGTGTCGACGTCGGCGGGACGAATACGGATCTGGTTCTAGAAGCTGACCACGGGGTGTATTTCCACAAGGTTGCTAGCACCCCAGACGATCAGTCTGAAGGAGTGCTAAAAGGGTTGTCGGAGCTTTGTGAGCAGGCGGCTATTAAACCCGATCAAATCGACGTGATTGTTCACGGTACCACGGTCGCGACCAATATTACTCTTGAGCACAATGGTGCAGATGTGGGGATGATCACTACCCGGAATTTCAGAGATATCCTGCATATCGGTCGGCACAAGAGACCACATAATTTCTCACTTCATTTCGATGTCCCCTGGCAGAGTCAACCACTGGTGAAGCGCCGTAATCGCATAGCGGTCACAGAACGAATTATGCCGCCATCGGGAGAGGTTACGGAGCCGCTGAACGAGAACGAGGTACTTGAAGCAGTTGCATTATTCAAGAAGCGGGGCATTGAGTCGGTAGTCATTGGCTTCTTGTTTTCATTTCTGAATGATACGCATGAACGGCGGGCAAAGGCGATTGTTGAGCAGGAAATGCCTGGAGCCTTCGTCTGCACTTCATCCGATGTGGCCAATGTACTGCGTGAGTACGAGCGATTTTCCACTGCAGCAATGAACGCGTACGTGGGGCCGAGTACTTCTTATTACTTAAAAAATCTTCAGGACAAACTTATTGGTCAAGGCTATAGAGCCAATCTTCGGGTAATCCAATCTAATGGCAGTATCTCCACGGTAGAGGCTTGTTCGCAGCGTGCCGTGACGATGCTGATGTCGGGTCCTGCAGGTGGTGTGATCGGGGGAAAATCGGAGGGACTGTGGTGCGGAAATCGTAACATGATTACGGTCGATATCGGTGGCACTTCTGCCGACATCAGCACGATTCCTGACGGCCAAATTAAGATCATGAATGCCCGCGATTCCTATGTTAGTGGCCATCCGATACTGGTTCCGATGATCGATCTGGTTACGATCGGTGCAGGTGGGGGTTCGATCGCTTACGTCGACTCCGCGGGTGGCTTCCATGTGGGGCCGCGCTCTGCAGGTGCTGACCCGGGACCTGCATGCTATGGCCGTGGTGGAGAGGAGCCGACGGTAACTGATGCACAAGTGGTTCTGGGTCGACTCGATGCGGACAAGATGCTGGGTGGGGATCTGCTTCTGGATAGAGATCTGGCGCAGCGCGCGATTGAGACCAAAATCGCGCGACCACTTAATATCTCGGTGACTGACGCAGCACTGGGGATCATCAAGGTAATCAATTCAAATATGGCACTGGCGATTCGATCTAATTCAGTTGCCCGGGGTGTGGACCCACGTGAGTTTTCACTGCTGCCGTTCGGTGGGGCCGGACCGCTGCACGGTGTGGCCCTTGCAGAGGCCGTATTTGCAAAAAATGTCATTATCCCTGTGGCACCGGGCATCACCGCCGCCATGGGTCTTTTACAGACCGATATGCAGTATGAGCATGCCCGTTCTCTGATTACATCACTCTCTAATACCTCGACTGAGACGAGTGACCGAATTAACAGTCTAGTCAAAGAACTGGTATCTGAATGCCGTCGGGACCTTGAAAAGGACGGTGTACCTACGGCTCGTCAGGAGTTTCAGCGTATCGCCGAATGTCGTTATCACGGACAAGGTTTTGAGTTGCGCGCGCCAATTCCAGATGTCGATATCGTGCCTGAAAACGTCTCTAAAATTGTAGAGGGTTTTCATGCTCAACATCACCTCGATTATGGTTATGCCTTTGAAGACGGTGAAGTTGAGTTGATCACAATCCGTGTCATTGGCATGGAGCGGGTGAGACCGCTCGAGGTATCGCCTCTGGATCAGGCCAGTGCGGCGAACACGCCCGAAGATGCACTGCTTTATCGTGCGGAAACTATTTTTGACGACGGACAAAGTCTGCAGACGCCCCGTTACGATCGAAACAAGCTGCGGGCGGGACATGTGATTTCGGGACCGTCTGTGATTATTCAGCATAACTCGACCATTCTGGTCCCCCCGGGGTACGTCGCGCAGACGGGAGAATACGGGAACCTGACGATTGAGCGCAGCAATTAGCGGCTGCTAAGAAGAGAACGAACTATGGCGACCGACGAACTGGATCCAATCACTCTGCAGGTTATCAGTGGAGCGCTGGATACCATCGCGGAAGAGATGGGACACATCCTTTATCGGATGTCGTTCTCATCCATAATTCGTGAATCCCAGGATCTCGGTGCTGGTCTTTTTGATACTGATTTCAATACCCTGTGTGAGTCTGAATCTACACCGCTGCATATTGGATCTCTGCCAGGTTATTTGTATGGCATTCAGGAGACCCTACAGGGTGGCGTCTGGAACGAGGGGGATGTTGTTCTGCACAACCACCCCTATTATGGAGCGAGCCACTCGCCCGATCTCGCGATCGTTATTCCATGCTTCCACCAGGGAGAGTTGGTCGGCTTCGCAGCGAACACTGCCCACCATCTGGATATAGGAGCCGCTACCCCCGGCTTGATCATCGATATCCCGGATGTATTTGCCGAGGGCATGTTGTTTGCAGGTACGAAGCTCTATGAAAAAGGCGTCCGCAACGTCGCAATATGGGAATTTCTGGGTCGCAACAGCCGGGCAGCGACTCAGTTACAAAGTGATATTGAAGCGCAGATCGCTTCAGCGAGGTTGGGCATACGGCGTTTTGCTGAACTGATGGATCGCTACGGTAAAGATAAAATCCTGTCGGCAACGCAGCAATTGATGGATTACACCGAGAAGATTCTGCGACAGAAGATCGAAACCATACCCGATGGTGAGTATCGTGCAGAAGGCTTTCTGGATGATGATGGTAAAAACCGAGGTGTGACGTTGCCGATCAAAGTGTGTGTGCGGGTACAGGGCGATGCGATAGAAATCGATCTCACCGGATCCGCTGACCAGGTCGAAACCGGGTTTAACGTACCTTTCGAGGGATCCACTAAAGTGGCCTGTTTCTGTGCAATTCGTTCGCTGTTGCTGGATGCGGAGACGTCAGAGATAGAGGTGCCCTCAAACGAAGGTTCTTTCCGGCCTATTAACGTTATCGCGCCCAAGGGTTCGATTTACAACCCCAAGTTTCCAGCGGCTGCGGAGGCAAGATTTACTCAGTGTAATAGAATGATCGACTTGATCTATAAGGCGTTGGCACCGGTATTGCCCGAAGAGATTATTGCTGGCAGTTCAGCGTCTTTATCGTTTGTGTCGTACTCGGGCATCCGTCCATCTGGTGATTATTGGGTATTTCTCGAGGTGAACGAAGGTGCTTACGGCGGGCGTCCAAAATCTGATGGACCTGACAGTATCGACAACCTCATGGCCAATACCCGCAATAATCCGCTGGAAGATCTCGCAATTCACCTGCCGATGATCTGTGATCGCTACGAGTTACGTAACGATGTGTTGCCTGGAGCCGGCCGGTATCGAGGTGGGATTGGTGTCGTTAAGTCACAACGGGTGCTAACGGATGCGTTTATGACTCACGAAAACGAACGACATCAAGATGTACCTTGGGGTATTTTCGGAGGTGGGGAAGGTGCGACCGGTAAAGTCGAGATCTACAATGTCTCGGACCCCGATAACATCCGGGATATGCCCGCAAAATTTTCCGGCATCAAGATCAATGCGGGCGATGTCCATGCGTTTTATGCGCCTTGCGGTGGAGGTTATGGTAACCCGCTCGAACGACCGGCAACTCAAGTACTCGAAGATGTTCTGGACGATTTCTGTACGGTTGATCATGCAAGATTAGCGTACGGTGTGGTGGTTGATCTTGCCAAAGAAACCGTGGATGAGCCTGCCACAGAATCGCTGCGTGTCCAAATGCGCAACCAGCCGCCGGCGACCACACCAGCGCCCAAGGGACACCAAGTAGTCGGCCAGACAGTGCCCACTCGGACCGATTCTGTTGATGCCCGCGTAGTTGAGCCTATGCAAATCGAAAAGCCTCGTGAAGCTGACCAGACTGTGACGTCGGTGATCGCAGAGTTGCGCAGTACATTCGGAGACAGTTGGAGCTTCGATATTGTCTACCACACGTCAAACCGTAGCCTGACCGAAGTACGAGGTGAATTGCGGGCAAACGGAGTTTATGCCAGCGAGACGGGTACAAATAAAAATTTCGGCGAGGACTATTCTACAGGGAAGCGATTGCAGGATGCGGCTGAACAGAGTTTTGTTAAATGTGCGCAAAAACTTCTGCGCAACGCCTGAATATTGATTGTGAGTGGGTGCCAAGCACTGTTGGATTGGTGTTGCGTTACTGATTCGGAGCTACGCTATTGGAAACTCAACCGCTGACGTTTGTCCTGGTGATGGCCGCACTCGCCCTGATCGGCGTGGTTGTGTTTGTTGTTTATCTCGTGGTGCGTAATAAAGAAGGGTTGTCTGTCCACGCCACGTCAGGAAGCGGGCTTTCCTCAGGACAACGCTGGTTTGAATATCTGCTCGCGGTTTTGGCACTGGTGGCACTGGTTATCGCAGCGATCGTGGTGATTGTTATTCTCTATCCCTCAGGGATAGGACTCGAGACTGCCTGGCGGGGAAGCACTCGATCGATGACCTTTCTAATGGCGATGTTGGTCGTAGGTCTGGGGGCATTGGTCGCGTTTGTAATTGGAATGTTTATGCGCCGTCAGTCGGAGAAAGTAGTGGCAGAAACTGAGATTGGTTCGGTTTCGTCCGCGCCTGCTCCTGTCCAGACACCCGCCGGTAACCGATTGATTGGGTTACTTGTTCTGGCGATCGCTTTTTTGGTCCTGAACTGGGTCTATGTAGATGAAGCCGACCAGTATCGATTGATGACTAGTCTCATCTACCCGGCTGTTCTGGGCGTGGCACTGGTTCTGCTCTTCGACAAAGCAACGCGGACTTGGTCGATCAAGGCCAAAGGTGAGCCATTCAGAGAATGGGTGTTTTGCGATGCAGCGGTATTCTTGGTTTTTCTTGGCTTTCTTAATCTGATCCAGTTGGCTGCAGATGCATCCTATAGCGCCTTGTTTTGGGATCTTTTGAACCTCGTTCTTTTCTTGTTTGTGTTCTGGCTGGTGGATCGGAAGGTCAGTCGGTACCGCTTTCTTGTCGCTTACGGTTATTTTGCTTTGGCACCTATTCTGCTTTATATCTGGCGATTGGTTCATTTGGCCGAGGATGTGGTTGAGATCGTACCCTGGTGGTCTTCGGTGTGGCCGTTCTTCATACTGGCGATCATATTCATGGTGATCGAAATTATTGCCTTGATTGCCACCCGGGGATCACAAAAACAAGGTGGTGGTTCGGTCCGTGACACAGTTTTTATCGTCGTCTACGGAATCTTGCTATTGGGCGTGGCACCCTAAGAGAAGGTAGCGCCAACAAAGCAATTTTCTGTCGCTTGTAATCGGGTCGGTTTTGGGTCAAATTAGTAAGGCCCACGCGGAGAAATAGTTGCCGGGAAATTAACGATAGAGCCGATCTTAGGTTAAGCCTGAGGCTTTAGACTGAGTTACACATGCAGGTGAGGTGGCGATGACAGGATGGCAGTGGTTCTGGACGTTAGTGGGATTTCTCCTACTCATACTAGTACTTATATTCCTCTATTTTTTCCAGCCGTTTGAAGATCTATTCACCCTGGTATTAAATGGAGTGAGTTACAGCAATGCAATTTTCTGGGTCGCCCTGATCATTGGTATCATCGGATTTTGTACGTTCCACTGGCATGCCTATAAGGTTCATATTGTTCAACAGCACAGTGTTGAATCAATGGTGCTGACTTCTCTTCGCGGCTCAACATTCACGGCAATACTACTCAGTGGTGGGGCAACCTTGCAGTCCGTCCAAAACTTGTGCGTGTTTTTGCTTCAGAACGGCTACGGCTTCGATTCAAATTTTGGTAAAAGAATTGCAGCAATAATTGCCTTGGTGGTCATAACAGGCGTTTTCTGTGTTATTTTCTGGTTGTTGAAGTTGATACGGCCAGCGCATGCCTCGCTAATGTCCGGCCGGGCGTAGAATCAGTGGGTGTAGCATATTGGTAGATGGATAGTAGGATAACGGTGTCGGTGCGGGACGGGGGTCCAATTACCGACGTAATAGACTTAACACAGTAAACCATGGAGGATTCTGACGATGGTAGATAAAATGAAAAAGCGGACTGCAATTACAGGCGGTACCGCAGTAACCCGCCGGGAGTTTATGGGGACTACAGCTAAAGCAATGGCGGCTGGGACTGTAGCAGCCAGTTTTCCATATATTGCGACAGCGAGTGATCCACTCCGAGCGATTGGCCTTGGTGTGAGCATAATCAATGAGATTCAAGCGAAAGCAGCGGCAGATTTGGGTAGTCCGGTCACCGGGCAAGCGCTCGGCTATGGCGCATACTTTGGTAAAGCCCTTAATCAAAATGATCAGTACGATGTGTGTGAGGGGTTTTTCAATGACTTTGATGTCTTTCTGCCTGCCAAAATATTCCAGCCACTGGATACTCACCGACTAAAAGCTTGGGACCAAGTTTCGAGCCTAAGCAAGACCGGGAAATTAACGCCTGATTCCAAGGAAGGTGATGGGGATGCACCTTTTCGCCTGTTGTGGTGTGATGCAGACGGAAATTTGGTCGATGGCCCGTCACGCTATATCACGGCGCTGCCGATGTTCCATAATGCCGATTCGCTGGGATATGACAGGGATGCATTGGGTCGCGATGTAACTTCCTGGGCCGATATGCTGTCGCCCGATGTAAAGGGTGCGGTGGGTCTGACAAACACTCCCCAGGTTGGTGTGATGGACGTAGCTATGGCTGCTGAAGCTGCCGGGCTAATGAGTTTCAAAGACAAAGGTGACATGACAAAGGCTGAAATCGATCAGTTAATGACTTACCTGATTACGAAAAAGAAAGAAGGGCACTTCCGGGCGTTCTGGGAAACTTTTGGCCAGTCAGTTAATCTTATGGTGTCGGGTGAAGTTCTGATCGAGAGTATGTGGTCACCCGCTGTGACTGCAGTGCGTGCTGAAGGTATCAACTGCATCTATGCGACACTCAAAGAAGGCTATCGTGGTTGGCATGCGGGTATCACCATTTCAGCTAGGACTACAGGCAAGGCGCTGGATCTTTCCTATGAATATCTGAATTGGTGGCTGGAAGGTTGGGCTGGTGCATTTCAGGGTCGTATGGGTTATTACCATCCAATTCCTAACAACGTCAAAAAGCACATGTCGGCCGCCGAATGGGACTACTGGTACATGGGTAAGCCTGCTTCTGAACCGCTCACCGATCCTTGGGGTAATCCACTGGTTGAGAAAGGTGAGGTTCGCGATGGAGGCTCTTACGAGACTCGATTCAGCAACATTGCAGTCTGGAACTCGCTGATGAAGGAAAACGATTATCTGGTCAAGCGCTGGACTGAGTTCCTAACGGCCTGATTAGTTTCGTCGATAAAATGCGGGCGGGGCCTGAATAGCCCCGCCTATTTTTTTGCCTAATCACGGTGTTTATCGCGCTGTGAGCCGCTTTCCAGTAATACAATATCTCGTATGAATGAGCCTAGCGCCAGCGAGCATACCGGACTCATCGGAGACAACGTCTACCTACAGAATCTTAAGGTAGAGCATCGCCCAAAAGGTAAAATATTAGATACCGGTTTTCCCGTGAGTTGGTTGATTGCGCCCAGTGTGGCCTGGCTGTTGTTGTTCCTGGTGATACCGCTTGCAAGCATTATTGTGTTCAGTTTTTGGACGGCCGATATGGGTAAACTGAATACTAGCTTTAGCTTGGAAAATTACGCAAACTTCTTCTCCAACGAAGGCTTTTTCGATCCTCAAGCAGACCGTTTCCTTTCGGTCAGCGTCTACACGAAAACGTTGTGGAGCACATTCCGTTTTACCATTGAGGTAATGGTTTTGTGCCTAATTCTGGGTTACCCGATTGCTTATTTTTTGGCTATGCGCGTCACGACCTTTAAATGGCAAATGGCTCTTTTTTTGGTCTGCATGGTGCCGTTTTGGACCAGCTATCTTATTCGAGCTGTAGCCTGGATTCCGATGTTGGGGCGTCGAGGCTTGCTAAATAAAATGTTGGTGAATTTGGGTATTGTTGATAAGCCTGTAGATTTTCTGCTGTATTCTGAATTTGGATATACCATGGCATTGTCTCAGCTTTATGTTGTGCTGAGTGTGGGTCCGATCTTCTTTTCATTGGCCAAGATAGACCAGGAGATTCTTGAAGCCGCCCGTGACATGGGTGCTACGGCTTTTCAGGTCTTTCGGGAAATAATCCTACCGCTGTCATTACCGGGTGTCGCAATTGGTATGATTTTTATTTTTGTCATGTTGATGGGAGAATTTGCCACAGCTGTTGTTGTTTATGGCGGTAAGACGAGTACTGTTGGGACAGTCATACTGAACTACTACGCTATTGCAAACTACCCATTCGCTGCTGTTAACGCCATTATGCTGATGCTGGCGATGATGATTGGTGTTGTGATCATCCTGCGTTTGGTCAATATCAGGAAGGAACTGTAACTATGGCCCGCTGGTCTGCTCAAAGAAGAAAAAAGCTTTTCTCTAAAAGCATGTTCAGTGTGTACTACATATTGTTTATCCTTTTTATCTACGGCCCGATGTTCGCGATGTTCATTCTGTCTTTTCAGGGGCGTCGAGGAGGCACCACCTTTCCGATGAGGGGTGCTAGTTTTTACTGGTGGCACAAACTGATAGAACCCTCTACGGTGGGTGATATGCAGGGTGCGATGGGTCGGTCATTAATCCTAGCACTAATTGTGATGGTGATTACAGCACTTTTCTCGACCATGCTGGCGATGGCCTTTCGAAAGAAATTTTTTGCCTCCGGACTTCTCTTCTACACAGTTATGGCCGGTCTTATGATGCCTGGAATTCTGCTAAGTCTTGCGTTAGCAACACTGCTTAAGCAGTTGGGTATTCCAACCGCGTGGTGGTCGTCCGGATTGGGTGTGCACGTAGTCTGGACATTGCCGTTTGGATTCCTGGTCATGATGGCAGTGTTCAACCGCTTTGATTCGACGCTGGAGGAAGCAGCTCGCGATATGGGAGCTAATGAGTGGACGGTGTTTAAAGAAATCACTCTGCCCCTGATCACACCCGGCGTTGTTGCCGCCGGGCTTTTCGGATTTACACTTTCCTACGATGAGTTCGCTCGAACAACGCTACTTGCGGGCCAATTTAATACTTTGCCACTGGATATCAACGCGGCAATGACACAACGTATTCGCCCTACATTGTTTGCACTGGGGACGGCTTCTACGCTGTTTTCACTGTTGATGATAGGTTTGTTCTTGGGTATCTATAGCATTCTGTACCGCAGAACGCATTAGTGGGTTTTATTCCGGGAACTGACCGCTTCGCTTATGTTGGCTGCGAACGCCTTTAGGCATCAGATGATACCTCGATACAGTATTTCAGCGGTTTGTATGCGGCCTTAACAGAGATCAGATGTTCCCGAGCAATACAGCGTCGTTAGCCGACCAGTAAATCAGCACCTGTTGTCCAACTTTGTAGTTGCGATTCACTGCATCCCGGTGCTGTTCTACGTGAACAAAGTGGTTATTGGAGATTTCGAATACATCCGTTTCAAGTGACCCGATATATTCGGTTGCAATGTATTTACCATTGATCTGGTTGGCCATGTCCCCCTGTGAATTGGTGTGCATCTTGTCTGCACGTACGCAGAAAGATGCTTCCACGTCGATGGGCGTGTTGCTGGTAAAGCCGTGTTCAGCGACATAGAACAATTGTTCATCTTTTTGCAGGATGACTATGGATCCACTTCGGGATTTAACGACACCCGAAAACAGGTTATTGTTACCGATAAAATCGGCGACAAACTTGGTATTCGGCTTTTCGTAGACCTCTCGTGAGGTCCCGATCTGCTGAATTACGGCATCACTCATGACGATGACTTTGTCGGCCATCGATAACGCTTCCTGTTGTGAGTGCGTAACCATTACAAATGTCATTCCGAGGTCTTGCTGGATCTTTTTGAGCTCCACCATCATTGACTGACGCAGACTGAAATCGAGCGATCCAAGTGGCTCATCAAGAAGCAAGACGGTAGGTCGACTGATCAGCGCTCTTGCTAATGCAACGCGCTGCTGTTGCCCACCACTGAGATCGCGGGGAAAGCGGCTCCCAAGGTCAGACATGCCGATCATGTCGAGAATGTCCCAGACCGGTTTAGCTCTTTCGGATGAGGATTGCCCTCTCATTTTGAGACTAAATTCAACATTTTGGAAAACAGTCCGATGTGGAAACAAAGCAAAACTCTGGAACATCATTGAAGTGTCACGCTGCGACGGCGGTAGATCCGTAACGTCCCTGCCAGAAAGATGAATCGTGCCTGAGGTGACTTCCTCGAGGCCCCCGATCATCCGTAGGATTGTTGTCTTACCGCAGCCGCTTGGGCCGAGCATGGCCACGAATTCACCATGCTCTATTTCAGCAGTGAAATCGATCACGGCCCGGGTGTCCCCGGGAAAAGTCTTACAGACGTCGGTCAGGGCGACGTCGTATTCGGGCATGACGGGGTAACCGCGCTCGGCGGGTTAGCCGACGCTTTTTGAGGTGGCCAACAACAAACTCCAGACGGTCTCGAACGGTACATCATCAAATACACCGGCCTGGTTGAAATCGGACAGCAACGAAACCGCTTCTGCTTTAGATTTGTCGGACCCGGCTGCCTCTTCAAGTTGCGACATGGCATCCTTGAAGCCAGTGCTCTCCCTGTCTTTTTTTGTCTTTAGTGTCTGGACCAGTAATTCTCCAATTTCAGACACTGCGTGCTGGAAACGTCCAGAGCCGCTCGGGGCACCGAACAGTCCACGGATGCCGTTTTCTGCAAATCGTTGCCGTAAACCCTCAGGCATTGACTGGGCAAGGCCCTCAAGGGCTTCACCGACGCCAAAGCCAGAGGTGAATAGGCCACGAATATTGTCGATGGTGCCATCATCGCTACCGCCATACATGCGGATCTGAGCGCCCTGTAGAGCATTGCCCATAGCTTTGGCTTGGTCGCTTCGCACATCCCGTTCAGCTTCAATATGCATTTTAGATAACTCGAGAAACATGGCTGCGTCGTTGTATTTCTTTAATGCATCAGCCTTGGCTTCAATACCACTTGCCTCTGCTTCTAACATACGTTGGGTATTTTGAACTCGCAGCTGTTCGACATCCATTTCCGCCCGACCTTTTGCTGCAGCTTCTTTTTCTATCCCTAAAGCACTGATCTGTTGGGCTTCACTCGAAGCTCGCGCCCGTGTCAGCGTGGCATTTGCTTCGCGCTGGGCGGCCTCGTTTCTGGCTTCGGCCTGGGCTAGCATGTGCATTTTTGAAATCTGTGCTTTGTTTTCCTCTTCAACTCGACGTGTTTGAGCATTGTTTTCTGCTTCGATCAGGTCGATGATTCGCTGACGTTCTGCATCGGCCACGTGCCGAACCGAGTCGGCTTCGTGTTCGGCCCGTTGTCTTGCTGCGGTGGCTTCAAGTCGTTTGACTTCAGCCTGTTCTAGCTCCATCTGTTTCGCGGCCAGGGCGATCTCACGATTCCGTTCCTCTTGCTGGCGGGCCAGTGAGCGTTGGACCTCGGCTATTTCCTTCTTTTGAGAGTCAAACAGTATTTGAGATTCTTTGTCGATCTGTGCCTGTTCCACAGACAGTTCCTTTTGAATCTCTTCCTGTTCGACCTTCCAGCGCTGTTCGAGGAGAAAAAGCTGTTTTTCAGTGAGAACACGAGCCTGTTCTTCCGCAACAGCCTTTTCCTGAGCAGCTGAAGCAAACGCATCGTCTTTATCCACCTCAAGCAGGGCCAGGCGCCTCTCAAGCTTCTGTTTCTGAATAGCCACTTCAGCAGCCTCGGCGGCTTGGTTGCGTTGTTCGCGGGCTTTTTCCTCCTCGGCTGCCAGAGCTGTTTGTCGATGTATCTCAGCCTGTTCCCGTTCACGATCGTTAGAGATGGATTGGATTTCCTTGTCTTTGAGCGCGCTATTTAACGCACGATCGCGCTGGATCTGTGCCAGTTCTTCTTCCTTGGATTTTTCGTGCAGTTCGATCTGTCGGTCTTTTTCTGCCTTTTCGAGGTCTAAATTCCGCTGAATATTGGCCAATTCTTCCTGCTTGGCTTTTTCGATCAGGTGGATCTCCCGGTCACGACGTTCCTGTTCCGTGATACGCGTCTTATCGATTTCCGCCACTTCACGTTTGCGCGCCTCCTCGATGATGGCGATATCGCGCTCTGTGCGTAGCTGTTCGAGTGTCTGCTCGTTATGGATCTCTTTTTCTTCGACAGCTATCTTCTGATCAAGCACAAAACGCTGTTTCTCACCGACCCGTAGCGCTTGTTCATTGGAGACGGCCTTGTCCTGATTAGCCCGTGCAAACGCTTCCTGGCGTTCAATTTCGAGTAGCTCGAGTTGCGTATCCAGTTCTTTCTGGCGGATCGCCACACTTGCTTTCTTTTCCGTCTCGTGGACTTCCCGCTTGGCCTTGGACGTGATAGCAGTGATGATTTTCAGACCTTCGGCATCAAAAACATTGTCGGTCTTAAAGAATTCTTTTCCGGTCTGTTCCATGGTTACGATGGTGACTTCTTCTAGAGCAAGTCCGTCAACCTTGAAGCTTTCGAGCACCTGGATTTTGATATCCCTGGCAAATAAATCCCGGTTTTCATGCAGCTCGATCAGTGTTTTCGTGGCAGCATAGCTGCGCAAAGCGCTGATAATTTTGGCTTCAAGCAGGTTTCTGATATTGTCGGCGTCGAAGGTTTTTTCCCCCAGGCTTCGGCTCGCTGTCAGCAGGTCATCCTCACTATGACCGACGTGGGCATAGAGTTCCGCGACCACATCTACACGGATCTTGTCGGCGGTCAGTATGGCCTGATCCCGAGAACGGCTGACAATGAGTTTTATGGTCTCAAGCGACACCCAGGTGATTTCGTGGAACACTGGAAACACCATGGCGCCTTGACCTAGGCAGACTTTGGTGCCGCCAAAGCCGGTGCGGATAAATCCCATGTTTGCAGGGGCACGCTTGTACACCCAGACCGAGATAATGTAGAAGATCGCGACCGCGATAATGGCCAGGATCACCAGAGTAACAAATGTTTCTATAGTCATGGGTCGTATTACCGGTTTGAATCAATTAGTGTTTTACGCTTGATCTCTCACGCCTTGGTGTATTGTTAACTTGCTGCTCAGGTCACGACATCACTGATCCCAATTCTCCTGTAACCTGCTTTCCGAAGTCAAAGATTGTCGGTTCCCTTCGGGTGCTCCGGATTCTTTGGCGTAAAGCCTCGGTCTCCTTCGTATCGGCTTGTAACGTTGCAGGGTCAAGTACAACACCATAGGCCTCCCGTGCCACTTCAATACTGATGAGTCGGCGAACAACATCCTTTCTGACAGCTTCATTGTCTCGCTCCAAAGGGTCACCCCAGCCACCCGCACCGGCTGTCTGAAAGATGATCTTATCACCCGGGTAGACCTCGACATGATCGACCTTTGACGGTAACGGCTTGCGGCCACTATCGCCCTGTATGAGCCATTTTGCCGAGCAGGCACCCGGTTTTCCGCCGAGAATACCCCAGGGTTGACTTTGGTGGCGGTCATCGTGGATTGAGACCTCGCCCGGCTCGAGTATACGGTAAATTTTTTCCACACCATTGCCTCCCCGGTGCTTTCCCGCGCCACCAGAGTCACAGATGCTGGCGTACCTTTCGATCACTATCGGGAAGTAGGTCTCCAGGTATTCTGTGGGAATGTTTTCAAACAGAGGCCACCACGAGTGCCCATCAATTCCGTCTCCGAGCGGACGTCCGGGAATACCGCCGTACAGGATTTCCATCAACTGAAACGGCGCGCCGTCGGTGGCGATGCCAGAGTATAGAAAATGCGGGCTCGAGCCGTAGCCGGCAGCCGTCGCCATCTCCGGTGCGTTATGGCCCAGCGCACCACCGAGGACATCGAACTGGCGGGCCAGAGCGTGGGTTCTGCATCCCAGGGCAGCCGGGAATTCAGGCTGCAGTATCGATCCTTTGGGCATCTTGACATGGATCAAATCATAGAACCCGTCGTTAAACAGAATTTGAGGATCGAACACCATGATCATGTAAACGCCAATGAACATCTTGAACATCCCTTCGTGCAGGTAGAAATTGATTGGACCGGGTGCCTGATCCGATGTGCCGGTCCAGTCGAAGTAGGCATCTTCACCTTCGCGCCAGACTGTCAGTTTGAGCTTAAACGGACCATTCCCACACCCATCATCATCGACGTAGTCTTCAAATGATTTTGGTTCAGTCGGCAAATTCTGGACAATCAGCCGTCGCATCGCCCGATTGGTACGCAATAGCAGTTCCTCGCATGCCTGGAAATACGTTTCGGTGCCGAATCGTTGACAGATTTCTATCACGCGTTTTTCACCGGCGCGGCTTCCCGCGATGATTGCCATCAAATCGCTGTAGTTCATGTCGGGTGTACGGGTATTGTTCAGCACAAGATCAAGTGCGGCCTGATTCAGCTGGCCTCTGTCATAGAGCTTGATGGGCGGAATACGGATTCCTTCGCCAAAAATAGATTGCGCGGTGGTCGGCATACTACCTGCCACGGGGCCACCGACGTCCATCATGTGACCAAACATCGAACTGAAGCCGACCAAAGTATCATCGTGGAAGATCGGGATCAGGACGAGCCAGTCGTTGATATGACTGACCGCACCGCCGCATTGGTAGGGATCGCTCTGCAGGATAATGTCTCCAGGCGCCAGGTCGAACCGTTTTTCCCGCAGCATTTCTGCCACGTACGACCCGAATTGGCCCACAATCATTCGACCTTTTCGGTCTGTAATCATGGGAAATTCGTCATGCTGTTCGCGTATAACCGGTGACATCGCCGAGCGAAAAAGAACAGCATCCATTTCATGTCGTGCATTGCTCAGTGCGTTTTCTATGAGATCTAAGGTGACGGTGTCGATCGGTTGGCCGGGTCTTGCCCGACGGCCTGACGGCAAAGGCGTTGAGGTTGTGGCGCGCGTCGCCGCTGCATCACCGACTGGAGTTCGTGTTTCTGTTTTCTTTGCGGAGGTGGTGCTCGCCTCGTTGATTTCGGCGAAGCACTGGGCGAGTGCGTTATCCGTTGCACGCTGTACGGCAATGCCAATATTGCCGTTGACTTGGGCGGTGCCGCTGTGTGTCTGAGTCATTCCACCGGCTTGGAGTCTGCAAACGACTCGTATTTCATTGCCGGTCGTGGTGTGCTCGATCAGATCGTGTGACCAGTCGTCGCCAAATTGCTGATTCAGAATGTTGACGATGTTGCTATCAGAAGCCGACACGACCGGCGGTTGCGTTCCTCTTGCTAGATCGATTTCGCCGCGTGGTGCTTCTAAACCGCTCTGAAGGTTCGTCTGCTGCATCTGGTCATTGAATATCCGGTCAAACTGGTCCTTATTGGCTCTGACCAGTTCATCTAGAGATAAAGATTTATTACTCACGGGTTGGCTTCTTTCTATTGTATCGTCTGAGTTATCGGGTTGATAACGAGATTGAGATATTCATCGATTGTAGCCAGATGGTCCGGATGAATCAGCGTTGTCGAGTCCGTTTGACTGATCAGTGCGGGACCGGCTATTTGGTTGCCGGCTTTCAGGACGTTGCGTTCGTAGATCGCAGTTGGATAGGATTTTTTGTCGAAATAGACCGACCGTTCATTGATTATTGCTGCCGAACTATCAGGGCTTTCCAGTGCCATCTTGGGTGGTTCGATGTTCGCCACCTGGCCGATGCCAATCGCACGCAGGTTGACAATTTCGACCGGGCTTTCAACCTGAAACCCGTAGAGTTCCAGATGCCGGGCATCAAAGCGACTTCTAAGACTCTGTAAGCTGTTCCCTAGATCGTGTGCGTGAAACATGAGCGACAGTTCGTAGCCCTGTCGCAGGTAGCGCAGGTCGATCTCATATTTAATAACCTGATCGGTAGGAGCGATGCCCTCCTCGTCCAGCCATTGGCCGATTCTGTTGTCGAGTTGTGACGTGATCTGTTCAATACGGTTCGGCACTACATCATCAAGATTCTGAATCAGCGTCTGAGTCGCTTCATGCCGGATATTAGAATGTAGAAAACCAAGCGCCGACAATACACCGGGTGTCGCCGGCACAATAACAGGGTAGCACTGGCCAAGCATTGCCAGCGCATTAGCATGCAGAGGGCCGGCGCCACCGAACGGCACGAGACTGAAGTTGCGCGGGTCCAGTCCGCGCTGAACAGTGGTTAGCCGCAAAGCGCCAAACATATTTTCATTGACGATATCGATAATACCCTGCGCAGTTTCGTACAAGTCGAGATTGAGCGGGCGTCCCAAGGCGCCAACTACGTCCTCGGCTGCCTTAGTGTCCAGTGGCATACGACCACCCAGCAGAGATTCAGGAAGTCGCCCTAATACGACATTGGCATCAGTCACCGTGGCGGCAGTACCACCTTTACCATAACAGGCGGGTCCCGGGGCAGCACCGGCACTTTCGGGGCCAACGCGAATAGCGCCGGTCATAGGCACGTGTGCGATCGAGCCACCGCCCGCACCCACGCTGTGCACTTCCACCGACGGAATCTTAACGGGATAACTCCCCAGTGAGGTTTGACGGGACGAAGTGGGTTCGCCGTCTTGAATCAGAGAAACATCGGTGGAAGTACCGCCCATGTCGAATCCCAGAGCATTAGGATATCCGGCGAGCCCGGATAGATGTGCGGCGCCCGCAACACCGCCGGCAGGACCGGAAAGCAGGGTGTACACGGGCGACTCCATCGCACGTTCCACACTCATCAGACCGCTGTCGGATCTCACGATATGCAGTCGGGAATTGAATTGTTCGTTGTCGAGTTTATGGCGAAAGTTATCGAGATAACGGTGCATGCCGGGTCTGACATAAGCATTCATGACGGCCACCAGCGTGCGCTCATACTCCCGAAATTCCGGCAGTATTTCCGATGATAGAGAAATAGGTAGATCGGGGTAAGCGCTGGCGATAATATCTCGGAGCCTTTGTTCGTGAACAGGGTTCGCATACGAATGAAGAAATGAGATTGTGATCGAATCCGCGCCTTTGCGGACAAGTTCATCCGTCAACTCTCGCGCACGACTTTCATCGAGGGGTTGCAGGATCTCACCGTGTGCGTTGATACGTTCCGGTATGCCCCGTGTCAGTTCTAGATCCGCCAGGGGCTGTGGCTTATCCATTGTGATCCAGCCGGCCAGCGGCCCCGGCGTCTGCGAACGTGCCAGATGCAGGACTTGCTCAAAGTTTTCAGTGACCAGTAGCCCAACTCGGGCACCTTTCTCTTCCAGCACGATATTGGTTGCCACTGTCGTCCCGTGCAGTATGGATTGGATATCGGCCGGTGAGAGGCTAGCCTGAGCGAGAAGCGAGCGCATACCGTCCAGAATACCGACAGACTGGTCTTCGGGTGTTGACAGGGTTTTATGCAGGTGGAACGTCTTCTTCTCCTCATCGAAAAGAAGAAAATCTGTAAACGTGCCACCAACATCAATGCCTAGGCGAATAGACATGCCGGATTAAGTCTCCCTGAAGTTCGGGCTCGAGGCTGATCTCTCGAGTTACTGTTCTTTATTAACTGCCGTCTGTAACCAAACGAATCTACAACAGAATGGTACTTGCTGGAAGACCTGCCTGGGAAAAGAAGGGTCTGGGCTATATATTGGCCGGATTTAGACCAGAGCGTACTCAGCGTAGGCCCAAGCTTGGGTAGGAGTTTGGCTTTGCTCTGTCCCTGAATTATCATTGGTGGCTGGTTCTATGAGATCAGGCTGGATCGGGACAGATATTAATGCCGGTATTTCACAAGGAGGGGAGGTCAGTACACTGATGGAAGAAGCTAAAAACCGGTGGCAGGAACCGCGTTCGTGGATCGGGCTGATTGTAATTGTGATATTGATCATTTTCCTGCTTTTTTATAGGCCATTCGAGCAGTACCTGCTCGACAACATTCCGCGTATACACTTTTCGAATATTTTGTTCTGGTTTGCCTCCCTTGTGGCGATAGTCAGTTTTGCGGTGTCTCACTGGCAGTCTTTCAGAAAGAGCATATTTCAGGGTGTAGCAGAATCGAATGCGCAGGATCTGGTCTTTGATACTTTGCAGATCGTTGTGTTAGTGGCTGTCATCCTGTGTGCAGGTGCCACTATTCAAGCGGTGGAAATGTTGGGGGTTCATCTGATGAATGACGGCTCTGTCGTTGATGCGGAGTTTGGCCACCGGCTGTTATCAGTTTTCTTATTGGTTGTTTTGGCCGTACTATTTTATCTGTTGCATCGGGTCGTTAGGGCATTCAAACTCGGTTGGAGGCATCGATGGACACCACCCAAGCCGACAAGGTGAGCTTCATGGGGTTTGCGGAGCAACTTGGACAACAGTAATGAATGACTGGCAGGACAGCACGCGTGAGGACTACCTAAACAAAGGACTTGCAAGTCGGTCTGGTTATGGTAGTAAACCGGCACTGCTCATTGTTGATTTCAGTAATGGATTTACCGACCCGAAATCCCCTCTGGGAGGGAACTTTGACCAGCAGTTGGCGACGACGGCCAGTCTGCTGACCGAGTTTCGCCGAGGTCGGTTGCCTGTCGTCTACACCACAGTGGCTTACCAACCTGACTATCGTGATGCCGGTGTGTTTATAAAAAAAGTGCCCTCGTTGTCGATACTGGTTGAAGGATCAGACCTAGTTCAGATTGATGATCGAATTGCACCGCAACAGGGTGAACACGTGATCGTCAAGAAATATGCCAGCTCATTTTTTGGAACTGAGTTGGATGTATATTTTCGCGGGATGGATGTAGATACTGTGATTATTACTGGATGTACGACCAGCGGTTGTGTTCGTGCATCGGCTGTCGATTCTCTGCAATATGGATTTCAAACTATAGTGGTGCGCGAAGGCGTCGGTGATCGGGCCGATGGACCTCACCACGCAAACTTGTTTGATATGGATGCCAAATACTGCGATGTTGAATCCGAACAGGATGTGCTGGCGTATCTGCGTTCTCTCGTAGCAGAAGGTGGTGACGCAGCACAAGCGGATAACGATTTTCGCGGTTGGTGGCAGGCTGGACCACCAACGTCTATTAGCAGTTGAGATCAACCAGCTAAAATAGGGAAAATGGTGAACTCCGATTCAACTCGTGGTTTACTCGACGCATTTGATGCGTTAATTGATGGTAACCGTCAGCAACTAGATGAGTTGTACGGTCAGTCAGATGCGATGCCATCAGAATCGGTTAGGCAGGCGCCCCAGATTGAGGAAGGATTGACCTGGTCTGAAGGTCTGGATCGACAGAGTATTGGCGAAGGGCAATCCGTCGTGTGGTTAAACCAGCATTTTCCCAATGCCTGGCGTTATGAGATTCGAGATCGACGCCGACAAGACAACGAAGTGGTAGTGCTGTGTCGGCTCGAACTGATCGATCCCAAAATTCATAAAGCGCAGTTCGGTTCTGCGATGATTCCCACGACTGAGAGCGGCGAATATCGAAACGAGCGTGAGACGGAGTCTGTTGCTTACGAGTTAGCTGTAGATGATGCCTTGAGGCGGTGTATCCAGTATCTCTAAGCATCAACACCCAGACCATCGGAAGGGTTGGTTTCTATCGACGCGAACGGCCTAGATGCGTATGCCTACGAATCAGTACGGAATATCCACGACACTTGCAGATTACGCGGGGCATCACGTGTTGGTGCTGTGGACAGATGGATTTCCTGCCCCGGGTGATTCAGAGGTCTGGACCTGGTTGGGCGAGGATTACACCGAATTTACAGCCCGCAACACTAAGATCATTACTGTAACCCGGCAGAACGTTGATGCGAATCGGCAATTTGCGGATCGGTTTGAATTGATTTTTGATGTGTTGAGTGATCCAGAGGCCCAACTAATCGCTGAACTTAAGCCTAAGCTGGTTGGAACAGGAAAACCTGAGTTCTGTCTGATCAATCCAGCGGGTAGGGTGGTGAAGTCGTCACTTGGCCGACTCCTGAAGATAGAACTGGAAGATCTGCTGAGCTATCTCGATTCAAGACGGTTAATCGGTGATCAGGTACCCGATGCCAATGTATTTGAACTGGTTGAGCAGGCACCGAAACTTGTACGCAGCGAAACACTTTTCTCCAATCAGCGTGTGGTCTTGTTTGGCGTGCCGGGGGCATACACGCCGGCCTGTTCAACTGAACATCTGCCCGGATTCCTGGGTTACTACGACGACTTAAGCCGACGAGGTGCTGACAGTATCATCTGCATTGCAGTAAACGACCCATTTGTGATGGATACCTGGGGACAGGCGCATGAGGTAAAGGGACGTGTCCGTATGGTGGCCGATGGCGATGGCGACTTTACTCGGGCAATGGGTCTGACATTAGATCTCGGTGTTTTCGGTCTGGGCAAGCGTTCCAAGCGTTATGCCATGATCGTGGATGATGGTGTCATCAGGCATTTCAACGTCGAAGCCGGACCGCTCGTCGGCAGTAGCAGTGCCGCTAATATGCTGGCGTTGCTCTAGTTCTGTTTCCAATTCGGTCCGGTCGCTGATTTGTTAAATAGAGTCAGTCCAGACCAGGCGGTGAGGGTACAAGACCCTTGAACTGTTGTGCCAGCGACCAGCCAATTCTAAGTATTGTGGGTTCTGCATATGGGTGGCCATGTATGCATAACGATAGCGGAAGCCCTTCTCCCGACAGGCCATTGGGAATGGCAAGACTGCACAGCCCCAAAACGTTTGTAGCTCGTGTGTAGTGAGCGGGCAGTAATTGTTCATCGACGTCGACAACCGGTATAGCGGGTCCGGTTGTGGTTGGTGTGAGCAGGGCATCGATACCTGCCATATGCGTTCTGAACTCCGCACGCCAGTGTTGGAACTGCATCATGGCATTTAGGTAATCCTGGGCTGAACACGTTTTTCCCGGTAGGATCCTTTGAAGTGTTGCATCACCAATCGGCAGGTCAGTCTGGTCAACCAGTTCAGCGGCATGGGCATAGCCTTCCGCACTGATCACAACATTAGAGAGATTGCGGTACGTTTCAAACGAGTGAGGTAATCCCCGGGTGATGATTGTTGCACCTAGATCTTCGGCGTGCTTCAACGTGTAATCGTAAGCCTGGTTCACATCGTCGGAACAGACTCGCCTTTCCTCGTCAGGCAAAGCAGCAAGACAAAAACCAGCAAGGTCTTCTTTTAGTTCAAGAGGCGAATTATCGAACGGTTGGTAAAGGGTATCGGTGTGGTTGGTATCTGGACCTTGAAGAACGTCATAAATCAGAGCTACATCCTCCACGCTGCGTGCCAGCGGACCGACCGTGTCTAGCGTGTGCGACAGCGGCATGACACCGTGGTTAGAGATTCGCCCGAAAGTGGGTTTCAGTCCCACCAGACCGCAGAAGGCGGACGGCAGTCGTACCGATCCACCCGTGTCTGTTCCCAGTGCAGCCGAGACCAATCCGGCCGCGACGGCAACCCCAGATCCGCTGCTGGACCCACCGGGCACCCGATGGGTTTCGAGATCCCATGGATTCCAGGGCGTGCCCAAATACTGATTGCTGCCCCAGCCGCCCAGAGCAAACTCAACCGACTGGGTTTTGCCAATGATAATGGCACCGGCATCCTGCAGTCTTTGCACCACTGTGGCAGACATGGGCGACCGCCGGCCGTCCAGCGCACGGCTGCCCCAGCTCGCAGGGTGGTCTTGGTATTCAATGATGTCTTTAAGACCAATGGGTATCCCTTCCAGCACACCAGTCGAATTACCGCTCGCCCTGGCTTCGTCTGCTTTTGCCGCCGCTCGCAGTGCTTCTTCGGCAAAAATTGCAGCAAAAGCGTTTAACTTGGTGTTAAACCGATCTATACGTGCTAGATAGAGTGTTACCAGTTCGACAGACGACAGCTGCCCGCCAACAAGGGCGTCTCGTTGTTCCTGAATAGTTTGAGAAAAAAAATGGGTGTCCACGCCGCCAGACTTTGCCGTTCATAATGGTCAGCCAGAATCTGGCACCATAACACAGGGGGCTTCGTATCAAGTACGTTGCCGTACTGATTCGGTTGAATTGAGTGGCCCGTTCCACTTAACATGACGGGTTGCTGGTTGGATGCCAGCATCGATGCCCAGCGCATGTTATGGACTCATCACGGGCGTTGTTAGCCCTACAGACGCACTACAGAAAACAGGAGCAGGTTCAAGGTGCCTATTGCCACAGTCAATAACACCCAACTGTACTACGAGATACACGGTGAAGGTGAACCGGCAGTTTGCATGGGGGGTTGGGGAACTTATTGTCACAAAGAAGGTCGCGGCCTGGCCCGCGGGTTGACCGACAATTATCAGGTGTTGGTTTTTGATTATCGCGGTATTGCTCAGTCAAGAGATGATCTGAATATTCCGGCCTCGATGAAACTTTATGCGGCAGATCTCATTGCCCTGCTTGATCAACTGGGTTGGAAAGAGGTGCATTTGATCGGTTTGGTGGGTATGGGTTGTGGTGTTGCTCAGGAGGTCGCTCTGAGTCGACCTGAATTGGTGAGAAGCATGGTGAATATGGGTTGCTGGTCATCAGTTGATGACTACCTCCGTGATCAACTGGAACTGTTCAGAACAGTTCATCGCGAAGTCGGCTTCTATGCTTTTCAACAGTTCGTCTGTATCTACTCCTTTCTGCCAGAGTTCTACAACCAGAACAAACATCGGTTGCTTGGCCCGGACGGCGAGTGGGGTGAACTCAGAGACAACTACGTGACTCACGAACGGTTGGTGGACGCCTGCCTTGCACACGATACCAGCGATAGGCTCAAAGATATCGCTACACCGACCCTGGTGATCCATGCAGCAAAGGACATGGTCACCAGTCCACGAACTACGTTACCTATAGAACACGGGATTCCCGGTGCTGAAGGCGTGACGATGGAGGATACGGCCCACGTGGTTGTGGGAAAAGCCCAGAAGATCGAGTTTTGCAATTTCTTGTTTTCTTTTCTGGATAAGCATTAAGTGAGATAGCAGCAGTGGCTGGATACAATGCAATGGGAATCGAACCGCTGCTTTCTATACAATCAGAGCACCCAGGACATGCAGTAAGGATGTGCAGATGAGTGAACATGGAACTATTGATGATCGGCTGAAGGGGCCACTATCCGGTGTCCGTGTAATCGAAATGGGTCAACTGGTGGCTGGGCCTTTCGTCGGTTCTCGAATGGCCGATTTTGGAGCCGAAGTAATTAAGGTGGAGAGTCCTGGTCGGGGTGATGCCATGCGGCACTGGGGTCATCATCGTTACAAGGGTCGAAGTCTCTGGTGGCCGGTTCTGGCACGAAATAAGAAAACGATCTCAGCTAATTTACGGGAAAAGCGAGGTCAGGACCTGGTACGCCGACTGATCGAACAGGCAGATGTCTTGGTCGAGAATTTCAAGCCAGGTACGCTTGAAAAGTGGGGGCTCGACCCTGAATCTCTGCACGTCATCAATCCCGGGCTCATTATTGCCCGGGTGTCTGGGTTCGGACAGACAGGCCCCTATTCGAGTCGGCCGGGCTTCGCCAGTGTCGGTGAAGCAATGGGTGGTTTGCGATACATCAACGGGTTTCCGGATCAACCTCCCCCGAGGACTGGTATATCCCTGGGAGATTCTCTGGCTGGCATGTTCGCCACTCAGGGCGTGCTGATGGCGCTCTACTGGCGCGACACAATCGGAAAGGGCAAAGGCCAGGTCGTTGATGCCTCTATTACCGAGTCGTGCTTCGCAATGCTGGAAAGTGCGCTGCCAGAATACGACAAGGTTGGTTTTATCCGGCAGCCCAGCGGAACCGGTCTTGCCAATGTTTCACCGTCGAATATTTTTCCAACCAAGGATGAAAAATGGGTGGTAATCGCAGCGAATCTGGATGCAATGTTCAAGCGGCTGTGCGATGCGATGGAGCAGCCGGAGCTTGCGGACGATCCTCGATACAGTACGCATCAGGTGCGCGGAGAGAACTGTGACGAACTCGATGCCCGGATTGCAGACTGGACGCGTGGATTTACTGCAGCCGAGCTGGATGTTCGCCTTGATGAGCATGGTGTGGTGTCTGGTCCAATTTATTCAATAGAAGACATCGCCAATGACCCGCACTTCCAGGCGCGCGATATGATTCAGCGCTACCAGGATGATGATCTTGGCGACATTGCGGTGCCGGGTTTCGTTCCGGTGCTGAGCGAAACCAAGAGCGAGATTGCCTGGTTGGGGTCGTCTGAAGTAGGCGCCCACAATGAAGAGATCTACTGCGGCTGGTTAGGCATGACCCAGACTGAATTACAGGAGTTGAAAAATGACGGCATCATCTAGCGGGAAAGGTAATGTCTGTGTCTGTGACGTCGCTGCGCGAGACGGACTGCAAAGTGAAAAACGAATTTGGAGCGTGAATGAACGTGTCGAGTTGATCAATCGACTTGCCAGTACCGGTATCCAGCGCATAGAAGCAGTCAGTTTTGTTAATCCAAAGCGGGTCCCGCAGATGGCAGATGCAGAAAAAGTTATGGCTCAGATTGAGCGCAAAGCGGATGTTCGGATTGCAGGGCTCGCGCTCAATATGAAAGGTGTCGAAAGGGCGCTTGATGCGGGTGTCGACGAGGTGCGCTACGTGGTGGTCGCTAGTGAGACGTTCAATCAAAAAAACCAAGGGGCAAGCATCGCGGAGACTATGACCGGACTGGAGTCGATCGCAGATCGCGTCAAAGCATCCGGTAAGGTGTTCTCGGCCGTGATTGGGGCATCATTTGGCTGTCCGTTTGAAGGTGAAGTCACAACGTCAGCTGTGGTTGATATCGGCATTCGTCTAGGAGTCCTGGGTGTAGACGAGATTCTGTTGGCGGATACGATCGGCTGTGCGGTGCCGAGTCAGGTTCGTGAGCGCGTGGGGGCGCTGCAGTCGGCGCTGGAGGACTCCACAGCTGTCGGGTGCCATTTTCATAATACTCGCAATACAGGAATTGCAAATGCCGTCGCCGCAGTGGAATCAGGCGTGCGTATTCTCGATGCGTCTGTTGGCGGTATCGGTGGGTGCCCGTTCGCCCCCCGGGCGACCGGCAATATTTCGACCGAAGATCTGGTTTACGTCCTACGCAACATGGGTTATGAAACGGGCATTGATTTGCCGCAGTTGATCGATGTAGCGGCCTGGGTAGAGGGTTATTTCGACGATCCACTGCCAGGACAGGTCATGAAAGCTGGTTTATTCCCGGATGACGTGATCGCGCGTCAGGCGGCTACTTCGGTTCAAGCCTGAACGGCGTGATAGTCTTGATCCGAATCGATGCAAGGAAAGGGTAAAGTAGAATGACTGATCTACAGGATGTCTACAGCGAGCGCTCCTATGGCGGCGAAACTATCGGTTTTGGCAGCAAACCAGGTATTGCTGTGGTTGATTTCCAGCTTGGATTTACTGACCCTTCATATACGCTTGGTGGGTCGCCACTGGTTCAGCGGGCCGTGGAGAATTCAGCACGATTGCTTGAGGTTGCCCGAGAAAGTGGAGTGCCCATCGCAACCTGTTACACGGGCTATAACTCGAAACGAGATATGCCGTACTGGAAGATAACCGCAGTGATGGAAGATCTGATAGAAGGGGAGGCAGCGACAGAGCTTGACCCTCGAACCTATGACCCTGATTACGACGTAGCGATGCGAAAATCGGGTGCATCGATGTTTTTTCAGACACCGGCCGCCGCGTTTTTTAATAAAGAACTGGTCGATACGGTGTATGTGGTGGGGTGTACAACGTCTGGTTGCGTACGGGCGTCGATCGTTGACTGTTTTCAGTGGGGATTCAGAACCCTGGTACCGGAAGATTGTGTCGGTGATCAGGCAGAAGGTCCCCATCGGGATAATCTGAGAGATGTGGAACGGCGTTACTGTGATCTGACCACAGCAGACGACGCAATCGATCGAATCCGAGCGTGGAACGCCTCCCAGGCGTGACTTTATAATCAACAAGAACAGTGATTAATTAACCACCGCCCGATCATGAGTAAAGATTCCCGAAAGTCTACTGAGTGGTTTGATGCACAGTTGCGCAAAGCAAAAGATGATTTTACTGAGCTGGCACGGGGGGGGCGAGATCCACGTTCACGTGAGCTAGAAAAAAGACCAATCGAGAGAGAGTCAAAGTCCTTCGAGTCGCCAAGGAAGGCAGACACGACCCAAGCCCGGGAGGCCATTCCCGCCACCCCGTCCCGGGAGGAATCCCGCCACCAGCATTCAACTACGGCCCGCGGGAACCAGGGCACGAGTGAATCGAAAAGACCGATCGCAGCCGAGCGACCACAGGTCTCGCGTTCACGTGCTACGGGTCAGTCCGGTTATCGATTGGGTGCGGACGTCGGCGGTACGTTTACGGATATCCTGTTGATTGAGGAGGCCAGTGGGCGCAGTTTTACCGCGAAAGTACCGTCCACGCCACAGGATTCCTCAATCGGGGTGCTGACCGGTATAGAACGGGTCTGTGATCAGGCCGGTGTGTCTTTAGCGGATATCAGTCACGTCATGCACGGCACAACTGTGGCCACGAATACGGTGCTGACCGCCAGTGGTGCGCGAGTCGGCCTGGTGACAACCAAGGGATATAAGCAGGTTCTCCAGATTGCCCGTTCATATGTACCGGGTGGTTTGGGCGGTTGGGTGATCTTTAACAAGAGCGAGCCGTTGGCGCCGCTCGAACTGACCATAGAAGCTGACGAACGAATCGGGGCCAAAGGTGAGATCGTCCAGCCGCTTGATGAAGAGGCGCTGAAGCAGTCATTAACGGCACTTTCACAGCAAGGAATAGAAGCACTGACGGTGTCACTGATGAATGCTTATGCTAATGGTACGCACGAAGAACGTGTACGCCAGATTGCAGATAGCATTTTTCCCGACATTCCGATTTCTATTTCATCTGAAGTCGTGCCCGAGATGTATGAATATGAACGTACCGAGACAACTGTCGTCAACTCCTATATCAGACCGGTGGTGTCGACCTACATCGAGAATCTCGAAGCAGAACTCAATCGAAGAATGAGTGGCATGCAGTTGCATATTCTTCGGTCAGACGGTGGCTTGGCATCCGCCCAGGCCGCCAAAGAGGCGCCGGTCAATCTACTGATGAGTGGTCCGGCAGGCGGTGTGTCGGGGGCAGTCTGGGTGGCCCGGCAAGCCGGCTACACGGATCTTTTGACTTTTGATATGGGTGGGACTTCAACGGATGTTGCACTGATTCAAAATGGTGTTGCCCAGACCCGGCGTGAAACCCGGGTAGCCGATGTCACTGTGCGTTCATCGTCGATCGATGTGCGTACGGTTGGTGCCGGTGGTGGTTCGATCGCCTATGTGCCGGAACTCACTAAAGCCCTGCGGGTCGGGCCGCAGAGTGCAGGTGCGGAGCCCGGTCCGGCGGCTTACGGAATGGGCGGTACTGAACCCACAGTCACGGATGCCAACGTAGTACTGGGCTATCTGCCTGCGAGTGCGAAGCTCGGCGGTGATATGGATATGGACGCCGGCAGGGCCGAGGCCGCCGTTGAGACAATTGGCAAGGCCATGGGTTTGTCGACACATGATTCTGCAGAAGGTATTGTTAAAATCGTCAACGAGAACATGTTTGGCGCACTGCGACTTGTCTCGGTAGAGCAGGGATTTGATCCACGTGATTTTGCACTGGTGGCCTTTGGTGGGGCTGGGCCGCTGCATGCTAACGCACTGGGAAAACTGATGAATTCATGGCCGGTGATCATCCCGCCGGGACCCGGTGTCCTCTGTGCCTATGGTGATGCGACGACCCGTGTCCGTGACGAGGCATCACGCACCTTTGTTCGACGGTTTTCAGAGACGAGTCACGCAGAAACACTGGGTATTCTTCAGGAGCTCGCAAGCTCGGCTGCGGCAACCTTGGATGCGGAGGGTGTGGCCAGGTCAGATCAGTCAACGGTGTACCAGGTTGATCTCCGCTATGCCGGACAGGGAATGCGCCTAACACTCGAGGTCTCGCCGGAGGAATTTGAAACTGGTGGCCTTGAGGAACTGGGAAACCGCTTCGATGCGATGCACGAGCAGTTATTTACATTTGCGTTGGACGCCGAGCGTGAACTGTATACGTTGCGTGCCCTTGTCCAGGGTAGAGAAAGTGCAGCGGAAGCACAGGTACTTGCCAGTGGTAACGGTGATCCATCTGCAGCCAAGTACGCGCAGTCCAAGGTGTACTACGATGGTCAACACCACGATGCAATTATATTCGACCGGGCTCTGCTGAAAGCGGGCGATCGTGTGAGTGGTCCTGCGATTGTTACCGAGATGGATTCAACCACACTGGTGCTGCCGGGATGTACCGGCGAAGTCGACCCGGTCGGTAACCTGCTGATCCGGCTGGATTGATACCCGAGTTATAAGAGAGTAACAATGCCTGCACAAGTCATACAAAGTAATTCAACACCGTTCCAAAACGTAACTGTTGATCCGATCACACTCGATATTATCGAGAATGCCCTCAGAAACGCACGCAGTGAGATGGATGCTGTGTTGTTTCGAACGGCGATGTCACCCGGAATAAGAGAACAACATGATGCGTTCCCCATGATTGCAAATCATGAGGGCAAAATGGTAGTTGGTCAGTTCGGCTCATTTTTCTGGGGGTTTCAGCAGGGATATAACGGCACTATAGAGGAGGGGGATGTTTTCCTAACCAACGATCCCTACACATGCAATGGAGCAGTTAGCCACCTCAATGACTGGTTGATGATGATGCCGATCTATATCGATGGCCGATTGGTAGCATGGTCAGCGATGTTCGGGCATATGACCGACATCGGAGGGAAGGTGCCGGGCAGTTTGCCGACAGATGCGGCACAGGTGTTTGAGGAAGGTATACAGATTCCGCCGGTCAAGATAATTCGTAACGGTGAGTTGAATACCGAAATACTCGAACTTATTCTTAGAAACTGCCGTTTGCCTGAATGGAACCGTTCTGATTTCAATGCCATTGTGGCTGCACTGAGACTGGCTGAGCGTCGGGTTCTTGAGATGGCAAGCCGCTTCGGGGTTGAAGAGTTGGTCGCTGCAATGGTGGAAATGCTAGATCGTAACAAGCGGGCCATGGGTGCGATCCTGAATATGGTTGTCCCCGAAAACAAACAGTATTTCGAAGACTATATCGATGACGATGGCATGGGAATGGGACCCTATAAGGTCAGTTGTGCGATGTGGCGGGAAGGTGAAAAAGTTATCTTCGATTTCGAGGGTACTGATCCACAATCCATCAGTTCAGTGAACTTTCTACTCAATGAAGAAATGTTCAAGATGTTCCTGGGCGCATTTTTTATCAATTTGTTCGATCCGCAGATTCTATTCAACGATGGGTTTTATGATCTGGTTGATGTGCGAATTCCACGTGGTTCTATTCTTAAACCGATCCGTCCGGCGGCATTGAGTTCGCGGACCCATATGCTGGGTCGGATTTTTGACATCATGAGCGGTCTGCTGGGCCAGGGATCACCGGATGCGCTCTGTGCGGCTGGTTTTTCGGACAGTCCGCATTTCATGTATTCGGGTTACGACAAAAATGGAGAGTGGTACCAGCTCTATCAGATCGGTTTTGGTGGCATACCCGGCCGCCCAGCAGGTGACGGTCCCGATGGTCACTCACTGTGGCCGGCCTTCACCAACGTGCCCAATGAGTTTCTGGAAGCGTACTTTCCGCTTCGGATCGTTACTTATGAAACCATACCTGACAGTGGTGGCCCCGGACTACATCGCGGAGGCAACGGTTTATCGATGGGTTACCAGTTCCTGGAACCCGGTGAAATTTCGATTCATGATGATCGCTGGTTGACTCATCCCTGGGGTGTGAATGGTGGTTTGCCCGGTCAGCGCAGCAACAAGCTTATGGTTCGGGCAGATGGTAAAAACGAGTGGATGAAATCCAAATGTGACCGGATAAAGGTATCGGCGGGTGATACGCTCTATTTTAATACTTGGGGTGGCGGTGGATGGGGTGATCCGTTTGAACGTGACGCGGAAAAAATTTCCCTCGATGTGCAGCGGGGACTGGTGAGCGTCGAAGGTGCCCGACGCTACGGCGTGGTGCTGCAGTTGGATCTGTCTGTTGATGAATCTGCCACCGCGAATCTCCGTCGGCAGATGTCCTCTGAACGCGGCAAAGTAGATTTATTCAATTTCGGCGGATCCGTTGAGGAACTCAAAGCGCGTTGCAAAGCGGATACCACGTTAGAGCCACCCAGGACACCAGTGTTTCAGAAGTGGGTGACGCGATCGGCAGGTGAAGCTGCCGGATAAATTCAAGAGAGGGCTATCAAGAGCCAGCCCCTGCGGTTGGTTTTGAACTTGCTGGCTGAAGGGGAATCCCGGGCGTATCGGTTTGAAAGCGCTCTACTACATTGCCGTGGTGCTGCCCTCACCGCTGGCGGATGCGGTAAAGACACTCCAGCTTAGGATACATACCGCGTACCATAGCCCTGCAGCCCTCCGATCACCCCCGCACATCACGTTGCGAGCGCCGTTTCGAACGCCGCTGGATTAGGTCGGGAGCCTCAAGCAGGTGCTGACTGAGTTTGCCTCGAGCTACCCACCTTTCTCCGTTGAGTTGGGTGGTTTTGGCTGTTTTCCACCCCGGGTGGTATTTGTCCGTGTAATTGAAAACCAGATGTTGTCCGCGATTCAGCACGATCTGATTAAAACACTGACCGAAAATCAGATCGTCGGATCTGGCGACCAGACGTTGCGTGCTTTTCATCCGCACATCACCATCGCATTTCGCGATCTGATCCAGCGTCACTTCAGGTCGCTGTGGGGTGAGGTTGAACACAAATTTTTTACCGGCCAGGTTCACAACTGGCGGTATTACTTTACTGCGGCACAATGGAAAATTCTGGACCGCAGAGGTTGACTTTTTATTCGGGCAAGAAGAGTTCGACGTCCGTACCTAACTCGAAACAGTTCGAGGTAGGTTGGTTACAGTTGATGCCGTCGGGTCGTTTCGAATCAATAACTGTCGGGCAGACCATTCGGTCGCAGGATCGGGTGACAACTGCCAGCGAAATTCGCCGGCAACCAGCTGAGCGATACTGACACCATCTTTGTAGAGTAAGCGATTAGCAGACACTGCAGCAATCTTGTCTCCCGGTGTGGTGATGCCATGAAGATTCAATGGATCGGCAGCAGACACAATCACCGGTCGTGAAGTGTCAGTTTGATTGTCTGGATTTCGGAACTCGCGCAGCCGTTCTACTGCTTCAGGCCAAGCAAACTGTTCGCCACTGAAACCGTTAACGAAACGGCCACCCCGAATCTCACCTCTGGCTTCGAGCCGGCGGAAAGCACGAGCCAGTTCCCGCCAGTGCGGAAGTGACCGGTGTTCACGAATCAGCAGTGCCCGGAACACGATTCCGTAACGATCGAGGAGAGCCACGGCGATTTGTTCGGGTTCGATTGGGAAATTCTGAACAGGCACTATTGGGTCCTTTTCCTGGGATCCGCCGGACAGGGCAGCTTGATGGGAGAGTGTCTGTTCAACCAGAGACCAGCGGCCAGCCGCCTCCACCGTTCTGGAGCGGTGTCGGCGGCCGCGTCCGCCACCGGGTCGTTTGGATGCGGGTGCAATCAGTACGCGAAGACCGGCAAAACTGTCCGACGTGACGATGCCCCAGGCAACAAGTTCTGCCAGGGCCTCTTCGAGTTGACTCCTTAACAGTCCGGTCATCGACATCAGATCGGAAAAAAATGATGCACCGTTTAATAACAACACATCTCGCAGGCGGCTGGCGTGACCCGATAGTGAGGCCCAGTTTGTAAGCTTGCCGGTGCTCAGATCAGGGTGTGTGATCCAGGGCAACCAGCTCTGGATCTGACTGCGCTCAAAAAACATGATCGGCGTATTTCGGACTGGCCCAATTCGGCGTGTGCTTTTGACAGGTGTAAAGGGGCGCAGCCACATAAACTCACCGGCGGTAAGCAGTTGGTCGAGCTGATTCTGACTGTATCCCGAAATTCGGTGTGGCAACAAAGATGACTCCCAAGCCACGGCGGGGGCCGCAAAACCCTGTAATCGATAGAGTGCGTCGCGAAGTGCCTCAGGCCCGCGTTGTCTTTCACCAGAAAGACCCTGCCACTGCAGTACAAAGCGCATGAACACGGCTGGAGGTACGGGCTCTATCTGCTTGCGCAGGGTTTTGATGGTGTAACGGCCGATGCGTGCCAGCAGACGGCGTTCACACCATTCTTCGCTGTCGCCAAAGCGGGTTTCACAGGCACTGATCGAGTTGACGCGAAACAGCCCGCGCATGGCGAATCCTTCGGTCTCAAGTGTCAGCAGTGCCCGACTGATAGGTCTTTTGTCTATATCCAGCGGTTTGGCCAGTGCTGTGGCGGTGACAGGCCCCAACGTTTCGAGTCGGCTTCTGATAATTTCAACTAGTCCCTGTGTTGCAACGGACTCCGGATCTTCCAGTTGTTCAGTAGCGGTTTTCACAGGCGTGATTACAGGTTGCAGCGAGTAGCCTGCGCTCACACACTGTGTCAGCTGTGACAGTCGTTCTGCACTGACCCAGAGTACGGTTCCCGACGCGAGCGATAGCGCGGTTGCGCGTTTATCGAGCACCAGTTGTTGGAAAAACTCGAACCACTCAGGCAGCGAATCACGGATCTCGCCCGTTTCAAGAAACCCGGATAACACCAGTGCATCGTGGAGTTCGTCGGCGTTCTGTGGGTCGGGCCAAGCCTCAGCGCGGACGGCCTCAATTGCAGTTGGATCGAGTTCCGCGACCTGTGCAGCGTCTTCAATATCGAACAGGTGGCGGTTGCGTATCGCCTGGGTCCGGCGTTCCTCGGCCGGTGCATCATCAAGAAAAGCATAAGGCCGGGCAGTGATCACTTCTTCGGCCAGTGGCGACGGACATGCGAGTTCACGGGCGGTTATCTTTATCGGGGTAGTCGAGTCGTCTTTATCATTAAGCTGGCTGATGAGTCGTTCTAGGCCGTCAACGTCCATCACCTCGGTCAGGCAGTCGGACAACACCTGGGCCACCAGTGGATGATCCGGGATCTCGCGTTGACCGGTGATGTTTTCGGCACAGGCGAGCTGGTCTGGAAAGATCACAGCCAGTAGATCATCGGCATCGCTACGTTGGAACTGCGGAGGCACTTTCTTACCATTTCGATTCCGCCGAACTGCAAGGGCTGTCGTCGTAACCCAGCGCCAGCGAGTTGGGAACATGGGTGCGTTGAGCAATGCCTGGATCAGCACTTCCCGCACGCTGTGTGGTCGCAGGTAATCAACCACTTCAATTAGCGGAAAACTGTGTGTAGGACCCAGTGAAAGGATGATGCTGTCGTCCAGTGCTGCGGCCTGTAGTTCAAAGTTGAACCGCCGGCAGAATTTTTTCCGGATTGCAAGGCCCCAGGCACGATTCAGTCGAGTACCAAACGGCGAATGAATGACAAGATGCGTATCACCTATCTCATCAAAGAACCGTTCGAGAACAATGTGCTGTTGAGTTGGCAGGGAACCCAGGGCGGCTTTGGCGAGGGCTGCATATTCCGCAAGCTGTCCTGCAGCGTTTGCAGTCAAGCCGATCGTGCGCTGCAGCCAATCTCTCGTTCGGGTTATGCCATCTTTCGATGCGCTGAGTTGATGGTCCAGCTGTGCCCGAAGCCTCGACACCGCAAGCGATAATTCATCACTGCGGCCCGGGGCTTCGCCAAACCAGAATGGAATACTTGGAGACTGCCCTTTCGCATCTTCGACATAGACTTTGCCCAGTTCGATCCGGATGATGCGGTAGGCTGTGTTGCCCAGCTGGAAGATATCACCGGGGAGGCTCTCGAATGCAAAATCTTCATTCAGCGACCCAACGGGAAACTCCTCGGGCAGCAGCACAACGTCATAATCGAACTGGTCGGGTATGGCGCCGCCGTTCGTTAGAGCAGTGAGGCGGGCACCACGTCTTCCACGTATGCGGCCGTTGACCGCGTCCAGATGCAGATGTGCCCCACGTCGACCCCGGCGGGTGGTATAGCCATCAGCCAGCATCTGGATAATTTCGTTAAACCGCTCGCGTGTTGTTTCGCGGTAGGGCCAGGCACGGCACAGTACGGTATACAGGTCATCGATACACCATTCCTCGGCTGCGACCTCGGCGACAATCTGCTGGGCGAGTACGTCCCAGGCGGGCCCCACCAGCTGAATAGCATCCAGTTCCTGGCGTTGCACAGCATCCAGCAGGGCGGTGCACTCCATCAGGTCATCACGCGATAGTGGAAATAAGCGACCTTTAGGGAGGGCCTTAACGCCATGACCGGATCGACCGACGCGCTGAAGGAAAGTGGCAATGCCCCGGGGTGACCCAAGCAGACAGGTCAGGTCAATATCTCCGATGTCGATGCCGAGTTCGAGTGAAGCTGTGGCTACCAGTGCATTGAGTTCCCCATTCTTAAGGCGCTGCTCGACATCAAGACGGTGCTCCCGGGCAAGGCTGCCATGGTGTGCGGTGACGCCACTGGCAGGAAGTCCGCGTTCCTGCATGCGTTCGGCAAGGTGTCGGGAGACTCGCTCCGCCAGGCGGCGGGTGTTGACAAAAATCAAGGTGGAGTGGTGTTCGGCAATGAGATCAGCCATGCGGTCGTAGATCTCACCCCAGACTTCGGCGGGCATAATAGGCTGAAGGGGTGACGGTGGCAGTTCAATGGCAAGGTCTCGGTCACGCACGAATCCCGTGTCGATGATCCGACACTCATCGTTGTCGGGGCGGTTACCAATCAGAAAAGCCGCCATGCGGTCGATTGGCTTCTGGGTCGCAGAGATCCCGATTCGGACAGGAGGTGTGACACACAGGGCATCCAGACGTTCCAGCGATAAAGACAGGTGTGCACCGCGTTTGTTACCCGCGACTGCATGTAGTTCGTCAATTATGACTGTACGTACTGTTTGCAATATTCGACGTCCAGACTCAGAAGTTAGAAAAATAAAGAGCGATTCCGGGGTCGTGACCAGGATGTGCGGCGGTTGCCGGCGCACCTTGGCGCGTTCAGCTTGTGGTGTGTCGCCAGTGCGCACGGCTGATCGGATCGACAGCGGACTGGGTGAAGGCAATTCCTGTGTGATACCCACCAGTGGCGCTTCAAGATTTCGGTTGATATCGTTAGACAGGGCTTTGAGTGGGGAAACGTACAAAATACGGGTTTCATCAGGCAAGCCGAACAGTTCACCGTCGCGTACCAGTTCGTTAATGACCGCAAGAAAGGCCGCCAGGGTTTTGCCCGATCCAGTGGGCGCGGCTATCAAAGTGTGTGAACCCCCTTGAATAGCGGGCCAGGCTTGTACCTGTACTTCGGTGGGCTGATCAAACTGGCTGTTGAACCAGCTTGCAACGGCTGGGTGAAAATGGGAAAGAGGCATCAAGGCATTGTAGTGCCTCGGAGGCTCATTGGATGAGTATTCACAGTGCCGTGTCGGCCGCGTAGACCCCGGTTCTTGGGTCACGGTAGATTCGGTTATCATCGTGCCGAACTGAATCCCAATTGAGGAGTTGAGGATGGCCATATCGCTTGAACAGGCCCAGACCATCGCCACCGCAAGTCTGGCCAAAGCCAGGGAGTTGGCTCTAAAACCCGTCAGTGTGGTGGTGTTGGATCCAAGAGCTACCCTGGTCGTGGTGTATTCTGAAGATGGCGTCAGTACGCTGCGGCCCCGTATTGCTCAGGGGAAGGCCAATGCGGCCATTGCGATGGGTATGGGCACGCGGGCGCTGATGGCACGCGCCGAACAACAACCCTACTTCATTCAGGCGATCAACGGCCTGGCTGAGGGCAATTTTGTGCCGGTACCCGGTGGTGTTCTGATCCGTAATGAGGTCGGGGCGCTCCTGGGTGCGGTTGGTATCTCAGGTGATACTTCGGACAACGACGAAGCAGCCGCTGTTCACGGAATTACCGCTGCGGGTCTGATCGGCGAAACGGGTTAGAGAAGGGTCATTTGGAATGAACAATCAGAACGATGGGAAAAACTCAAACAGTACTGAAATATCTCCTCGCCAGATTTTTAGCTGGGAGGATATTGATCGCTATAGGTTCGATGAGGACTGCAGTGAAACTCAGATCATCAGTGGTGAGCATATGCATTTGCTCCGGGCAGTATTTGAACCGGGATCAACCTACCCGATGCATTCACACCCGCATGAGCAGTTCAGTCTGCTACTCAGTGGACGGATTCTTTTGACAGTGGGTGATGAGACCCGAGAAATCGGCCCTGGCGATGGCTGGTATGCAGCCGGTAATGTACCGCATGGTGGTCAAATTATCGGTGATGAAAAGGCAGAATTTGTCGATGTGTATTCGCCAGCGACACGTTGGATACTCGATATACTAGATACTGGGCAAAGATTGCCTCCAGTCGGATCGGTGGACTAGAAGCTGTTTGTAAACACACATCTAAAAGGAATGGTGGCGATGGAACTGAAAAACACATTTGCAGGTGATGCACCACCGGCAGCCGTTGCCGCGGCGGTTGCAACGGATGGGTATGCTGTCGTGCGTGATGCGGTCGACGCCGATACGGTTGCTGCCGTAAAAGCCGATCTGGCACCTTATTTTGAGAAAGCGCATGACGGGCATGAAGAGTTTTATGGCAAGCTCACCAAGCGGTTCGGGGCGTTGCTTGCGAAGTCCACTGCTGTTCAGGTGCTGTTGGTTCACCCCACGGTGCTGGCGGTGGCGGACGACGCCTTGTTGCCTCACTGTGTTCGCTATCGTTTGCACTATACCGGTGTGATGCACATTGAACCGGGAGAAACTCGGCAGGTCCTGCATCGGGATATTGGTCTCTATCCGATTGCGAGTCCGTGTCCCCCGTTGACCGTGGCGACGATGTGGGCGCTCAGTGATTTTACCCGGGAGAATGGCGGTACCCGCCTGGTACCCGGGTCGCATCTTTGGTCCAGCGATCGGGAGCCAAAGTCTGAGGAAGTTGTGGCCGCTGAAATGCCTGCAGGTTCAGTGTTGATTTACACCGGAAATACTATCCATGGCGGTGGTGCGAACCGTGCCGATAGTTCACGCAGTGGCGTTGCTTTGCACTACAACCTGGGCTGGTTGCGCCAGGAAGAGAACCAATATATGGCTGTGCCGCCGGAGTTGGCCCGACAGCTGTCGGACCAGATTCAGGAACTGATCGGGTATTCACTGGGCTCGAGCAGCCTGGGCGTTGTGGATCACATGAATCCTAAAGACTATTTGCATGGGGTGCGTGATCCAGCGCAAAGTAGTCTTAGCTCCCCAGAGTTGGAAAGGCAAGTTGCAGCATTGTCGCGGTTTCATATCAGCCACAGTGAAGACGGGCTTCCGAACTACTACGATGTGGATACCGATTAGTGTGGTAGGTTTTGGTGTTTGTTTGTGTTTTTATGCAGACACCGAAGAATGAGTTGTGATGGATGATCATCTTCTAGCGAACGACTTTCTAGAGGAACCATGGTGGTGGCATGCTGCGCCTCGGCCTGCACAGTCCTCGGTGGACAACTTTCCGGACAGCGCCGATGTTGTCGTAGTAGGTTCTGGGTTTACGGGCCTATCGGCCGCGTTGACACTCGCCAAGGCGGGGCGGGAGGTCGTGGTATTGGATGCGCAGGCCCCTGGTTATGGAGCGAGTTCGCGTAATGCGGGTTTTGTCGGTCGAACACTTAAACACAGTTTCGGTGCTTTACTACAAGCTTACGGTCTTGATTACGCGACACAGGTTTATCGTGAACTCGATGCCGCGTTTGATCTTGTATTCGAATTGGTCTCACGAGAGAACATTAACTGTTATCTGACGCGCTGTGGCCGCTTTATGGGCGCCCTGACTGACGCGCAGCGGATGTTGATGACGGATGAACTGGAGTTGCGACATAAGCATCTCGGTCACTCGTTTCAGATGATCTCCGAATCTGAGCAAAGTGAAGAGATTGGCGCCGGTCGTTATGTCGGAGGGGCGTTGATACCGGATCTGGGCAGTATTCACCCAGGGCTCTACCATCTGGGGTTGCTGAACGCTGCACGATCGGTCAGTGCACGAATCATCGGTTATACGCCGGTGACTGCTGTTCGTTCTGATGGGGCAGAATTTCAAGTTGATACGCCACGGGGTGTTTTGACAGCTAGAGATGTGATTGTTGCCACCAATGGGTATACCAATCGCGGTGTACCCTGGTTGCAGCGCCGAGTTATTCCTTTTCACGGTTATATGATCGCGACTGACGTTCTGTCCGAAGACGTGATTACCCAGATTCTGCCCAACAACCGAACGTTTCATGATTACAACAACAACCTGGTGTATATCCGCCAGGCGCCGGATCAACCTCGTCTGCTTATGGGTGCTTATACCGGTGGCCCAGTTGACCGATTATCCACGAAAGCCGAAAAACTGAAGCACCGTCTGGACGTTATCTTCCCTGAATTGAGCGAGGTAAAAATCTCACGAATCTGGAGCGGCCAATGTGCGGGCACATTCGATTTGTGGCCGCATGTGGGCATGCACAAAGGGGTGCACTATGCGCTGGGGTACTGTTTTGCCGGACTGCCGATGGGCACCTATCTCGGCGATAAAGCAGCGAAACAGGTGCTGGGTTTGCCAGAAGCCAAGACAGTTTTTGCAGATCGCACTTTTCGCAGCCATCCCTTGTATACGGGAAATCCGTGGTTTCTACCACTCGTGATGCGTTGGCACGACCGACAGGATGCAGCCTATTCGTAGCCATTGGTGCCACCACGCTCAAAAGACGGCGATCACACTACAGGGAATGTTTCTCTAGTGGTTGGTGCTGAAGTGTACCGGGCACAGCGGAACTCCAGATCAGGTTTCAGCTTTGCACGCTCGAAAATGGCCGTAAGCCATACCACCATGGGCAAAGCATTCGTAACGCCCGCGGGTCCAACTGAGAAAATTCTTAAGATCTTTGTTTCCAAGTTTTTCCCGCAGCGTGTCTTTGAGTTCTGTTTTCACACGGTCCAGGTAGCCTCGGGCAAGGTCTGTCGTTGCCTGGGTTCGATCGACGATAGACACTGACTCAAAGCCACTCTTCGACAGGGTTGTTTCGAAACGTGATTGGCAGACAAAATAGAAGTTAAGGCCTCTTTCTTTTAGCAGGGAGTCCCAATCTCTGTAAGCAGAATTGTCTGCTGCCTTGAACCATTCGCCACCGACTACCCAGCCCCCGCAGCGCAATACTCTGTGGATCTCGGAAAAAAAGCCGTATAAACCCTCTAGGTGACAGCTGGTCGCTGTGAGATACACCACGTCGAACTGGTCAGAATGGTAAGGCAGCGCACCGCCGTCAAACCGAGTCAGGGTGATACGATGGTCCATGTCTGCTGCTTTAACCAGTTCACCTGCGCGGCTGATGACATTGTTGTCGATATCCAGAGCATCCACATGACGTGCATGATGGTCTTTGACCAGCGAGATGGCGGCGCCACCCAGTCCGCAGCCGATGTCCAGCAGTTGTTGGTTACGAATTTTGATGCCTGTCACTATTCGTGCGACTTCAGCGTCACCGCCGGCCGACATGTATCCGTTACCATAGACCAGTTCCATGGTCTCGATATTTCTAGGGTCATAACGGTTAACTGAACTGCCCATCGTGGTCTGATGACTTGCGGTGTTGTCAGCTGTGGTCAGGTGAGTTTTACCCAAACTCTGATGAGTGTTGAAATTTTCGTACTGGGTAATCTTCGCCTGTCGGGACAGGCCCGTGCGGATTTAACTCCAAGCGGTCGACCCCGCGAGCCATATAGGCCTCGAACGTCGGCCATTCGGAAAGATCAGCCTGTACGCGGGTCGGGGCGAATCGCATCGTCATACCACAGCGCATACGCTGCGACTCGTTTGGGCCTGAACCATGCAAAAGGCCTGAATCATGGAGCGAAATCTCCCCGGCTTTTAGGTTGATAGTGACGATGTCTTCGAGTTGGCAATTTGAGATATCAGCTTCCTGATCCAGTACAAGATGGGGGTTATTGTTTGTGTGGTGGACAAACTGTCCCCGCCGGTGACTGCCGGATACCACCTGCATGGCTGCATTGTTGGCGTCCGTATCGTAAACCGCGAGCCACACCGAAACTGTCTGCTGCGGGGAAAGCGGCCAGTACTGCGCATCCTGATGCCAGGGCACTTCGGATCCATCTCCCGGGTACTTCACGAAAAACTGACCGGCCCACTGGAAAAAATCTGGCCCGATCAGGTCTTCAACATAATCCAGAATAGCTGGGTGGCGCGAAAGATCGTAGAACGTCCGACTGCACTTGTGCCACATATTGACCTGATTGATGTCGGTGCCATCGGGTAGTCGTGCGGCCAGTTCCTCAAATGACGCCTGGAGCGTCGAAATCTCGGAAGCATCAATAACCGACAGGTTCTTTATATAGCCGCACTGCTGGTACTGCTCCACCTGGGCTTCGGTCAGGCGGCGCAGGGGCATTTGCGCTGATTGTTGTGATGCAGTCATTAGCGACCACCCAAGTCATTTTGTTTATGCTTTGGGTTAGGATAACTGAGGTTGCAGATCAGATAAAGAACAAGAGGTTTGAAAAATGATATCAATTGGCCTAAAAAATGAACTTAACCGATTATGTGACGAACAGCCGTTTCACACGGGTTGGTATGTCAAAAATCTGCGAACAGGTACTGTGCTAGAACGTCATGGCAGCATTGTGGTGCCATCGGCCAGTACCCGCAAGATTGCGATCATGATAGCAGCGCTAAAGGCGGTGAATGAGGGAGAGCTCTCGCTGTCCCAGCCTGTGACGATGGCATCTCGTTTCAAGAACAACGATTCCGGTTGTTTTCAGCATTTACGGAGTGAGTTTGTGATTCAGCTTCAGGACGCTCTGGTCATGATGATTATCGTGAGCGACAACACATGCACCGGGGCAGTCACAGACCTAGTAGGTCTCGAAGCAATCAATGCGTTGTGCCAGTCTATCGGTATGGCAGATACGGTACATCGATACGGTATACCGCCTGCGGGTATGGCGGGGTATCTGCCCGCAGACAAGACCAATTCGACTACACCAGCAGATGTCGCTCTTCTGCTGGATATCATATTGGAGGGTGTGGGTGATGAGAAAAGCGCTGGTCTCCTGGGATGCACGTCGGACTTATGCCAGTTGGCTATCGACATTCTGAGCTGGCAGCGGTTGCGAAACCGGATACCGGCCCGCTTGCCTTTAGGAACCAAGGTGGCGCACAAGACCGGCACCACTGCCAAGAACTACAATGATGCCGGTATTGTTTATGCCGATGATGAACCGTTGTTCCTGATCAGCGCCTATACCGACAACGTGCCGGCTGACCTGCCGACTGGCGAGCCGGGCCATACCGTGGCCTATGATCTGACAGCTCGGTTGTCGCGTCTGTGTTGGGATGAATTTGTGTGATAAGCATAAAATGACGCGATGGGAAATATGCTAGCTGATAGGGATCGACCCAACAGCCGTGGTGGAGATGCTCGTTAAATATAGTGATCGCACCATTTCGCCTTAGCGAAGACAGGTCAACAGAATTGACAATTGCGACAACCGATCAACAATAGCTGTATGGCTATCCGAAGCATTCAGTCGATTGTTTTCCTTAGCCTATGCGTAGGAGGTGTGTTATTGGGTGTCCTCAAACCGATAGCCGCTGCCGAAACGGCAACGCAGACCTTTGCTAACGCGGATCGCTATGTGGGGGAGATCCAGAACGGCCAGTTCCATGGCCAGGGGACGTATTTCTTTTCAAACGGCAATGAATACGAAGGGGCCTTTCACGAGGGAAAATACCATGGCCAGGGGGTGTATAAATTTGCCAGTGGAGAGCGCTACGAGGGTGAGTTCAGGAATGGTAAATTTCACGGGCACGGCGTCTACAGGTGGGCTGGCGGACTTCGCTTTGAGGGTACTTGGCAGAACAACCGAAAGTGGACCGGCACGGTCTTCAGCCAGTGGGGGACCGTGGCGGGTACTTATACGGAAGGAAAATGGGAGAGTGCGCTTTAGACTCTTGTCATTAGAAAGGTTTTCCGTCATCAAGTTGCGTGATGTAATCAGGGGTGCATTGGGCAATCGAAATGAACGAAACAGGTATACTTGTCCTTGAAACTGTAGCGGATTTTTAAGACATCTGTCGGTAAGCTGATCGTTGGCTTTTGTAGAACCGAGTCATGGGGTTTTGTGAGGGAAGCGATGAACTTTAATGGCGATTTGAGGAAAATCGGGGACATTGATATCACCCGTTTTGCACAGCACGCGGCGAAAATTACCGACACGGATTGGACCGCCGATGCCTTTCGTCAGAAAACGTATGAGGTGCACAAGCAGACGCAAACCATTCGGTTGATTATGGATGAAGACGGCCGTCATCGTGATCCTACTTACCATCCCTCGTATGAGACCTATAAGGCTCTGCTGGAGCCAATTGAAACCTTCATCCGGCGACAGTTCGAGCAGACCCTAAAAGCCAAGCGTCTGCGAAAGAAGCATGGTCGGGGTTATTTCATCCGTATGATCCTGGTCAAGCTTCTAACCAATGGCAGCATCCCACATCATGTGGACCAGGGCGAGACGTTATCAAAATCACACCGCATGCATTTGCCGATCATTACCAATGAACAGAACCTGTTTTCGGTGGGTGATACCGAGATGCATATGAAACCTGGTGAACTCTGGGAGATCAACAATCGGCGGGAACATGGCGTTGTCAATGGTGGTAGCGAGGATCGTATCCACCTGATTGTTGACTATGTGCTTGCGGGCGAGAAGATCATCGATGCAGACGGTGCCACACTGGTATGTTGAGTGTGACTGCTGCGGCTCAGTCGTCATCGGGATGATTTAAGTAACTGGGCTGTTAGGAACGGGAGTTGATCATACGCTTTCTGACCACATTGCTTGTGCTCCTTACCGGGCTGATGTCAACGGCCTTATCCGCCCAGCTCAGCAGCAGTTATTCGTTCAAACAAGGACATGGGAGAGTTCCGTGGTTAATGGTATATGACCACGGTGATTATGTTGCTAGAGATTTTAATGGTGACAATACTTTAGATGTAATGGGACTGCCAAGTGCTCATGGCTCACATAAAATTCTTAACGAAGTGTCATGGCATCAAGGCATTGCATTTTTAAGTGCTGGTGATGGTTCTTATCGGTTTGTCCGAACTGGTGCAAGAATTAATAATACCGCGACTGAATGGCAAGGCGATTACATTGCTAAAGGCCCTATTATTGTAGGGAATGGCCCTGGTGGTGGCCCAAGCCAAAGCTCGCATGGAGGCGGCAACGCTGTCACAGAACCACATCCGGGATGTGGTGCTCAATGTGGCGTTAATAGAGCACTTATTTTTCATGGTTTAAATACTGTATTAGGCCCACGATTTAATTGGCATAACGCGACTACGGCTGATGTTAATAAGGATGGCAAATTAGATCTTATTGGCTTTAGTGCTGGTACTGTAATTTATTTAGGAGGCAACGGCCCAGGTGGATTCCAACCGGGTGCTTATGGAAGACATCCTGGCAATGGTGAGTATGTCGATCTAGGTGCTTGGGCTGAAAACACAGGTGCATTTTCCGGCACCTTTAAAGACTTGGATGGCGATAAATATCCGGAAATGATTACGGCGGCCGGTGCTTATTTCAGCGCACATAATGGAAAGCCTGTAGGCAGTGTTACAGTTTGGAAAAATAATGGTGGCAAGAGTTTTACACCTTACCAAGAATTTATGCGGCCTACATCCAATGGTGCCAGGGCCATGTGGGTAAATGACGGTGACGTTCTTATATATGGAGAATGTGGAGATAGATGTGCGGAAAATAACTCAATTTCTGTATATGCTCCCGGTGGTGGTCGATTACATTTAAAACAACATTTTAGTGTTACTAGTGACCGTGGAAAACGTGGCCATGCGCCAAGATTAGTAGATGTAAATGGCGATGGTAAGAAAGATTTGGTTGTCATCCATTACGATGCAACAGTTGCTGAGCAACATCGTGGTATTTGGTTAAACAATGGCAACGGAACCTTTAGCCAACTTCGCACCGCCCTGTTTAATGGTGTTCCGAAAGCTGGAATGCGTGGTGTGGTTATTCCTACCAAAGCTAATGGTGACAACAGACTAGACTGGATTGTTATCTACCAGGACGGTACTTTCGGTACGCTGCTGGCCTCGGGCGGTGGATCGGTGTCATCAACCACCGCTGGCAGTGGTGTGGCGGCCGCGGCATTTGCGGATTATGTCGAGGCTTATGGGGATCTTTCAGCGGCTTACAGCACCGGTAGTGGTCAGAATAAAGCCAACTGGGGTAAAAGCCACTACTGTACCTACGGTCTGAGTGAAGGTAGGAGTTATTCCGGTCTGTCTGCGGCCAGTTGTCTTGCGTCTATCAGCAACGACACCAGTAATGCCGCTTCGGTTGGGGATAGTGGGGAGGATGTTGTGCACGAACGGGCCATGCGGTTTCTGCCGCTTTCGAACTGGCAGCTTGGCTTCGTGGAGGTCGAGATCAATCAGCTGGCGGACGCTCTGACCAACAATGCCG
>LWDU01040322.1_pt1 | contig 49899 bp, 50 predicted proteins | sample 727161 | NCBI WGS metagenome assembly LWDU01 (sample SAMN04566230, study PRJNA314399) | hydrothermal vent metagenome | isolation source: deep sea hydrothermal plume seawater | place: Mexico: Gulf of California, Guaymas Basin | collected 2004-07-11
AGGTCGTCGGCAATAGCCATCCAGTGGCAGTACTCGCAGTCGACACGACCGGAACCTGGCCGACCATCGTTATGTGCGTGTCCGCAGTCATTGGAATGCTGGATCTTGAACCGCCCCGTCCAGTTAATTGCCGGTGCCCGGTGTGTCAAACCGGTAACGCTTCGAGCACCGATCTTGTTCGCCCGGCGCATATCCCTGGCTCCACGGGGGAGAATAGCAGCCGCCTGGACGAGGCAATGCAGCCAGGAAGCAAGTCGGGGCGCGCCCGGCAGCAGCGGCCCCTGATTACTGGTCGCACGCGACCGGCTGGCTTCCCTTCTTGACTAGGCTGCTCACCGTGGCCTAGGTTGAGGCCATGCTGCGACTGACGGTCCTCGGGTCGGCGGATGCCTTCAACAGCGGGGGCTATCTGCACAGCGCCTACCTGCTCGAAGGCAAGGCCGGCACGCTGCTGCTCGAGTGCGGGCCGTCGGTGCTGGCCGGCTTGAAACGCCAGGGGCTTAACGGCGACTCCATCGACGCGGTGCTGGTCTCGCACCTGCACGGTGATCACTTCGGCGGCATTCCCTTCCTGTTGCTCGAGTACCTGTTCGAGTCGCCGCGCACGCGGCCCTTGCTCGTGGCCGGCCCGGCTGGCACGCAGGAGAAGGTGGAGCAGCTCTACGACTGTTACTACAGCAGGGATCACCTCGATCGCCTGGGCTTTGACCTGCGCTACATTGAGATCGCACCCGGTGACGAACTCGAGTTGGCGGGCCTGGAGGTCGGCGCCTTCGAGGTGCCGCACGGCGCCGAGCCCTACTGCCTGGGCTACAGGATCGAAGACAGCTCGGGGGGGAGCCTGCTGTTTTCCGGCGACTCGGCCTGGACCGAGGACTTCGTCGAGCGCAGTGCCGGGGTCGATCTGTTTCTGTGCGAGTGTTGCTTCATGGACAAGATCACGGACTTTCACGTGAGCTACGCCCAGCTGGCGGCAAACCGTGAGCGTCTTGGTTGCGAGCGCCTGCTGGTCACGCACTCGGGCTCGGCCGTCAGGCAGGCCGCGGATCTCGATGCCGAGCTGGCCGTGGACGGGCAGGTAGTGGAGCTGGGCGCCTAATCGGCCCGCGCAGAGCGCACGCAGTCGAGAAAATTGAGAGTAATAGAGTAGGTGGCGCCCCAGATGTTGTGGCGGCCAGCGGTTATCACGGGCATGTCGTACTGCGTGCCGCCCCAGCTTTTCTTCACGCTGCCACGATGGGCCGGGTCGCCCAGCAGGTCGACGGGTACGGTGAACACGTCGGCCACCTCGCCCGGGTTGGGCGACAGGGTCGCCCCTTGGTCAAGTACGCCTACAACGGGCGTGATCAGGTACTCCACGCCCAGGGTGTACACATCGTCCAGGCGGCCTATGACGCGCACGTCGCCGGTGGCTATGCCCAGCTCCTCGGAGGCCTCGCGCAGGGCGGTGTCCTCGGGGCCCTGGTCGTGGGGGGCCTTCTTGCCTCCGGGAAATGACACCTGCCCGCCGTGGCTGGGCAGGCTGTCGGTGCGCAGGGTGTAGAGCAGCTCGTAACCAGTTTCTGTGGCCAGCAGCGGCAGCAACACGCCGCAGGGCGTCGAGCGATCCGAGGGCAGCTCCACGCGGGTGCGCTGGTCGAGATGTCCTTGTATTAGGCGGGCCAGTGGCATGGGGCGACATCGTGGCCCGTGGACGGTCATTTGCCAAGCGGGTGCCGGTGGGGCTAGGTTCAGTCGTCGTGGCAGAAGAACAACGCAGGCTGGTGATCGCGCACTACAATGAGATCACGCTCAAGCTCGGGAACCGGGGCGCCTTTACCGCGCGCCTCCTCGACAACATGCGGCAGGCACTGGCCTCGCTGCCCAGTGGCGCGGTGCGTTCGCAGGACGGGCGCGTGACGGTAGAGCCGGGGGCGGCTGATCCCGAAGAAGTCTGCCGCCGCCTGGCCCAGGTGCCGGGCATCGCCAACCTGTCGGTAGCCACCGTTTGCGAGCCCGACATGGATTCGCTGCTGGCCGAGGTCGAGCGGATGATAGCCGGCTGGCAGCCCGCGGGCAGCTTCAGGGTGAGGGTGCGCAGGGCCTGGAAGGGCTTTGCACTGGAATCTCCCGAGATAGGCGCCCGCGTGGGTGCCGTTGTGGCCGATCGTACGGGAGCGCCCGTCAACCTTAGTCGGCCCGACGAGGTGGTCTACGTGCACGTGGTTCGCAACGCGATCTACCTGTCGCTGGGCCGCGTGCAAGGCTGCGGTGGCCTGCCGGTGGGCACCGGTGGCCGGGCCCTGCTGTTGCTCTCGGGCGGCATAGACTCGCCCGTGGCCGGGCTGCGCATGATGCGGCGTGGCTGCCGGGTGGACGCCGTGCATTTTCACAGCGTGCCTTACCTCGACCGCAGCAGCATGCGCAAGGCGCGCCGGTTGGCCGCGGTGCTGGCGCGTGGGCAGTCGGCCACGAGGCTGCACATGGTGGCTTTTGGCGAGGCCCAGGCCGAGGTGGTGCGCTTGGTGCCGCGGCCCTTGAGGGTGCTGATGTACCGCAGGTTGATGGTCAAGATAGCCTCCCGCCTGGCCAATCGGGGAAAGGCCGCCGTGCTGGTAAGTGGCGAGAGCCTGGGCCAGGTGGCTTCGCAGACCATGGCCAACCTGGCCGTCATAGAGCAGGCTGCCGAGCTGCCGCTGTACCGGCCGCTGCTGGGTATGGACAAGCTCGAGATCACCGACTACGCCAGGGCTGCCGACACTTACGAAATATCGATCGAGCCCGACCAGGACTGCTGCACCCTGTTCGTGCCACGCCACCCGGCCACCAGGGCGGCGCTTGAAGACGTTCTAAGGGCAGAGGCCGCACTCGAGGTCGAGGCCTTGATAGACGCCGCCGTCGAGGCGTCGGAATACGAGTACATAAAGTCTGACTGGGAGCAGCAGGTGCAGGAGGAGGTCAGCGCGGATCCTCTCCTGGGAGCCGGTGGGCCCCCCGACGTCTCTGCCGAAAACCGTTAAGCTTCTGTTCCGGGCTGTGGTCTGCCAGGGGTTATTCGGGCCGGCCGGGATTTTTCCAGAGCTTGTCGAGGGCTTCGCGGTTGCGCTTGCGATCGCTCGTGGGCCCGTGGTCGAGCTTGCCGACGAAGAAGTACAGCTCGCGCACTAATTCCCGCCCCATCTTTTCGTTCAAGCGTTCGCGCAGCTGCTTCTTGAGAAGGTCGAGCTCCTGCAGCCATGACGAGTTACGCACAGCCACGATCAATCGGTCGCCGTCCAGCCGTGTGGGCTGCGCGTTGCGCGCTATGGCCGGACCGACCACTTCGTCCCAGGCATCCCAGGCCCGGTAGTCGTCGAGCTTGCGCTCAAGTCCCATGCGCTTGAGGGTTGAAGTAAACAGTTCGCCCAGTTTTTTGGGCTTGTCGGCTCGTTGACTCACCGGCGGAGATTCGTAGCGCCGGGCGAATGCTTTGTCCAACCTTTTTAATGACAGCCCTTGCATCAATACGGGTTTTTGTGTTTTATTCGCCCCCGATCGCGCATGACTGGGGGCTGAGGCAGAATTTGCTTTTTTTCCTCCAATACCACAACATGTAGTGGTACGGTGATCGGACGCCTACCAGATAAGGTAGGTATCAGACAGCGACAGATTAGTGTTTTATCAGTGAGTTCGGGTAGTTCCCCGGCGGTAAGGAGCGGAGGCGGAAATGGAAAAGAAGTCGGGGATGGTGGTACAGGCCACTGAGATACTGGAAACCGAGGCGCTGGAGGCTACAGGCGAGGCTACGACCGGGTTGTCTTTCAGCAGGCGGCTGTCGAGTGAGGGGGTTGATCCCTGGTCGACCGTAGAGTGGGAATACCGCGACGCGCTCATACAGGGCGAGGGCGGCAAGGCGGTTTTCGAGCAGAAGGGGGTGGAGTTTCCTGCCACCTGGTCACAACTGGCCACCAACGTGGTCACTTCCAAGTATTTTCGCGGCGCGCTCGGTACCGACGCCCGCGAGACCAGCGTCCGCCAGCTCTTAGGCCGGGTCGTCGAGACCATCACCGGCTGGGGCGAGCGCCAGGGCTACTTTGTCGATGACGAAAGTCGCGACATTTTTCGCGACGAGCTGACCCATATTCTCCTGGGCCAGCAGGCCTGCTTTAACAGCCCGGTGTGGTTCAACGTCGGGGTGGAAGAGCATCCCCAGTGCTCGGCCTGTTTCATCCTGTCGGTCGACGACACCATGGACTCGATCCTGCAGTGGTACCGCGACGAAGGCATCATCTTCAAGGGAGGCTCGGGCTCGGGCGTCAACCTGTCGCGCCTGCGTTCTTCGAAAGAAACGCTGTCGGGCGGCGGCACGGCCTCGGGGCCGGTGTCTTTCATGAAGGCCGCCGACGCGTCGGCCGGCGTGATCAAGTCGGGAGGCAAGACCCGCCGCGCTGCCAAGATGGTGGTGCTCGACGTCGACCATCCCGACATCAACGAGTTTGTCGACTGCAAGGCCGGCGAGGAAAAGAAGGCCTGGACGTTGATCGACGCTGGCTACGACGGCTCGATCGACGGGGACGCTTACGCGTCGGTCTTTTTCCAGAACGCCAACAACTCGGTGCGCGTGAGCGACGAGTTCATGCAGGCGGTGGTCAACGACAAGGAGTGGAGAACCCGCAACGTCAAGGACGGCGAAGTCTGCGAGACCATGCGCGCTCGCGAGCTGATGGGCCGCATCGCCGAGGCCACGCATTTCTGCGGCGACCCGGGCATGCAGTTCGATACCACGATCAACGACTGGCACACCTGCCCCAACAGCGGCCGCATTAACGCGTCGAACCCCTGCAGCGAGTACATGCACCTGGACAACTCGGCCTGCAACCTGTCTTCGCTCAACCTGATGAAGTTCCAGTCCCCGGACGGCAAGTTTGATGTTGATGGTTTCCGCCACGCGGTAGACATCATGACGACTGCCCAGGACATCCTGGTCGACAATTCCAGCTACCCGACCGACCAAATTGGCGACAACGCCCGGGCCTATCGAGAGTTAGGCCTGGGCTATGCCAACCTGGGCGCCATGCTCATGTCGTTGGGGATGCCTTACGATTCGGACGAAGGCCGGGCGTCTGCAGCGGCTGTTACCTCGTTGATGTGCGGCGAGGCTTACCTGCAGTCGGCGCGGCTGGCCGAGGCCCGCGGACCTTACGCGGGTTACGCGCGCAACCGCGAGCCCCAGCTTCGCGTGCTGGGCAAACACCGCGCTGAGTCCCGCGAGCTGGATTCCAGCCGGGTGCCCCTGGACCTGCTGTCGGCCGCCCGTGATGTCTGGGAAGAAGCTGAAACCGTGGCCACGGAGCACGGCGTTCGCAACTCCCAGCTGACGGTGCTGGCGCCCACCGGGACCATCGCCTTCATGATGGATTGCGACACCACCGGGGTGGAGCCGGATCTCGCGCTGGTCAAGTACAAGAAGCTCGTGGGTGGTGGCACCCTGAAGTTCGTCAACAACACGGTCCCTTCGGCGCTCGTGCGGCTTGGCTACGAGAGTCGCGAGGTCCAGGACATCGTGGAGTACATAGACGAGCACGACACCATTGAAGACGCTCCCCACCTCAAGGACGAGCACCTGGCGGTGTTTGACTGCGCTTTCAAGCCGCGCAACGGCGCGCGTAGCATAGAGCCGCTCGGTCACCTGCGCATGATGGGTGCCGTGCAGCCGTTTATTTCGGGCGCGATCTCGAAGACGATCAACATGCCCAACGAAGCCACCGTCGACGAAATCGAGGGGGCTTACATCGAGGCGTGGAAGCTCGGCTTGAAGGCTGTCGCCATTTACCGCGACGGTTGCAAGCGCATACAGCCGCTCAACACGAGCGGTACGGAAAACAGCTTGGCCACGGCGGGGAGTGGTGATTCAGCTGCTGCCGATTCAGCTGAAGGCGAGTCCTCCGTGGGTCGGCCCGTGCGCAGGCGCCTGCCGACCGACTGTTCTTCGTGCAGGCACAAGTTCGAGGTGGCCGGCCACGAGGGCTACATCCACGTGGGTTTCTACGACGACGGCACCCCTGGCGAGATCTTCATCAAGATGGCCAAGGAGGGCAGTACGATCTCCGGCCTGATGGACACCCTTGCCACGCTGACCTCGCTGTCGTTGCAGTACGGCGTGCCGCTGAGCGCGCTGGTGTCCAAGTTCTCGCATGTGCGCTTCGAGCCCTCGGGCTTTACCAAGAACCCGGACATCCCGATAGCCAAGTCGCTGACCGACTACATATTCCGTTTCCTGGGCACGCGCTTCGGTCAGCCGGTGGTTCCGGCCGGTGTTGTAACCCCTGGCGGCGAATCAACTGCGGGCCGGGAGTCCGGGGATGTCTCGAAGAGTGTCTCCACCCCGGCACCGTTGAGAGTGGTTCCGGCGGCCAGGCCGACCGACACTTCGGCGGCTGGCGGTGGTCGGGAGGAAGGCCGCCGCGAGGAAACCAGCGTTGATTTCATCCTGCCGCAGTCCGACGCGCCGAGCTGCGCCGACTGCGGTGCGATCATGGTCCGCAACGGCGCTTGCTACAAGTGTCTTAACTGCGGGGCGACCAGCGGCTGCTCGTGAGCGGCCGGGTCGCAGGCATCCGGAAGAAACTATTCAGGGCGAGTGACTGAAGCGAAACAGGAACTCGTCGTCGGCCACGACACCGAGCTTCTGCCGGGCCACCGCTTCGAGCACCCTGGGGTCATTGCGCAGTCCTTGGAAATCCTGGTAGAGAGAGTCGTTGCGGGCAATGCGCAGGCTTGCCTCGGCCGACAGGCGTTCGAGCCTGTTGTTGAGATCGCCGGCCTGGCGAAGACCGTGGCGTCCGAAAACGAGGCTACCCACCTGCAGTATGAAAACCCCGGCCAGCACCCAGACCATCAGAGCGAGCTTACGCGCGTCTCGTTGTTTTCGCCTGGCCATTCCACTGTTGAGGATACCCCAGCAGTTAGCGCTACACTACAGGGCAAGTATGATTGAAGCGGTCTGGCGTGGTGGCGGTCGCGGCAGAGGAGATATAACGGCGTGAAGATAAAGTCTGTCAAGGGACGAGAGATACTCGATTCGAGGGGAAATCCGACCGTGGAGGTCGACGTTTTACTGAGATCAGGCGCGCGCGGGCGTGCCTGTGTGCCGTCGGGTGCTTCGACCGGCACCCACGAGGCCCTGGAGCTGAGGGACGTTCGCCGTAAGCGCTACGGTGGCAAGGGGGTCCTGCAGGCGGTCAAGAACGTCAACGACCACATCGGCCCGGCCGTACGTGGCCTTGAGGCCAGTGATCAGCAGGCGGTCGACAGCTGCATGTTGGAGCTGGACGGTACCCCCAACAAGTCGCGCCTGGGTGCCAACGCCATCCTCGGCGTGTCGCTGGCCGTGGCCCACGCGGCGGCGGCCGGCAGTGGGCGCTCGCTGTACAGGCAGATCGGAGGGCCCCGCGCCCGCACCCTGCCGGTGCCGTTGATGAACATAATCAACGGGGGGGCCCACGCCGACAACGGGCTGGATTTCCAGGAGTTTATGATCGTGCCCCACGGCGCGCGCAGTTTCAGCGAGGCGCTGCGCATGGGCACCGAAGTTTTTCACGCGCTCAAATCGGTGCTCAAGGCCCGCGGCATGAGCACCAACGTGGGCGACGAGGGCGGCTTTGCCCCCGGCCTGAGCAGCAATGACGAGGCCATCAAGTGCGTTATGCGCGCCATTGAAGACGCGGGCTACAAGCCGGGTCGGCACGTCTCGTTGGCGCTCGACGTCGCGGCCAGCGAGTTCTGCCAAGACGGCGTCTACCGTTTCGTGAAGTCCGACGGCAAGACACGCAGCAGCGCGCAGATGATCAAGCTGTACCAGCGGCTGACCGACCGCTACCCGCTGGTGTCGATAGAGGACGGCCTGGACGAGGACGACTGGGATGGCTGGGCTCGCTTGACCAACAGCCTAGGAGACCGCGTACAGCTGGTGGGTGATGATCTCTTCGTCACCAACAGCCAACGACTCAAGCGCGGCATAGACGAGGGCGTGGCCAACTCGATACTGGTCAAGGTCAACCAGATAGGAACGTTGAGTGAAACTATAGAGGCCGTGCGCACGGCCGAGCGAGCAGGATACACCGCGGTGATTTCGCATCGGTCGGGCGAGACCGAGGACTCCACGATCGCCGATCTCGCGGTAGCGCTCAACGCTGGGCAGATTAAAACAGGCTCGCTCTCGAGGGGAGAGAGGACGGCCAAGTACAACCAGTTGCTTCGCATAGAAGAAGAGCTGGGCGATCGCGCTGTCTACCCGGGGGGCCGGGTTTTCGGCCGGCTGCGGGCGTGATCATGGAAGGGAGCGGAGTATGCCACTGATAAACGAGTTGCTCGAATTCGTGATGACCGATGGCGCCAAGTTGTTGCTGGCGCTCGTGCTCGGCGGCGCCATGGGCATGGAGAGGGAGCTCACCGGCAAGCCCGCTGGACTACGCACCAACCTGCTCATCGCCGTGGGCGCCGCGCTGCTGACGATCGTGTCGCGTCACGTCGCCGGCGAGTCGGGTGACCCCGGCCGTATCGCGGCGCAGGTGGTAACCGGCGTCGGCTTTATCGGTGCCGGGGCCATCATACAGGCGCGCGGTGCGGTGACCGGTTTGACTACGGCCGCCACCATATGGGCGGTCGCCGGCGTGGGCATTGCTGCCGGTAGCGGGGCCTGGGAAGCCGCCGTGGCCTCGACGGTGATAATAATTTCCTGCCTCGTGTCGTTGCGCGGCTTGGAGTCACGCGTGCGTGGGCGTCGTAGTCTCGTGCGTTACAATGTCACGATGCTAAGCGGTGCTGATTCTGTGCCGGTCATTGACGCTGTGCATTCTAACCCTTCGATAGACGCAGAATCGCTTACAGTACGCGTAGATGGGCCGCAGCGAAGCGTAGAAATCACCTGCGTGGGCAGTAAAAAAGCGCAGCAGGAATTGTTTCGCGAGTTTTGTGCGCTCGATGGAGTGCAGCAAGTGCAGAGCGACTGACGGTGGGAGCTATTTCTGGCCCTGTTCGTTTATCGTTCTGAACTATTGACTCCGACCATCGGTGAAAACTATAATTTTAGGTAACAGTACAATGGAAAGAAAAAAGAGAGTCGTGTGAAGTTTCGTCGGACGGTGCCGGTAGAGGAGTGAAGGAGGATACACAATGGCAGTACGAAAAAAGAAAGCTACTAAGAAGAAGGCAACCAGGAAGAAGGCCGCCAAGAAAAAGGTAACCAGGAAGAAGGCTACCAAGAAGAAGGCGACCAGGAAAAAGGCAACCAAGAAAAAAGCTACTAAGAAGAAGGCCAAGAAAAAGGCCAAGAAAAAAGTAGCCAAGAAGAAAGGCAAGAAGAAGGTAGCCAAGAAAAAGGCTACCAAGAAGAAGGCCAAGAAAAAGGTAGCCAAGAAGAAAGGCAAGAAGAAAGCCAAGAAGAAGGCTACCAAGAAAAAGGCCACCAAGAAGAAAGCCAGGAAACGAAGATAACCAAACCGATTGAGCCTGCCCGGTCGTTGCTTCGGTGACTTCCGGGCAGGCTCTACCCGACGACGAAACAAGAACCCTTAGGGGTTCAAGGGGCCTCCCGGCAAGTGTCGGGGGGCTTTTTTCGTTTGGGGTTTTGTGCGCCGCAGGTGAGCGCATAGGCGTTTCCTTCCTTCGTCGGTAGGGGGGGGAGATAACCGTTCCGGTTGACTCAGGTTCACTCTACGCTTAATACGCCATCGACAGCGTGGCCTTGCTCAAGAGCGCGGCGAGGGGCGGAAGTTAAGCATGGTAAGGGCCGACAACATTCAGAAGGTATTCGAAGAGATGCCCAAGCGCTTCAACTCGGCGGCCGCCGCTGGGTTGACGGCTGTCTACCAGTACGAGCTTTCCGGCGACGGTGGCGGCACCTGGCACGTGGTGATCACTGACGGTGTCATCGAGGGAGACCTGGCCCAGGCCGGGACCCATACAAAGCCCAACATTTCGATAACGATGTCGGTCGCCGATTTTCTCGACATGATCAACGGCGAACTCAACCCCCAGATGGCCTTCATGGGTGGCAAGCTCAAGATCAAGGGTGACATGAGCCTCGCCATGAAGATGCAGCAGATCTTTCCAACCGGCTGAACGCGCCGCCGGGTGGGGCGCTCAGCGCCACTGCCGTTCAGGAATCTTCGCTCGAAGCAGAATCGTTCGTTGCCAACTCGGCAACTTCGGGGCTGTTCGGGCCGCCCGCGTCCATCACGGTGTGTATACCGCACTCGCGCTTGTTACTGCCCGCCCAGCGTCCCGATCTCGCTTCGCCGAGCGAGGTGCAGGGCGCGCAGCCTATGGAGGCGTAGCCCCTTTCAAATAACGGGTGTTCGGGCAGTCGGTGGCAGTTGAGGTACTTGTAGGTGTCCTTTGACGTCCAGCGGGCCAGCGGGTTTATCTTGACCACGCTTCCGGCCAGCTCAACGTGCCCCATAGCGGCCCGTTCTTCGGTCTGGTTACGCCGCCGGCCGTTGATCCAGGCCGAGGTTCCTGCCAGCGCTTTTCTCAGCGGCTCGACCTTGTTGATCTGGCAGCACAGGTCCGGGTCTCTATCGTAGAGATTGTCGCTGTGCTTGGCCCGGAACTCGTCGGCGCTCATCTCGGCTTCGAGTTGTCTCAGGTTGAGGCCCAGCAGTTTCACGATATTGTCGCGGTACTTCAGCGTTTCGGCAAAGTGAAAACGGGTTTCGATGAAGACCACCGGGATGTCGGGCTTTATGGTACGCAGCATGTGCGCAAGTACCACGCCGTCGTGCTGGAAAGAGCAGGTGAGGATGATGTCCTCGGGGAACTCGGTCACCGCCCAGCCCAGTATCTGCTCCGGCGACGCGCTTTCAAACTGGTCGTTAAGCTCGGCCAGCCTTGACGGGGATATCGGAGCTTCTGGACTGGCAGCCATCTACTTAAAATGACAGTATAATCGGAGTGTCGCAAGCAATGGTTAAAGCGCGGCCACTGGTCGTGGTCGGTTTGATGTCGGGCACATCCCTTGACGGGGTGGACGCAGCGCTGGTCAGGATAGTGCGCAGCGCCGGTGGCCGGGTGGCTATAAAACCGCTCGCCTCACTCGTGAGGTCCTGGCCGCGGGGCTTGAGGCAGCGACTGGTGGATGCTTGCGAGGGACAGGCTGTGAGCGTAGCCGAACACGCGGCGGTTTCACTTGACCTCGCGAGGGTCTTTGCCTCGGCGGTGGAAGACGTGCTGTGCGCTGCTCGAAGATCCACACCGCCCGACCTCGTGGCCAGCCATGGCCACACGTTGTGTCACCTGCCGGCGCGCAACACAGTTACAGTGCAGGCAGGGGACGGCGCGCTGCTGGCCGAACTCACGGGCACGACTGTCGCCAGCGATTTTCGCGTGGCTGATACGGCCGCCGGTGGACAGGGTGCGCCGCTGGTCCCCTTCGTTCACCACGAGTTGTTTTCCCATCCCCGGCACGACCGCGTCGTACAGAACCTGGGCGGCATAGGCAACGCGACGCTGCTTCCCGCCGGACGCGATGCAGCTGCCGTGGGCGGTAGCGACACCGGTCCTGGCAACATGCTCATCGACGGCTGCGTTGAACTGCTCAGCTCGGGGCGTCGCCGCATGGACAAGGGGGGGCGCATGGCTGCCCGCGGTACGGTTAGCCGGGAGCTGGTGGCGCAGGTAATGCGGGCGCCTTTCTTTCGAAGGAAACTACCGGCCTCCACCGGCAGGGAAGAGTTCGGGCGGCACCTTGCGGCCGGACTGGTGGAGTCGGGCCGCAAGCGTGGCCTCGCCGCCGATGACATCGTGGCCAGCGCGACCATGGCCACGGCGGTAGCCATGCGGCGAAGCCTGTCGCGCATGGGCATGCCCGATCCTCGCGAACTGTTGCTCTGCGGCGGCGGCGTACTGAATCCCACGCTGGTGGCGATGGTAGCCGAGGCCTTTCCTTCTTCGCAGGTGAAGTCGGTAGCAGGGTGTGGCGCAGACCCCCTCATGCTCGAGGCCCAGGCTTTTGCACTGCTCGGCTTCTGCCTGGTCGAAGGTCGAGCGGCGGGCCTGCCGGCCGTCACCGGTGCCGCCGGCGCGAGGGTACTGGGCAGGATAAGCCCGGGAGCCAACTACAGGGGCACGGTGTTGGCGCCGGGCAGGCGGAAGCGTTGAGCGATCCACGCATAGAGACGTGGCTCGACGCCACCATCGCCGACCTGTGGCCCGGTGCCCGGTGCGAGTCCCTGGCCGAGGTCGCTGGTGACGCCTCTTCGCGTGTCTACGCCAGGGTCTCACTGTCGGGTAGCCAACAAGGGGGAGACAGCTGCCCCGCGTCGGTGGTGCTGATGATCCTGCAGGACGCGGGCGTGGCCATGTCATCTGACGAGCTGGGAGTTTTTGCCGAGGGCGGTCCCGACGAGCTGCCTTTTGTCAACGTGCTGCGATTCATGGCCCGCTCTTGTCCCGCGGTTCCGCGGCTCTACGCGGTTTCGGATGCCCGTGACCTGCTGCTGCTCGAAGACCTGGGCGACACTCCCCTGTGGGACGCTGCGGGTCTGGACGGCGCCGACCCGGTGGCGTTGTTCACCGCTGCGCTGGAGCTGCTCGCGGCCCTGCAACACGACTGCATCGACGACGGCAGTGGCTGCTACGCTTTCGGCCAGGCCTTTGACCACGAACTGTTCGCCTGGGAAGTGGAGCACTTTCTCGAGTTCGGGCTGTTGCCTGCTGCGGCGAGCGGCATCGATGAGTGCCGGGCCGAGCTGGGCCTTGTCGTGGACAGGCTGGCGGCCCTGCCTCGCGTGTTCTGTCATCGCGACTACCACGCTTGGAACCTGATGGTGCAGGGCGGCGGTAACGACGACCTGCGCATTCGCCTGATCGACTTCCAGGACGCGCTCATGGCGCCTTCGCTCTACGACGTGGCCTCGCTGTTGACCGACCGCGTGACGCCCACCCTGCTGCAGCCCGACATGGAGAGCGAGCTTCTCGCTCGCTGGCACTCGCTGGCAGATTCTGCGGCCGGCTTGTCCTTTGACCAGGTGGTTGAGCAGTACGAGTGGCTGGCCTTGCAGCGAGTGCTCAAGGTGGTCGGCAGGTTCAACTACCTGGCCACGGTGAAGGGCAAGCCGGCCTACGCCCGGATGCTGCCCGGCGTAGTGGTTACCGCGCGGCGCTTTGCTGCGCGAGTCGAAGGCCTGCCGGTGACCCGCCGGTTGCTGGACGAACAGGTGCGTGAAAAGGTGCCCACGTGACAGGCATGATACTGGCGGCTGGGCTTGGTACGCGCTTGCGACCGTTGACCGACAATACGCCCAAGGCCATGGTCCCGGTCGCAGGCCGTCCCCTGGTCGACTACGCGCTCGACACGCTGCTGGCGGCAGGCATAACCGACGTGGTTATAAACCTTCACCACTTCGGCGAACAGATACGCGGCCACCTCGGCGACGGCTCGGATCGCGGCGCGCGTATTCGCTACAGCGAGGAGCACCCCCTGCTCGACAGTGGCGGTGGAATCCTGCGCGTGCGTCCGATGCTGGGCGAAGGCGCGTTCGTGACGATCAACGCCGACACCATAGTCGACGTGGACCTCGCCGAGGTGCTTCGCTTCCACGAGCAGCACAAAGCCCTGGCCACGCTGGTGTTGCGCAAGGACGCCGACATGGACCAGTTCGGTGTCATCCGCACCGACGGCGAGGGCCGCGTTCGAGGGTTTCTTGACTCCAGCGACCCCTCGGCCGAAGGAGCGCTGGAACCCTGGATGTACACCGGTGTGCAGGTACTGGAACCGGAAGTGTTTGATTTTATGCCGGCGGGCGGCGTGTTTTCTATCACCAGGCAAACTTACCCACGCATGGTCGTGGCCGGCGAGCGCGTTTTCGGGTACATTTTTAAAGGGCTTTGGCTCACGGTCGGAACGCCCGAAGAGCTGGAGCTGGCCGAGCTGGCCCTGGCTGGGCAGGCAGCGGGCCGACAGGGTCCTGCCGGTGGCGAGCGGGCGGCGGAGAACTGATTTGGGTATCAGCATAGTACAGAAGAGCGACCTCTCGGTTCGCAAGAAGGACGCCAAGGTGGCGCTGGTACTCGCCGGTGGTGCGGTTACCGGCGGTGCTTTCAAGCTGGGTGGCATCAAGGCTCTCGACGACTTTCTCATCAACTGCAAGACCACCGACTTTGATCTCTATGTCGGCCTGAGCGCTGGCGCCCTGCTGGCCGCGCCACTGGCCGCCGGCGTTCCGCCCTCCGAAATGTTGCGGGCACTCGACGGGTCATCGGTGCAGTTCTCACGGTTTCGGCCCGGCGATTTCTACGGGGTAGACGGCGGCGACTGGGTAGGCAAGCCCGTTGAGTACGTGCTCGACCTTATGACTTACCTGCCGGGTATAGTCGTGGACATGTTTTCGCAGGCCCCCGACCTGGTCGAAGAAGTCAGGCCGGCGTTGGGCGTGTTTGCCCGCTATCCCTCGCTCAGCTCGCTGCAGGACGTGGCCATGCCGATAGCCCGCGCGTTGTTCGCCCGCCGCATTCCGTTTCCCACCGATTACTTGCCCTCGGGCGTGTTCACCAACAACGGCATCGAGCGCTACATGCGTCACAACATGGAGAACAATGGTTTTCCGAACGAGTTTCGCAGCCTGCAGCGCTACACGGGCAAGGAGCTGTACATATCGGCCATGAACCTCGACACCGCCGAGCGGGTGGTGTTCGGCCACGACGAGGACTGCTCGGTCACGGTGTCCGAGGCCATACAGGCTTCGACCGCGCTTCCTGTTTTCTACAAGCCGGCGCGCATCAACGGTGTTGATTACGTGGACGGCGGCGTTCGTCGTACGGCCAACATCGACGTGGCCATGGAGCACGGCGCCGATCTCATCATCTGCTACAACCCTTTCAGGCCGTTCTCCAACCGCGTGACGCATCGCTACGACGCTGACCGCGGAACCTTTGTGACCGAGGGAACCCCGCTGGCCGACCAGGGTGTGGGCACGGTCATAAACCAGGTGTTCCGCACCCTGCTGCACTCGCGTATCCAGTACGGACTGCGCGCCTACCAGGACGACCCCAACTTCCAGGGCGACATCATCGTGATCGAACCCGCCGAGTCGGACACCCATTTCTTTTCGATGAACCCGGTGGCTTTCTGGGAAGGGCCGCGTGCCGGCCGGCACGGCTACACCTCGGTGACCCAGTCGATCGAGAACCACTACGACATCGTCAAGCAGATACTAGGATCCTACGGCATCCTGATGACCCGCAGGGAAGTCCGCGAGGGGCTCGAGCGTATGAAGCGCCACAGCTTTGGCGAGGGCAGCAGCGATGTGCTGGTTCGCGATGTCCCGCGCCGCGACCTCAACGTGGCCTGAGCGATTCTATCCGGCCCGCGACCGGGGGCTGGCCGGGCCGGCGAGGCTGTCAGCCGGCCGCTGTCTTCAGCTGATCAAATACACTGTTGAAGTAGCGGTAATGCCTGCCCCTTCACGTTGACTTGCCGCCCTGCGGTGGCAATAAATCGGCGTTCAGCGGGCGCGTGCCGAGGCCTTTTTGCATGGCGCGGCGGGCCTGCGGCAGCTGATGTCCCAGTATATTCCTGTTCTTGTCACTTTTGCTCTTGCGGCGGTCATCGTCGGCGTAATGGTGTCGATCAACTCTTTTCTGGGTCCGCGCAGTCACAGCCGCGTAAAGGACGAGTCATTCGAGTGTGGCAATGAGCCCACCGGCCCGGCCTGGGTCAGGTTTTCGATCCGTTTCTACATCGTGGCGATTCTCTTCATAGTTTTCGATATCGAGGTCGTGTTTCTCTATCCATGGGCGGTTATTTTTCGTGAGCTGGGCCTGTTCGGCTTCATTGAGATGTTGATGTTCGTGGGCGTGCTGGGAGTGGGCTTTGTGTACTCCTGGCGCAAGGGGGCTTTCGAGTGGAGCTAAGCGCGCAGGTAGCCGCTGCCGTGCCCGGCTGCGGTGCCGAGCAATACGATTGCGCCAGTGGCACGGTACTCGTAGTCGAGCCCGAGCAGCTGCTGGCTGCCCTTCGTTTTCTCAAGCAGGACCCCGGCCAGGACTACAACGTGCTGGTCGACCTGACGGCCGTCGACCGCGTGGCCACCGAGGGCGTCATCGAGGTGGTGTACCAGTTGCGCAGCATCGCTGCCGGCCGCCGGCTGATGGTGAAGACCCGCCTGGCTGGCGAACCCTGGACGCTGGCTTCGGCCACCCCGCTGTGGGGTTCGGCCAACTGGGCCGAGCGCGAAGCCTGGGACATGTTCGGCCTGCGCTTCACCGGTCACCCCGACCTCAGGCGCATACTGATGTACGAGGAGTTCGAGGGCTACCCGCTTCGCAAGGACTATCCCTACAACAAGCGGCAGCCGCTGGTCGAAGAACGCGACCCGATCGCCAACCCCTGGCCGGGCACTGGTAACCCGACGTGACCGATAGCCGGGCCGATATCCATGGCGCGATGGCGCCCGATCCTCTCACCGAGGAAATGGAAATACAGATGGGACCGTCGCACCCGGCGACGCACGGTACCCTCAAGTTCAATCTCCGCCTGGACGGCGAGACCATCCGTGCCTGCGAGACCGAGATCGGCTACCTCCACCGCGGTTTTGAAAAGATGTGTGAGCAGGGAACCTGGAACCAGGTTATTCCTTACACCGACCGCTTGAACTACGCGTCGCCGTTGATCAACAACTTTATTTTTGTAGAGGCGGTTGAACGTCTCGCGGGGATAACGGTGCCGGCGCGCTGTTCGTGGATACGCACCCTGTTGTCGGAGGTTTCGCGCATAGCCGATCACCTTACCGCGCTGGGCATGGGGGCCACCGAGCTGGGAGCTATAACGGTCGGGTTCTACATGAACGAAGCCCGCGAGCGGCTCTACAACCTTGCTTCTACCGCCACCGGGGCGCGCGTGACCGTGAGCTACGGCAGGGTGGGCGGACTGGCCCGTGACCTGGACGAACAGTTTTTTGAAGAAATAGGCCCGGCCCTCGAACACGTAAAAAGGGTGATGGTCGATTGCGAAAAACTGCTGGAGAGCAATCGCATTTTTCTCGACCGCATGGCCGGTGTCGGCGTGCTTGAACTGGAGCGTGCCCTCGACATGGGCGTCACTGGCCCCATGTTGCGCGCCTGCGGCCTGGCCAGTGATCTTCGCCGCGATGAGCCCTACATGGTTTACGATGAACTCGACTTCGACGTACCGGTGGGCAGCAAGGGCGACAACTTCGATCGCTTCAACGTGCGTTTCGAGGAGATCTTCCAGTCCATCAAGATGGTCGAGCAGTGTATCGAGCGTATGCCGAGCGGCCCGTGGTGCATAGACGATCCAAAGCTGGTGCTGCCTCCCAAGGAAAAAGTCTACGGCTCTATCGAGGGGTTGATGAACCAGTTCAAGCTCGTCATCGAGGGTGTGCGCATTCCCGAGGGCGAGGTCTACTTCGCGGGTGAAGGCGCCAACGGTGAGCTGGGGTTTTTCCTGGTCAGCGACGGCAGCGGCCGACCCTACCGCGTGAGGGTGCGCCCGCCCTGCTTCTACTCGGTGGGCGCGCTGGAGAGCATGGTGACCGGGGCCAAGCTGTCGGATCTCGTGGCGGTGTTCGGCATGGTGAACATGATCGGCGGGGAGTGCGATCGCTGAGGCCCGTGCTCGGCGACCAGTAACTACATGGGCCAAGAGTCAGGCAAAGAGCAGGAGTCCCCGGTGTTCAGCGATGAAGCGCTGCGGCGCTTTGAAAAAATTGTGGCGAGTTATCCCGAGCGTCGCGCGGCTCTCATGCCGGTGCTGTGGCTGGCCCAGGAAGAATTCGGCTGGATAAGCCCGCCCACGCAGGCATACGTGGCCGGCTTGCTCGAACTGCCTGTAGCCTGGGTGGAGGGTGTGGTGTCGTTTTACACCATGTACCGACGGCGGGATATGGGTTGCCGGCTCGAACTGTGCACCAACGTGTCGTGTCGTCTCAAGGGTGCCGAGAAAGTGCTGGCCGCCATGGCCCGGGAGCTGGGCGTGGAGCCCGGACAGACCACCCGTGACGGGCGCTTCACCCTCGACCGCGCCGAGTGCCTCGGGGCCTGCGAGCTGGCGCCGGTGTTGCAGGTGGACGCAGGGCGCTACGTGGCGAGGCTCGACGTGCCCCGTGCGCTTGAGCTCATAGGGCAGCTCAAGAGGGGCGAGGCCGATGGCTGAGTGGATAGAAGGGGGGCTGAAATCCCTGCTCGTCCTGGTGATGGTGCTGCAGCTGTCGCTGTTCCTGTTGTGGCTTGAGCGCAAGGGTAGCGCCCTGATACAGAACCGCGTGGGAGCCAACCGCGCCAACATCTTTGGCGGCTTGTTGCCCTTCAACCTCGGCATTCTCAACACCGCCGTCGCCGATCCGCTCAAGCTCTTCAGCAAGGAAGACTTCCGCCCCGAGTCGGCCGACCGCGTGGTGCACTCGGTGGCCCCGTTCATGGCGTTGTTTCCGGCCATGATAGCTTTTGCCGCCATACCTTTCGGCGACACGCTGACCATTGGCACGCGGGTGGTGAACCTGCAGGCCGTGAGTCTCGACGTGGGCCTGCTCTACATCCTGGCTACCGCTTCGATGGGTGTCTATGGCGTGGTGCTAGCCGGCTGGGCGTCCAACAACCGCTGGGCGCTGCTGGGCAGCGTGCGAGGTACAGCGCAGATGATCAGCTACGAGGTCGCCATGGGGCTGGCGCTCGTGAGCAGCGTGCTGTGGTGGGGGACGCTCGACCTGCAGGAAATAGCCCGCGCCCAGGGCGAACTCCTCTTCGGTTTTCTCCCCGCCTGGGGCGTGTTTACCCAGCCGCTGGCCTTCATCATCGTGCTCGTCGCGGGCATGGCCGAGACCAAGCGAGTACCCTTTGATCTTCCCGAGGCCGAGTCGGAGCTCATTGCTGGTTACTTCACCGAGTACTCCGGCGGTAAGCAGGCCGCCTTCATGCTGGCCGACTTTGCCGAGGTAGTGATGGTGGCCGGCCTGGTCACGGCCCTGTTTTTCGGCGGCTGGCAGGTACCGTGGCTCGGTAGCGCGGGCTGGAATTTTCCCGGCCTCGATCTCATCGCGGTCTCGCCGCTGGCGGTAACACTGATGCAGGTGACAGCCTTCACCTTCAAGGTCGTGTTTTTCTGCTGGCTGCAGTTTCTCGTGCGCTGGACCGTACCCCGCCTGCGCTGGGACCAGCTGATGAATCTCGGCTGGAAGGGCATGCTGCCGCTGGCGCTTGCCAACTTGCTGGTCACGGCCGTCATCGTCTTGTTCAAGGAGGGGCTCGTGTGAGCGAGCTGGTCTTCTACCTGCTGGCCGCCGCTACCGTGCTCTGCGCGCTGGGCGTGATAACCCGGCCCAACCCGGTGCACAGCGCGTTGTCCCTGGTGATGACGCTGTTCATGCTGGCGGTGTTTTACATATTCCTCGAGGCTCATCTCGTGGCCGCGCTGCAGATCATAGTTTACGCGGGCGCGGTGATGGTGTTGTTCCTGTTCGTCATCACTCTGCTCAACCTCAAGGGAGACCCCGACGAGCCTGCCCATCCCCTGCTGCGCATCGTTGCCTACGCGGTGGCCGCCACGCTGGCGGCGGGCGTGGCCGTTGTACTGATGGGCGACACCGGCGCTGTTTCAGGGGGAGCGGGCGCGGGCGCCGTGCTGGCCGAGGGCTTCGGTGGCACCCGGGTCCTGGCGCGGATGCTCTTTACAGACTACCTGGTGGCGTTTGAGCTGACCTCGATGCTGTTGCTGGTGGCGGTGGTGGGCGCGGTGGTCCTGGCCCAGCGCGAGCCGGTGGCTGAAGCCCCGTTGGCAGAAACCCCCTTGGCAGAAAACGGAGAGGACGCCTGACGTGGTCGGCCCTGCTCACTTCCTGGCCCTGAGCGCGGCGTTATTTTTTATTGGCGCGGCGGGCGTTGCCACGCGCCGCAATATTGTCGTCATCTTCATGTCGGTTGAGCTCATGCTCAACGCCGCCAACCTCGCCTTCGTGGCAGTGGCCCGCGGGCTGGGCACGATGGAAGGGCAGGTAATCGTGTTTTTCGTGATGACGCTGGCAGCTGCCGAGGCCGCCGTGGGCCTGGCCGTCATCCTGGCCATGTTCCGTAACCGGCAGACCGTGGACGCCGGGGAGATATCGTTACTCAAGTGGTAATAGCCGAACACTGGCTCAGGTGGATACCGCTGCTGCCGCTGTTGGGAGCAGTGCTGCACGTGGCGGTGGGCTACCGCGTGGGTCGCAGGGCCACCGGCGTGTTGGCCTGCTCGGTGGTGGGTGCGAGTTTCCTGCTGGCTTTGCGCGCCTTCTCGGCGCTGGTGTCGGCGCCCGAGGGCGCGGTGCTGGCCGACGACGTCTATCGCTGGATCGCGGTGGCGGGCTTCAACATCGACGTACGCTTTGTACTCGACTCGCTCAGCGTCGTGATGTGCCTGGTCATCACCGGCGTGGGCTTCCTGATCCACGTGTACTCCACCGGCTACATGGCCCACGACGACGACTACGCGAGATTCTTCGCTTACCTGAACCTGTTTACCTCGGCCATGCTGGTGCTGGTGATGGCCGACAACCTGGTGCTGATGTTCGTGGGTTGGGAAGGCGTGGGCCTGTGCAGTTACCTGCTGATCGGCTTCTGGTACACCGATACGGCCAAGGCGTCGGCTGGTAAGAAAGCCTTCGTGGTCAACCGCGTGGGCGACGCGGCTTTCGTGCTTGGCACCTTCCTGTTGTTCTGGGCGCTGGCACCGGGCGCTTCCGACCTGGGCGCTTCGTCGTTGAGGTTTGCCGATATCAACGCCGCTGCCCCCGGGCTTTCGCCCGGCCTCGTGACGGCCGCTGCCCTGCTGCTGTTCGTTGGTGCCACGGGCAAGTCGGCGCAGATACCGTTGTTTGTCTGGCTGCCCGACGCCATGGCCGGGCCCACTCCGGTGTCGGCTCTCATACACGCAGCCACCATGGTTACGGCCGGGGTGTACATGGTGGCGCGGCTGAACGGTCTGTTCGAGGCAGCGCCCGCGGCGATGACGGTGATCGCCTGGGTGGGTGCCATCACGGCCCTCATGGCCGCGACCGTGGGCGTGGTGCAGAACGATATCAAAAAAGTGTTGGCCTACTCGACCGTGAGCCAGCTGGGCTACATGTTCCTGGCCCTGGGCGTGGGTGCCTTCGGCGCGGCGGTGTTCCACGTCATGACCCACGCGTTCTTCAAGGGCTTGCTGTTTCTCGGCGCGGGCAGCGTCATCCACGCGCTGCACGAGGAACAGGACATCCGCAAGATGGGCGGGTTGAGGGCGAAGACGCCCGTGACCTGGGCCACTTTCGCCGTGGCCACCCTGGCCATCGCCGGTGTGCCCGGGCTGGCGGGTTTCTTTTCCAAGGACGCGATCCTTGCCGCGACCTTCGCCGGTGGTCACTACGGCTTGTGGTTGATCGGGCTTGCCGGCGCGGCGCTGACGGCGTTCTACATGACCCGCTTGCTGCGCCTGGTTTTCTTTGACTCCTTCCGCGGTGATCGCGAGCGCGGAGAGCAGGCCCACGAGAGCCCGCGGTCGATGACGGTTCCGCTCATCGTGCTGGCCGTATTGTCGGTTGGGGGTGGTTACCTGGGCGTGCCTCACGCGCTTGGCGGGCACGACGCGCTGGGTTCTTTCCTGGCCCCGTCGGTTTCGTCAGCCGCCCACGCCGCGCACTCGGTACACCTGTCGGTGGCCGTGGAGTGGTTACTCATGCTGGTGTCGACCACGGTGGTGCTGGGGTCGATGGGATTTGCGTGGAAGTTGTACTCGGCCGGCCCTGACGCCGACGTCGTCGTGCGCGGCGCGCTGGGCAGGGCCTGGCAGTGGATGGCCTCTGCGTGGCGCGTGGACGAGGCCTACGAGCGCCTGCTGGTGCGGCCCATAGGTCGCGGTGCGGGGTTCCTGTGGAAGTCGGTTGACGTGGGACTGATCGATCGCTTTGCCGACGGCGTGGCCATGGCGGTCGGCGTGCTGGCCGAAACCTGGCGCCGCTGGAACAGCGGCAGCGTGCAGCACTACGCCTTGAGCTTGCTGGCCGGCGCGCTGGCGCTGGTGGCGGCGGTGTTGCTGGGCGGGAGCGGCTGACCGATGGACCAGCAGCTGCTCAGCCTGTTGATAGCCGTGCCCGTTGTGGGTGCCGCGCTGGTGGCCCTGGCGGGCCCGGGCGCGGTGAGGAGCATGCGCGCGATTGCCCTGACCGCGTCGCTGGCTGTTTTTGCCGTGGCACTGCGCATCGCGGCGCTTTTTGATTCGAGTACCGGCGAGTTCCAGTTCACCGAGCAGGCTGCCTGGATACCGCAGATGGGCGTCACCTGGTCGCTGGGGCTCGACGGCATCTCGCTGTTGCTGGTGCTGCTCACGGTCTTCCTGACGCCGCTGGTGGTGCTCAACTCGGCCACCTCGATCAACAAGCGGCAGAAGGGCTACCTGGTGAACGTGCTGCTGCTCGAGTCGGCCATGCTGGGAACGCTCGTGGCCACCGACGTGCTGGTCTTCTACGTTTTCTGGGAGCTGATGCTGGTGCCCATGTTCCTGCTCATCGGCATCTGGGGAGGCCGGCGCAGGGTCTACGCGAGCATGAAGTTCGTGTTGTTCACGATGGTGGGCAGCCTGCCCATGCTGGTGGCGCTGGTCTGGCTGGGCCTGGCCCACGCGGGAGCCACCGGCGCTCCGAGCTACGCGATGACCGACCTCTACGATCTCGAGCTCACGCGCAGCGCCCAGGCCTGGTGCTTTGCAGCCATGGCCTTGTCGTTCGCCATCAAGGTTCCCATGTGGCCGCTGCACACCTGGCTGCCTGACGCTCACGTCGAGGCGCCCACCGGCGGCTCGGTGATACTGGCCGGCGTGCTTCTCAAGATGGGCACCTACGGATTTCTGCGCCTGGCCATGCCCATATGTCCCGACGTACTGGGGACCGCCATGCCGATTATCGGCGCGCTGGCGGTGGTGGGCATCATCTACGGCGCACTGGTTGCCATGGTGCAGCCGGACATGAAAAAACTGGTCGCCTACTCGTCGGTAAGTCACCTTGGTTTTGTCATGCTGGGCTTGTCTTCGCTCAACGTCGTGGGTGTAGAAGGCGCCGTATACCAGATGATCAGCCACGGCATCTCCACCGGGGCGCTGTTCCTGCTCGTGGGCGTTCTTTACGAGCGACGCCACACGCGCCTGATAGCCGACTTCGGCGGACTGTGGCGGCAGGTTCCACTCTACGCATTCTTTCTGCTCGTGGTCACGCTGTCGTCCATCGGCCTGCCGGGCCTCAACGGTTTCGTGGGCGAGTTCCTCATCCTGCTCGGTGCCTTCAAGGCCAGCCCCGTGCTGGCCATCCTCGCCAGCAGTGGCGTGGTGCTTGGAGCTGTTTACATGTTGTGGATGTTCCAGCGGGTGATGTTCGGCGAAATCGACAAGGCCGAGAATCGCGAGATCTCAGATCTCAACCGGCGCGAGCTTGTCATCCTGGTCCCGCTGCTGGCGCTTATCGTGTTGATGGGCGTGTACCCGCGGCCGTTCCTGAAGACCATGGAGGCCTCGGTAGAACTCACCCTTGAGCGAGCGGGCATCACGCCCGTGGAAACAGCGCGGGTGGAGGTGAGCAGGTGAATCCCTTGCCCCTCAATCTCTTGCCCCCCGGCGCAGACTACGCCGCCGTCATGCCGCTGCTGTGGGCCTTCGGTGCGGCGGTGCTGGTACTCATCGCCGAAATGTTCTGGCCCTACCAGTCGCGTCGTGGCGTGGGTTGGTTGACGATAGCGGCCCTCCTGGCGATAGCCGTGCTGGGCAGGGCGCCCATGGAGGCGGTTTACTTCGGACCGATAGCGCTCGACGCTTTCAGCGGCTGGTGCAACGGCTTGTTGTGCATCGTGGCGGCCTTGTCGGTGCTCATGTCGCTCGACACGCTGGAGGTCAACGGCGTGACCAGGGGAGAGTATTACCCTCTGCTGTTGTTCGCCGTGGCCGGCGGCATGGTGATGGCCGCTGCTACCGATCTCGTGGTGATGTTTCTCGGCCTGGAGACGATGTCGATCGCGGTCTACGTGCTCGCGGGTATGGCCAAGGCGCGCAGGCGATCGAACGAAGCCTCGCTCAAGTATTTTCTCCTGGGGGCCTTTGCCTCGGCCTTCATGCTCTACGGCATCGCCCTGCTTTACAGCCAGGCCGGCAGTACCGACCTCGCGGCGATGGCCGGACTCGCGGGCGAGGGCGGAACGTCGGCCGTCACCCGGCTCGGCGCGGCCCTGCTGCTGGTGGGCTTTGGTTTCAAGATAGCGGCGGTTCCCTTTCATCTCTGGGCTCCCGACGTGTACGAGGGTGCTCCCAGCCCGGTGACCGCCTTCATGGCCACCGTGGTCAAGGCTGCCGCCTTTGCCGCGCTGCTCAGGTCGGTGCTGCTGGCCATGCCCTGGGTCGCGGTCGAACTGCAGACCCCGCTGTGGGTGGCCGCCGCGGCCACGATGACCGTGGGCAACCTGGCCGCGCTCAGGCAACGCAGCCTCAAGCGCATGCTGGCCTTTTCGTCGGTGGCCCACACCGGTTACCTGGCGATGGCCGTGGTGGCGGGCACGAGCGAGGCCGCCGCGGCGCTGCTCTTCTATCTCGCCGCTTACGCCGCGATGAACCTGGGCGCCTTCGCGGTGATGATGTCGCTGGCCGACCGCGGTCGCCCGGCCGAAAATATTTCGGACCTCGCCGGCCTCGGAAGAGCACGCCCGCTTGCCGCCCTGGCCATGACGGTGTGCATGCTGTCGCTCACCGGGATTCCTCCCCTGGGTGGTTTCGTTGCCAAGGTGTCGCTGTTCAGCGCGGTGCTCGACGCTGGCTTTTATACCCTGGTGGTGGTGGCCGTGCTCAACAGTGTCTTGTCGGCGGCCTACTATCTCGGTGTTATTCGCGCAATGTATTTTGACGATGCCGATTCTGTGGCTGTCGGCGGCGCTTCGGCGGCCTCCCGGGTATTGCCTTCGCGGCCGGCGCTCACCGTCTCGGTCCTGCTGGCCGCGGGGGCGGTCGTTTTAATCGGCCTGTCGCCCTCACCCCTGTTGGGATCCAGCCTGCGCGCGCTGGCGGCAGTTGCCGGCTTCTGAAGCAGCGCCGTTCTGCGGTGGCCGGGCCCGGGGTCGGCTGCGGGCAGGTATCGGCACAGCAGCCATAAAAAAAGCCGGGCAACGCAGGGGGGTGCGCTACCCGGCTGTGGGCCAAGGGAAAAAAAAGGAGGAGAAAACCTTTACCCTTGCTGCTCAGCTTTGGCCGTCTTGTTCGCGGCTATCAGTACAGTTGACGGGCCCCAGCCGGGTTCATTCAATGTTGACGCCGGATAAGGAAACTTTTTTGCGCCGAGCGGCCAAAGCCACTGTTTTACTGGTCATCCTTGGGGGCATGGCCCCCCTGGCCAGCGCCGCTGGCCAATCGTCGGCCAGCGGGTCGGCAGCAGAGCTGCCCGAGCGGGTGGTGTCGCTGGTGCCGTCGGTGACCGAGACCCTGTTTGCGTTGGGGGCCGGCGACCTGGTGGTGGGCGTGTCCGACCAGTGCGACTACCCCGAGCGGGTGGCGGCCCTGCCGAGGGTGGGTGGTTTTCTCGCCCCGGTGATAGAGCGGGTGGTATCGCTGCGGCCCGACCTGGTGATCACTTCGCCCAGTCCTGGAAACCAATCGGGAGTCAACGCCATCAAGGCGGTGGGGATACGGGTGCTGGTTGTGCGCGACGCTACACTTGAACAGTTGAACGCGGCCATACTCGAGGTGGCCGTGGCCGTTGGCCGGTCGGACGAGGGCCGCAAGCTGGTGGACTCGATCGACGCTGAGCTCGAAGCAGTGCGCGCGCGCGTGGCCGGCCTGCCGCGGCCGCCGGTTGCGCTGGTCGTAGGCCACAGGCCGCTGGTTCTTGCCGGGCCGGCGGGTTACCTCGGCGAGTTGCTCAACATCGCTGGCGCTCGCAACGTGGCCGACGAGGCCGGCGGCGCGTGGCCGGTAGTCGATCCAGAATTCCTCGTGGCCTCGGCACCCGAGGTGTTGTTTGACGTAGGCATGGGCAGCGAAGCGTCCAGCGGTGATCCCCTGGTGAGGTGGAGCGGCTGGCCGGAGATGCCGGCGCTGCTAAAGCGACGTGTGCATGCGAGCGACGGCGACCTGTTGCTCAGGCCCGGCCCGCGCGTAGGCCGCGCGGCGCAATTGGTGGCCGATTACGTCCACCCCGCGCGGGCTGTACCGGCAGGCGAAGCCCCGGCGCCACGAGTGGGTGAGCGGCCGTGAACAGCGCCGCCAGGCTCACGGCCTCGCGCAGGCGCTGGGGCTTGGCCCTTTGCGCCGCGGTGGCGCTGGTCTGCGCGGTGGTGGCCCTGCTCGTGGGCAGCGTAGAGCTCGACCTGGGCGCGGTAATGGCGGGAGTGGGGCCCGACGACACGATTTTCTGGAAGCTCAGGCTGCCCCGGGTGGCGCTGGCGGCCATGGTGGGTGCCGGTCTCGCCGCCTCGGGGGCGGCCCTGCAACCGGCCCTGCGCAACCCCCTGGCCAGCCCTGACATCATAGGCGTGTCGGGCGGCGCGGCACTGGCGGCGGTGCTGGCACTGGCCTGGATGCCGGCCTGGGCCTCTACTGCGGGAGTGCCGCTGCTCGCTTTCGTGGGCGCCGGCGCGGCCGCTGCCTTCGTCTACCGTGCGTCGCTGGTCAACGGCCGCCTCGATCCCTACACGCAGATTCTAGTTGGCGTGATCTTCAACACCTTCTGCGCCTCGCTGATACTTCTGGTCAATGCCCTGGCCGATGCCTCGCGCACCCGCTCGATAGTGTTCTGGATGATGGGCGGAGTGTCGGTGCAGCCCTGGCCGGCGCTGGCGCTTGCGGGGTCGTTGTTTGCCGTGGGAATAGTCATGCTCATGGGGCAGGCGCGCGCGCTCAACCTCTCGGGGCTGGGCGACGACACGGCGGCGAGTCTTGGTTTTGACGCCGGCCGTTGCCGGGCCACCGTGTTTGCCGCTTCGGCCCTGGTGGTGGGGGCGTCGGTGGCCTTGACCGGCGTGATCACCTTCGTGGGCCTGGTGGTTCCCCACCTCATGCGCCGCTTGCTCGGCAGCGACAATCGCCTGTTGTTGCCCGCCTCGGTACTGGGAGGTGCCGCTTTCCTGGTGGCCTCGGACACGATTGCCCGCTGGGCGCTGGCTCCTGTCGAACTGCCGGTGGGGGCCATAACGGCGATGACCGGTGGCCCGTTTTTTCTTTACCTGCTCAGGCGCCACGGCCGGGCGCGGGCGGAGGACGGACCGTGAGCCACGCTTCGGACGGCAGCCAGGCGCCGCTCACGCTCACTGGGGTCAACTACGCCTATCCTTCGGGAGGCGACGGCGGCGGACGGGTGTACGAACTGTCGCTGCAGGTCGAGAGGGGCGGGATGCTGGCCGTGGTGGGGCCCAACGGCTCGGGCAAGACCACCTTGCTGCGCCTGGCTGCGGGCCTGCTGCTGCCCGACAGTGGCCAGGTGAACTGCTGCGGAAGCAGCACCAGCGTGGCTTCGCGAGGGGATCTGGCCCGCAAGGTGGCGCTGGTAGGCCAGCAGCCTGCGCTGGGTTTTCCTTACTCGGTCATCGAGGTGGTGCTCATGGGGCGCGCGCCCTACCTGGAGGGGCTGTCGCTGGAGAGCGAAGAAGACCTGGCGGTGGCCCACGACGCCATGCGGGCCACGGGCACTGACCACCTGGGCGGGCGTGTTTTTGATTCGCTGTCGAGCGGCGAGCGGCAGCGCGTTTCGGTGGCCCGGGCGCTGGCGCAGCAGCCCGAGCTGTTGTTGCTCGACGAGCCCGGCGCCTTTCTCGACATACGCGAGCAGACCCGGCTCTACGACCTGCTCGAGGAACTCAACGGGTCGCGCGGCACGGCCGTGGTCTCGGTACTGCACGATCTCAACCTGGCCGCGTTGTACTTTCCGACGGTTGCCCTGCTCAACAAGGGCCGCCTGCACGCGGTCGGGGCACCGGCCGAAGTACTCAGCTACGCGACCGTCCGCGAGGTTTTTCGCACCGACGTTTACGTGGCTATCAACGATCTTACGGGGCAACTCAACGTGCTGCCGATCAAGGGGGGGGCAGGCAATAATGAGTAGAAGTATTGCTTAACTCTATTGGGCCTTAGCACGCCCGTTGCTTAACTGACGCGGTTTGACAACCGATGGGGAGGGCGGTACTGCTTTTGCGATAACCCCCGCATATTTCCATGCTTTTTGACTACGCTAACATCCTTGTCTTTGTCGCCCTGGGGCTGTTTCTGCCCGCCATGATGATGGGGCTGGGCGCGTTGCTGCGCCCTCACAATCCTGAGAAGCAGAAGCTGACCACCTACGAGTGCGGCGAAGAGGTCAGCGGCAACTCGTGGATCAACTTCAACATCCGTTTTTACCTCGTCGCGCTCATCTTCATCGTCTTCGACGTCGAGGTCGCTTTCATATACCCGGTGGTCACTGTCTTCAGGGACTGGGTCGCCGACGGGCGGGGCCTGTTCGCCCTGGTCGAGATACTGATCTTCGTTTCCATACTGCTTGCCGGCCTGGTCTACGTGTGGACCAAGGGAGACCTGGTCTGGTTGAAGAGTGTCGTCACCCAGGGCGACGAGCCCGAGCCGACATTGCCCGGAGGTAGCCGCCATGTCGCTGATTAACTCCGCGCCCGAGATGGTGCTGACATCGACCGTTGACCAGGTATTGAACTGGACACGCAAGAGTTCGCTCTGGTACATGCTGTTCGGACTGGCCTGCTGCGCCATCGAAATGATGCACACCGGCGGCCCGCGAGCCGACCTCGACCGCTTCGGAATGGCCCCCCGCGCCACGCCGCGGGTGTCAGACCTGATGATCATAGCCGGCACCCTGACCTTGAAGATGGCCCTGCGCACGAGGGTGCTCTACGAGCAGATGCCCGACCCCAAGTACGTGGTGTCGATGGGCAGCTGTTCGAACTGCGGAGGACTTTTTCAGTACGCCTACTCGGTGTGCGACGGCGTCGACAAGGTCATACCGGTGGACGTGTACGTGCCCGGTTGCCCGCCGCGGCCCGAGGCCCTGACCGAGGGCCTGATCATGCTGCAGAAGAAGATCATGCAGGAAAAGTGGATCACCCGTTCCTCGGACACGCCCCGTCTTGCTGGGCCTGTAGGCGAAAGGGCCTGAAGTGGACTCGACCGGGATTCACGCTGCCCTGCGCGGGCGTTTCGACACCGCGGTAGGCGAACTGGCCCCGGGGCCCTTCGAAGCCTCGATCGAAGTAGACGCTTCGGTCATCGAGGCGGTGTGTACTTTTCTTCGCGACGAAGAGGGCCTCGAGTTCGACAATCTCAGCAACCTGAGCGGCGCCGACTACCCCGATCTCGAGCGCATACAGGCCGTGTACTCGCTTTTTTCGTACAAGCAGCGGCACTCGATCACGCTCAGGGTCAACGCCGACCGTGCCGCCCCGGTGATCCCCACGGTAGAAGCCGTGTGGCCGGCAGCCAACTGGCTCGAGCGCGAAATCTTTGACCTGCTCGGTGTCGAGTTCAGCGGACACTGCGACCTTCGCCGTATCCTGCTGCCCGAGGACTGGGTGGGTTACCCGCTGCGCAAGGACTACGAAGAGCAACCCGACTACCACGGAATATCCACGGTGCGTGAGAGCCTGCTCACCATGAAGAGGGACTGAAGCAGGTGTCGGTAGAACTCGAAGTACACGACTCCCTGGGACTGCCCACCGAGGAGATGACGCTCAACATGGGGCCGCAGCACCCCAGCACCCACGGCGTCCTGCGTTTTATCGTCAAGGCCGATGGCGAGGTCATGCGCCGCGCCATACCTGACATCGGTTACCTGCACCGCAGCATCGAGAAGATAGCCGAGAAGGTGGGCTGGCATGGCTTCATGCCTTACACCGACCGCGTGGATTACGTGGCGGCGATGGCCTGTAACCAGGGCTGGGCCATGGCGGCCGAGCAGCTGGCGGACATCGAGGTGCCGAGGCGTGGCGAGTACTGCCGCGTGATCGCAGCCGAGCTCAGCCGTATCTGCAGCCACCTGCTAGGGGTCGGCGCCATGGGCATGGACATGGGCGCGATAACCCCGTTTACCCACGCCATACGCGAGCGCGAAATGATCATGGACCTCATCGAGGAGCTGTGCGGCGCGCGCCTGACCTTTAATTACATGCGCATCGGTGGCGTGGCCTGGGACCTTCCGCACGGTTTCGTCGAGAAGGTGAGCCACTACCTGGATCACCTCGAGCCGGTCATCGAAGAGTTCAACCAGCTGCTGGGTTTCAACAGGATTTACGTCAAGCGACTTGCCGACGTGGCCACGGTCGACGCCGACATGGCCATTGCCTGGGGCCTGGTCGGGCCCAACCTCAGGGGGTCGGGCGTGGACTTCGACGTGCGCCGCGATCTCCCCTACAGCGTTTACGAAGATTTTGACTTCGATGTGCCCCTGGGCAGCGGCGAGATGGGAAGCACCGGCGACTGCTGGGACCGTTACATAGTGCGCATGCGAGAGATGGTGGAGTCCATACGCATTCTTCGACAGGCGCTCGCGGGTATTCCCGAGGGGCCCGTGATCGCCAGGGTTCCGCGCAACTTCAAGCCGCCCGTGGGCGACGTGCACGTCAAGATAGAAGCCCCGCGTGGTGAGCAGAGTTGGTACGTGTCGAGCGACGGCAGCGAGTACCCGCACCGGGTGCACATACGCACGGGGTCTTTCACGGCCATGGGCATAATTGACCGCTTGAGCCACGGACTGATGATCGCCGATCTCGTGGCGGTGATAGCCAGCATGGACATAGTGGCTCCGGAAGTTGACCGCTGATGCAGGCGTTTCTCGACACCTTGCTCGGCGACGCCACCGGACTGGAACGGCAGCTGGGCTATCTCGCGGGCATGGCGGTGTTCGGCTCGGTGGTGGTCTTTGGTTTCGTGCTGCCCTTTGCCGGCATCGTGACCTGGGCCGAGCGTCGTATCTGGGCGCGCATACAGTCGCGTGTCGGGCCCAACAGGGTGGGGCCCTTCGGCTTCCTGCAGTGGCTGGCCGACGGCGTTAAAAATATTCTCAAGGAGGACATCATTCCCACGGTGGCCGATCGACCGCTGTTCAGGTTTGCGCCCTACGTGGTGATGGTGGGCTTTGTTGCCGCCTTCGTCTGCGTGCCGTTTTCCGGTGACCTCATCATCGCCGATCTCAATATCGGCATTCTCTATGTCACGGCGGTCACCTCGCTGGTGGTCGTGGGCATACTCATGGCCGGCTGGTCGTCGAACAACAGGTGGTCGCTGCTGGGCGGCATAAGGGCCGCGACACAGATCATCAGCTACGAGATTCCCGCGGGCCTGGCGATTTTTCCGGCCGTGTTGCTGTCGGGAACGCTTTCGATGCAGGGCATCATCGGCGAGCAGGGCGCCGCGCCGTGGCAGTGGCACATGTTCCACAGCCCCTTCGCGTTGCTGGGCTTCGGGCTGTTTTTTACGGCCGCGCTGGCCGAGGGCAACCGCACCCCGTTTGACCTGCCCGAGGCCGAGTCCGAACTCGTGGCGGGTTTTGCCACCGAGTACAGCGGCATGCGATCCACGCTGTTCTTCATGGCCGAGTGGGGCAATCTCTACGTCATAGGCGCGCTGGTCACTACGCTCTACATGGGTGGCTGGCAGGTGCCGCAGTTCACTTACAACCCGGTGCTGATGAACCTCGCCCAGGTGGGCGTTTTCCTGGGCAAGTCTCTCGCCTGCGTGTTTTTCATGATCTGGCTCAGGGCCACGCTGCCGCGCGTGCGCGTCGACCAGCTCATGGCCCTGTGCTGGAAGTACATGGTGCCGCTGGCGATGCTGTCCGTGTTAGGTACGGCCACGCTGATGGTGGCAGTGCCCCAGGGCAGCCACACCCTGCGCATGGCTACCTTTGCCGTGGTGGTGGGCGTTGTGATCCGCTTTGCCTTCAAGGTCCGTTTTCATCTCAAGCGTGCACGCGCGCTTGATTACTCCAGCCTCTCATCGGGCGCGTCCCAGGGCCTGTCGTCATGAGCGCGGTAACAAGCTGGCTGCAGGACGTAACGACATCGTGCTCCACCGTTTTCGAGGGGCTGTCGATCACTTTCTCGCATTTCTTTCGCAAGCCTTACACGGTGGAGTATCCCGACCGCATGGAGACGCGCGTGCAGGATACGCTGCCGTTTCGCTACCGCGGCATGCTCGAAGTCGATCTTGAGATCTGCACGGGTTGCCTGGCCTGCGAGCGCGCCTGTCCTATCGAGTGCATCGTCATCGACGCGACCAAGGACAAGGCCACGCGGCAGTTGATTCTCAATCGCTTCGATATTGATCTTGCCAAGTGCATGTACTGCGGGCTGTGCTCCGAGCCCTGTCCCACGGGATCGATACATCACACCCGCGAGTTCGAGGGCTCTGATTATTCTCTCGAGAGTATGATGCGGCGTTACGTAAAGTTTCCGGTGGCGGCGTACAAGCCCAAGAAAACTGGCGAGGATGATCCCGAAATCATGCCGGTGCTCGAACGGGGCATGCGCTACCTCGACGAGTTTGCGCAGCCGGCGGCCAAGCCTGCTTCGGGTACCACGTCGTCTTCGGTCACCACCGATCCCGGGTCGGGGACAGGGGAGGCTTCCTGATGCAGGGGCCGGATCTTTCAGTCGCAGCTTTTCTACTGCTATCGGCGCTCGCGTTGGGCGGCGGCGGCGGCGTGATCTTTTCAGGCAACATCGTCTACTCGGCGCTGTCGCTGATGGTCTCGTTTCTCGGTGTTGCCGGCCTCTACGTGATGCTCGAAGCCGACTTCGTGGCCGGCGTGCAGGTGCTCGTCTACGTGGGCGGCGTGCTCGTGCTGACGCTGTTTGCCGTCATGCTCACGCACCGTATCGAGGATATCAAGGTTTCTAACCGCGGTGTCGGCAAGCTGCCGGGCATGGCGGCGGCGCTTGCGATGTTTGCCGGTCTTATCGCGGCGCTGGAAGTGGCGCCGTGGAAGCTGCCCGCCGAGGGAGTGGCACACGAGGCCTTTGCCTCCACCCAGTCAATCGGCAATGCGCTGCTCGGACGCTACGTTCTACCCTTCGAGGTGGCATCCATCGTTCTCTTATCGGTGCTGGTGGGCGCGGTCGTGCTGTCGCGCAAGGAAATAGCCGAACCGGGGGGGCGCGACGATGCCTGAAGCGCTGGGACTGCAGCACTTCCTGCTGGTGGGAGCCGCCCTGTTCTGCATGGGCCTGTACTGCGTGCTCACGCGGCGCAACGCCATCGGCATACTCATGGGTGTTGAGCTGGTGCTCAACGCAGCCAACGTAAACTACATAGCGTTTTCACGCTTCGGCGTGGGTGGTGTTGACGGGCAGGTATTCTCGATTTTTGTCATCATGCTGGCCGCCGCCGAGGCCGCCATAGGACTGGCCATCGTGCTCGGCATCTACCGCCGCTCGGGGTCTATCGACGTCTCGCAGATGACGTCGCTCAGGGGATAGGCAGAGCATGGTTGATCCCCATCACGCGGCCGAGGTGGCCGTACACAGCAGCCAATTGCTGCGGTGGATTCCCTTCATCCCGCTGCTGGGCGCGGCGGTAAACTTCCTGCTGGGCACGCGCATACAGTCCCGCGCGGGACGCGGCGGGGTGGCGGCGGTCGCCATCGGCTCGTCGCTGGCCAGCTTTGTCCTGGTGGTGATCAGCTTCTTCAGCCTGCTTGCCTTCGACGAACATTCCCGCCTGGTCATCGACACGGTCGCCCCGTGGGTACACATCGGCTCGTTGAACGTCGACATCGGCTTTCAGTTCGACCCCCTGTCGGCCGTCATGACGCTGGTCATTACCGGCATCGGCAGCCTGATTCACATTTACAGTTACGGCTACATGGACGAGGAGCCGGCCGCGTGGAGGTTCTTCGCGCTGCTCAACCTGTTCATGTTTGCCATGCTCACGCTGGTGCTCGGTGACAGCCTGCTGCTGATGTTCGTGGGCTGGGAGGGCGTTGGGCTGTGCTCCTGGGCCCTGATTGGTTTCTGGCACCAGGACCACGTCAACACCACGGCCGGCAACAAGGCATTCATAGTCAACCGCATCGGCGACTTCGGCTTCCTGCTGGGAGTATTCCTGCTGTTCTGGAGCCTCGACTCCGCGGGCCAGGCCTCGATGGTGTTCCGCGAGCTGCCGGCGTTGGTCGGTGGCCTGGACGGCATGGCGCTGTGGGGCGTACCGGTAGTGACGCTTATAACCCTCTTCCTGTTCGTGGGTGCCACGGGCAAGTCGGCGCAGATACCGTTGTTCGTGTGGTTGCCCGACGCCATGGCCGGGCCCACGCCGGTGTCGGCCCTCATCCACGCGGCCACCATGGTGACCGCGGGCGTGTACATGATAGGCCGCATGAGTTTTCTGTTTGCCATGGCGCCCGCGACCCTCGAGGTCGTGGCCATCATAGCGGCGGCCACCGCGTTCTTTGCCGCGACCATCGGCATAGCCCAGAACGACATCAAGAAGGTGCTGGCCTATTCTACCGTGAGCCAGCTGGGCTACATGTTCATAGCCATGGGCGTCGGCGCCTGGGCGGCGGGCATCTTTCACCTCGTGACGCACGCGTTTTTCAAGGCCTGCCTGTTCCTCGGCGCGGGCAGCGTGATCCACGCGATGCACCACGAGCAGGACATGCGCAAGATGGGTGGCCTGCGCCACTACATGCCGCGCACCTTCTGGACTTTTCTTATCGCCGCCGTTGCGATCGCGGGCGTACCGGGTACCGCCGGTTTCTTTTCCAAGGATGAGATCCTGTGGAACGCTTACCTGCACAGCCCGGCGCTTTGGGTCATGGGTTTCTTGAGCGCGGGCATTACCGCGTTTTACATGTTCCGGCTGGTCTTCATGACGTTTTACGGCGAGTGCCGGGCCGATGAGCACACCCGTGAGCACCTGCACGAGTCCTCGGGCTGGATGACCTGGCCGCTGATCATACTGGCGGTGGGTTCGCTGTTTGCCGGTTTCCTGGGCGTGCCGGCGGCGCTGGGTGGCAGCAATGCCTTTGCCCATTTTCTTGAGCCGGTGGTCGGGCACATGGAGCACAGCGGGCACCACTCGCTGGCGCTTGAGTACGGGTTGATGGCCGCCTCGGTGGGCATAGCCGGTCTGGGCATACTGCTGGCCTGGCTCATCTACGTGAAAAAAGTTTTCAGCGCCGAGTCGCTGGCGCGCATCGGCGGCGGCTGGCCGCACCGCGTGTTTCTCAACAAGTACTACGTTGACGAGCTCTACGGCGCGACTGTCCTCAGGGGTACGATGGGCCTGTCGACGCTGTTTGCCTGGTTTGACCGCACGGTGGTCGACGGGGTGGTAAACGGCAGCGCGTACGTCACGCGTATAGGAGCGACCTTGAGTGGCGCTTTTGATTCTCGTGTGGTTGACGGCCTGGTCAACCTCACGGCGGACGCCATCCACGCCTTTGGCGGCGTGGTGCGGCGCGTACAAACCGGCAGCCTCAATACTTATCTTTACGTCATCGTCGTGGTGGTGGCGGCCGTGTTGTTTGCAGGTACGTGGAACTAGTTCGGGCGAACAGTAGTTTACAGCGAGTAGTAATTCGGAGCGAGACGAGATGGATCACATCCTCACATACATGACCTTCATACCGTTGGCCGGCATGGCCTTCATCCTGTGCATGCCGGGCGGTGCAACCAAGGCCATCAGGCTTACGGCGCTGGGCTTCACCATACCGCCGCTGCTGATGGCCCTGTGGCTGTTCGCGAATTTTGATCGCTCTACCGAGGCGATGCAGTTCATGGAACGCGCGCAGTGGATACCGTCGTTCAACATCCAGTACATCATGGGTGTCGATGGCTTGTCGGTGACCATGATACTGCTCACGGCGCTGCTCTGTCCGATCTGCATTCTTGCTTCCTGGAACATCGAAAAGGGCGTGAAGGGTTACTTCGCGCTCTTCCTGCTTCTGGACGCCGGAATGACCGGCGTATTCTGCGCGCTGGACTTCTTCCTGTTCTATATTTTCTGGGAAGTGATGCTGCTGCCCATGTATTTTCTCATCGGCATCTGGGGTGGTGCGCGGCGCGAGTACGCGGCGATCAAGTTTTTCTTGTACACGCTGGCCGGCTCGGTCTTGATGATGATCGCCATGCTGGCGCTGTACTTCTACAACGAGCCCCACACCTTCGACATGCTGGTCCTGATGGACAACGCGGGTACCTACTCGCGGACCTTCCAGACATGGACCTGGCTGGCGCTGTTCATCGGCTTCGCTATCAAGATCCCCGCCTTCCCGTTTCACACCTGGCTGCCCGACGCCCACGTGGAAGCGCCCACCGCCATATCGGTCATCCTGGCGGGCGTGCTGCTGAAGATGGGCACTTACGGGATCCTGCGCTTCTGCTACCCGATGCTACCCCTGGCGACCCAGGACATGGCGTTCTGGGCACTGGCGGCACTCGGTACCTGGAACATCGTTTACGGCGCACTGTGCGCGATGGCCCAGACCGACATGAAGAAGCTCGTGGCCTATTCATCTATTTCGCACATGGGCTACGTCATGCTGGGCATGGCCACCATGACCGTGCAGGGCATCAACGGCGCGGTGCTGCAGATGTTCAACCACGGCACCATCACCGCCATGCTCTTTCTGCTGGTCGGTGTCGTTTATGACCGTGCCCACCATCGCCGCATCGACGGTTTTGGCGGACTGGCATCGGTGATGCCGGTGTACACGGGCATCATGGTGATCGCGTTTTTTGCTGCCATGGGACTGCCCGGCCTGTCGGCCTTTATCTCCGAGGTGCTGGTGCTGCTCGGCGCGTGGCAGTACAGCCCGGGACTGGCCATCGTGGCGGCCAGCGCCGTGGTGCTCACGGCAGGCTACATGCTGTGGATGCTGCAGCGGGTGTGGCTGGGGCCGGTCAACGAGGAGTACGCGTCGATGCCGGATGTCAACGCGCGCGAAATCCTCATGCTGGCGCCGCTGGCTGTTATTGTCATCGTGCTGGGCGTGTACCCGCACGCGGTACTTGACCTGATCAACACCTCGCTCACCGCCATCAACAACACCGTTCTTTCGGCCGTGCCCCCGCTGGCGTCGCTGCCGCTGGACGTGCTTCCCTGACGGCTGGTCGCGGAACTGGATATAGCAAGACGGAATAGAATCGCATGAACCTGAACAACATACAGAGCCTGCCGTTCAGCCTGCCCGAGGCCCTGCTGGCCGTGGGAGTAGTGGGCTTGTTCCTGCTCGAGCTGGTCGTCAAGCGCAAGGCCGTGCTCGGAGAGCTGGCCCTGGTCATAACCGCGGCAGCGACCTGTCTCGTGGCCATGCAGTCGGGCGGACAGGAAGGCCTGTTGTTTGGCGGCATGGTCGCCCTCGACGGTTTCTCGATTTTCTTCAAGTTACTGCTGGGATTGGCCGGCTTCGGGGCCGTCTGGATGTCGCTGGGTTCCGACGAAATGCGCGACGAACACCCGGGCGAGTACTACGCGCTGCTGCTCTCGGTGACGCTGGGCATGTTTTACATGGCCTCGGCCACCAACATGCTCATGGCTTACCTCGCGCTGGAGTTCGTGAGCCAGGTGTCTTACGTGCTCACCGGTTTTATCCGTGGCAGCCGCCGCGGGGCCGAGGCCGCGCTGAAGTACCTCGTCTACGGCGGTGTAGCGTCGGGCGCGATGCTGTACGGCATGAGCCTCATTTACGGCCTCACGGGCTCGCTCGACTACGCGGCCATCTCGCAGGTCATGGCCGGCCTGGGCAGCGGCGGTGTCGATGGAGCTGTCGTAGCGGGAGCGCAACCAGTGATCTACCTCGCGTTGGTGCTGGTGCTCGCGGGCGTGGGCTACAAGATAGCCATGGTGCCTTTTCACATGTGGAGCCCCGACGTTTACGAGGGCGCGCCGCTGCCGGTCACCGCCCTGTTGTCGGTGGGCTCAAAGGCCGCCGGCTTCGCGATGATGATCCGCTTTTTCTACCCGGCAGTGTCGGCTTACGACGGCGACGGCAACTGGCTCGCCGCCGCTGGCGTGGACTGGCAGTCGCTGCTGGTCGTGGCCTCGATGGTGACAATGACCCTGGGCAACGTCGCGGCCTTGAGGCAGGACAACATAAAGCGCCTGCTCGCCTACTCATCGATCGCCCATGCCGGCTACATGTTGATGGGCTTCGTGGTGATGGCCGACGACGGCTTGCGAGCCATGATGTTCTACATGGTGGTGTACTACATCATGAACCTGGGTGCCTTCACCGTGTTGCTCATGGTGCTCAACCAATCAGGGCGCGAAGATATCGAAGGCTTCAAGGGACTGGCCTGGCGTGGTGGAGCGCTACCCGCGGCGGCCATGCTCATCTTCCTGTTGTCGTTGGCTGGCCTGCCTCCCTTCGCGGGGTTCATCGGTAAGTTCTACCTGTTTGCCGCCATCATCCGCCAGGAGATGTGGGTGCTCGCCGTCGTGGGCGGACTCAACTCGGTGGTGTCGCTGTACTACTACGCGCGCATCGTGCGCAGCATGTACCTCGACCAACCAGCCGAAGGCGCGCCCGAGTTCGTGGCCGACAGGCACAACGGCATGCTGGTGGGCGTGCTGGCAGTTGCCACGCTGGTGTTCGGCGTGTGGTGGCGGCCGGTGGTTGCCCTGGCCGATCGCTCGCTGAGTTTCTTTACCGGCTGACGCGTATGCTTCCGGGCGAGCTCCTTCAGGGGAGCGGCGCGGGCGAGACCTCGTAGGGCAGCGCGTCGGGCAGCTTCTCCACCACCAGTGCCAGTATGGACTTGCTGTCGGTGATGCGGCCCTTTACGCGCAGCCGCTGGTCAACGGCCAGCTCATCGGCCCTGCTGCCCACGAACTGGGTATTCTTGCCGATACGCACGCTGTGGGCCCGGTCGAGCACCAGGCTTTTGAGGTCGGGCTGCACGGAAGTAACCAGCCCCCTGAGCACGACTGACTGGTTGGCCAGTCGGGCCCGCAGCGGCTCAACCAGGCGTATGCTGGTGGCCACGGCCGAGCCGGACGAGGGCGCACCGGCCAGGGTTACGCGTACCAACAGCCCGTTAGCCGGACTGCCGCCCGCGCCGCTTACGATCGCCGAAGAGTAGTCGATCTCAAGGCCGCGCACGCGGAAAGTCTGTGCCCCAACGTTGAGCAGGCGCAGCGTGCCAGCGGTCGACAGTTCGGTAGAAGCGCTGGGCCGCCTGGCTATGCGCGTCACCCTTATCATGCCGCCGGCGTCGACCAGCCCGCTCACTTCTACGTCGAGTCCGCTTGACCCGGACGACAGCGTGAAGCCTACCAGCCGGCTTTCCTTGTCGAGCAGCAGGGTGTCGCCCAGCACCTGCAGCGCGGCGCTATCGAGGTCTACGTTTTCGATCGTGCCGGTGAGAAGGCTGTTGTAATCCACCACCGTTGCGGTGCCTGCATCGCCGGCCTCGTTGAGCTCGCCTTCGACGGCCAGGACCATGCCGGGTTCCAGGGCTGCCGTGGTTGCGGGCTCGCCGTTGACGGTCACCACGGCGGTCGAGCTGTCAAAGCAGACCTGGTCCACGAGCAGGTCGTCGCAGCTCGGTTCATCACCCATGGGGCCCCAGACCAGCCCGCTGCCGCCAACGCCACCGCCGAAATCAAAGCTAGATCCCTCGCAGCCGGCCATGCTGAGCAGCGCCGTCGCCAGCAGGGCAGCCAGCAACCCGGGCAGCAAAGCGCCCCCGCGGTCCGCCAGGCGATTGGGCAAAGGTCGTGCTTGCATGGCCGTTTGGTGTTTCATGATGGCTCCTCTTCGTCTTTCGCAGTGTCGGCTGTCGTCTCTTCGGGCAGTTCTTCTTCGTAGTAGTACACGCCCAGGCTGGCCCGCATGCGTCCGCGGCCTTCCACCCCCGGGCTCGCGTCGCGGTCGCGCGCTGACATCCAGTGGTCGAGTTCCTCGAGCAGCGTCTGCGCGCGCTCGGCGGCCAGGTTCCTGAGCTCGCCGTCGGGGTCGATGGGCATGTTGTCGTAGCTGACCTTGCGCTGAAAAAACAGGTCGTCGGCGTCGCACTGCATGTTGTGATCGATGGTCGACACGAGGTCGGCCACGTCCATGCCCAGGATGGCCAGCTTGTCGGCGTCGCCGCCGCCCGGCACGTAGGCGCGTGCGAGCAGGCGAACGTTTCCTTTTCCGTCAGCCTCGACCGCGCCTATCCTCCGCAGCTCATCGAGCAGTGCGCGCACGGGAACGTCGCCGCTGTAGATCTTCACGAGCTGGGAGAACGATAGCTGCTCGTCGCCTTCGAGCGGCAGCAGCGCGGGATCGCCCAGCTCGTTGGCGAAGCGCTGGTCGCGAACCCAGCCGCTTATAACCCGCGCGGCGCGGTTGTAACGGTCCGAGGCTCCCTGGTCGTCGGGATCGGGCAGGGAGCTCACCCGAGAAACCTCTTTGCGCGACAGCCCGGTAAGTATCGACACCCGCGAGGTGGTCTGCTTGCGTCCCTCTATGGCAAACTCGTCGCGGGCCGTGTCCACGTAAACCCGCTTGGCCAGGTCGGCAAAGGCGCCGTAGGGCATCCCCTTGCGCAGCAGCAGCCGCACCAGCGGCTTGAGCAGTCGCAGCATGGCCGCCGAAAGGGGGCCCCCCGATATTTTGTCGTTTTGTGGGCTCATGTTCCCAATTTTTGAGCATAGCCTGAAAGCCAGTATTTCCAAGGACTTTCTACACAGGTTCACGATTTCGTGAAGTTCGCGCTTGACTGTAGCTACCTATTGGGAATATTATCCCAAATAAGGGCGGTTACAGCAAGAGCTTAATTTACCCCGTATGGGGGGTAACCGTCTCTACCCCTACGGAAAGGAGAGGAAAAATGGAGAAAATGAACCAACTCAAGCAACTTCGCGGTGTTTGCGGCGCGGCGCTTCTGCTGTTCCTGGCCACTTCGGTCGGCCCGGCGGTGGCGCCGGCCTCGGCTGCCGTGGCCGCTACCTCGGCCGAGCAACTGTGCTCGCCCCACGACAGCGAGCTCTGCGAGCTTCGCTGCGCCGGGCATCAGCGCGAGTGTTACCAGGCCTGCAATAAGCGCCGGCGCATGTGCCTGGAAAACGCGTGGAACCAGGCCCGCGTGTGTAAGGCCAGGTGCGGGCAACTCGACTCGCGCTCAAGTCAGACCGAGTGCCGCCGGCGCTGCGTCAGCGAAGTCCTCGCCAAGGCGAAAAAACGCTGCCGCGTCGGGCAGCCGGTTTGCCGGCGACTTTGCGGCCCCGAGAGCTGTGACGATCTGTGTAACGACCATCTCCCCCGGTTGCAGCACGATTCGCAGTCCGGGGCCGCAGCTTCGGGAGATCTAGCTCCCGAGGGGCTGGGCCCGGTTACGGTTGAGCCGGTTGATTATTGCGACCCTACCGGCGACAGGGAATGCAGGGCGGATTGCGCAAAGGGAATGCGGCGCTGCTTGTCGGCGGTCAAGCATCGCGGCCGGCAGTGCCTGCAAGGTTGCCGTGGGCTTGATGGTGAGGAGCGGGTGACCTGCGCGCGGGACTGCTCTGTTGCAGCCCGCAAGGGACTTAAGCGTTGCCGGGTTCGCTTCGGTGGATGTATAGACCGCTGCGCTGACTGACTGAGTGACGGGTCCCGGAAGGCGGCAACCGGGGCCCGTCGCTGCGTTGCTTATGCACAAAGCTGACACGTTGCGTTGCCAGCGTTGCAACCAGGTGAAACAACGTTGCTACGGGGTCCGTGAGGGGAGTGAAGGAGTGGCTGGCTGCCTGCGGTGACGCGGGGCGGACCCTTTTCAGCTTCCCTGGGCGCTACACGCCAGGGGCGCTTTTATCCTGGTCGCCGGCACTCTCGGCTACTACCTGTCGCCAGCGCAGCGGCACGAGCAGCTGGTCGAGGTAGCCTGGCGGAAAATCCGGCATGGCCTCTATGCCTATGCCGACGGGCGGTTCGCGGTCAGCCGGCAGAAATCGGGTGCCGAACAACACGTCCCAGACTATGAGGTTGGCGCCGTAGTTGCTGTTGGCCTCTTCGACCGTGGGCGAGTGGTGCCAGCGGTGCAGTTCGGCCATGGCGAATATCCAGTTGAGCGGTCCCAGTCGCAGACGCACGTTGGCGTGTTGAAACATTCCGTGGATGGAGGTGAACACCGCGAACAGCACTATCACCTCCTCGCCGGCTCCCAACGCCACCAGCGGCAGGTACCAGGCGACGAACAGCAGCATGAAGTCCACCGGGTGAAAACGCCCCGCGTTGAGCCAGTACAGCCGCCGGGCGCTGTGGTGCACCGAGTGAAAGCGCCAGAGAAACTCGCGCTCGTGTTCGGAGCGGTGCACCCAGTACTGCCCGAACTCACCGACGACCAGTGCCAGCGCTAGTTGCGCCCAGGTGTTCCAGTGCTGCGGCCAGGGGCCGGTGATGTTCGTGGCCAAAGCAATCCAGGCGGCCAGCGCCGCGCCGGCGGTGAGCAGGGCGGGCTTGCTCAGCTCGGGCAGCAGGTTGCCCGAGATCATGGCGTGACCAAAATCGGTGGCGATGTCGCCGCGCGCACGGTTCCATTCGGCGTGCAGGGGAACAACGCGTTCGAGTATGGCAATAGCGAGGGCGGCGCCCAGCTGCACCGCCGCGAGCACGAGCACCAGCGACCAGCCAGCGGCCAGCGCGTGGTCGGTCGCCAGCAGGCCGGTCGTCATGACGACCGGAAAAACCAGCCAGGCCGTGGGCCCATGCGCCTTGTGCTGCTGGTCGTGCATGGATTTAGACGCTCACCAGTTTCTCGGCCTCTTCGGCCAGCAGGTCGAGGCGTTGCTGCAGTTGCTGCCTGCTGGGAGCCAGCGTTTCGCTGTCGCGGGCGTGGCCGGGCACCAAGATGGGCTCGGCGCTCACCGTCACCACGCGACCCGACAAGTGGGGCAGCGCCAGCTTCATCCATGTACTGTCGAGCACGGTAATCCTGTCACCCCAGCTGCGTACCGCCAGCAGCGGAAGACCACTTATAGCCGCCAGGTGTAACGAACCCCAGCGGGCCTCGTGCGACGGCCCGCGTGAGCCGTCGGCCATGATAACCACCGACTTGTTTTCGGCCACCGCGCGCCGGGCCAGCTCCTCGACCGCAGCCGTGCCGCGCTCGCGCCTCGAGCCGGCAACGCAGTCGATACCGAAGCGCTGCAGCAGGTAGGCGCCCAGCGTGCCAACGCGGTTGTGGCCTACCATGAAGAGCAGGGGCCAGCCGCGCTGGGTATGGCGAAAGAGCGAAAACATCGTCAGGAACACGTCCTGGTGCCAGGCGGTGACGATGCAGGGTCGGCCCTCGCGGATGTAATCAAAGAGCGGGCCGTGTTCTTCGAAACGCCCGCGGCGGTGCAGCACGGCCACCCAGGCCCGGATGAAGGCGTTCACGAGCGGATACAGCAGGCGTTGCACGTCGGACAAGCGGCTGCGCAGCCGCCGTACCCGCGCCGATTTCCACCAACCACTCATTTCACAAAAAGGGGAGGCGCCGGATACTCCCCTTAGGGAGGCCTTCAGGAGATGGCAATTTTGAGTACGCCGTCATCGTGAGCGCGGAAGGTGTCGTAGCTTGCCACTATGTCGTCGAGACTGTGCTCGTGGGTTAGCAGTGGTTCGAGGTCTACCTCGCCCGACTCTATTATGCCCAGCAGGTGCTCGAGTCGCTCGCGTCCGGCCGGGCACAGCGTGGTGACTATGTTTCGGTGAATGAAGTTTCCGTCGGTGGGCACGGTCAGCTCTTCGATGCCTCCGTACACACCCACCGAGCTTATGGTGCCGCCCATGCGCGTGGAGGCCAGGCAGTTGCCGAAGGTGACCTGCTTGCCCAGGGCTTCGACCGCCACGTGGGCGCCCACCCCGCCGGTGGCTTCGAGGATCGACTCAACGGCAGTACCGGGGTCAAAGACCTCGTCGGCGCCCAGTTGTCGCGACATGGCCACGCGTTCGGGAATCGACTCCACGGTGATGATGCGGCCTGCCTTGTAGTACTTGGCGGCAGCCGTCACGCAGAGTCCCACCGGGCCCTGGGCAAAGATGGCCACCGTCTTGCCTTCCACGTCGCCCGCGCGCTCGATGGCGCCGAAGCCGGTGCTCATGATGTCGGCGGCAAAGATAGCCTGCCGGTCGCTCATGCCGTCGGGGATGATTGCCATGCTCTGGTCTGCCCCGTTGGCCATGTAGGCTTCGCCCTGGCAGCCGAACAGCAGGTTCATCGGCGCGCCGAAGGTCTGGCACACGTTGAGGTTGCCGTCTACGCACTGCTCGCAGCTGCCACAGCTCGACAGGCAGCAGGTCACCACGCGGTCGCCGGGTTTGAAGCGGTCGACACCGTCACCCACGGCCTCGATGACGCCTACCGCCTCGTGGCCCATAGGCATGCCGGCGGGTACATCGTCGATGTCGTCAACGATGTGTATGTCCGACCCGCAGATGGTGGACAGGGTCATTTTTACCAGGGCCTGGCCCGGCTCGGGGTCGCCCAGTTCGTAGTCGCTGAGCGCCACGGCGCCCTTGTCGGTTTTTACGCATCCTTTGACTTTCGGCATACTGCCAAACTAGGCTGCGTAGGTGGTTGAGGGAAGACCGCTGGACGCAGCAGGCAAAATGGTGTTTAGTCAACGATAACAAGAGAGTACCGTACCCCTGCGGAGCCCCGGCAAGTGACCGGGCAGCATTCGGGCAATAGACGGGCAAGACACAAAGCGAAAGCAGCCGGGCGGGACCCGGCATGGACAAGCGTGGACCACGGCAGACCGGCGCAAAAAAAAGCGTCGCCGGGCCACCAGAACAGGGGGGATGACCCCCATTGATAGCGGAAGGCCGATAGCGGGCCGGCCGCAGGCGCAGTGAAAGCGACTGCGCGGGAGAAAAGACAATGGAAAATGCCGTAAGGCGGCCCGGTAGCGGGCCTCGTATCGCAGTTGCTCAGTTTTCGCCGGTTCTCGGCGACCTCAAGGCCAACCTCGAAACTCACAAAAAACTTATTGCCCAAGCCCTGGAACAGGGTGTCGACATACTGGTGTTCCCCGAGCTCAGCCTGACCGGCTATCGGCTCAAGGACACAGTGCCCGACGTTGCCCTTGAGCGCACGAGCGAGACCATGACCGAACTCGCCGAGCTGTCCAAGGACATTTCGCTGGTGGTGGGCCTGGTCGAGGAAACCCGCGACCACTGTTTCTATAACGCGAGCGTGTTTTTCGAAGCGGGCCGCGTGCTCAGCGTGCATCGCAAAGTGTACCTGCCCACCTACGGCATGTTTGACGAGCAGCGCTACTTTGCGCGCGGCCAGCGCATACAGGCGTTCAACAGTCGCCACGGCCGCATCGCGCTGCTCATCTGCGAAGACATGCTTCATCCCAGCGCGGCCATGGTGGCAGGGCTCGACGGCGCGTCGATCGTAATCGTACCCTCGGCCAGTCCGGTGGTGGGAGTCAACGCTGGCGCGAAGAGCATTGTCGGGACCGCCGGCAAGAAGGCCGCGAAATCCGAAGACAGCAACGGGCAAGGGCCGTCAGACGACAGTGCGGTCAAGCCCGACGCGGGTCAGAACGGCCAGCACTGGGAAAACTGGAATCGTGCCATGGCCCGCAACCTGGGCCTTTACGTGGTGCACGCCAACCGCTGCGGCAACGAGGACGGCCACGTTTACTGGGGCGGTTCGTCGATCATCGACCCCTCGGGCGCGATCATAACAAGGGCTGCCCTTTTCGAAGACGATCTCATCTCGGCGCCACTGGGCGAAGACTCGGTACGGCGCCGCAGGTTGAAGAACCCCCTGCTCAGGGACGAGGACATGGATCTTGTCATCAACGAGTACTCGAGACTGCGCGAACGCCCGGTCTTAAAGCCTGCACACGCGGGCCGCGACGCCGGGCGTCGTGACGACCGACGCGATGACCGACGTGAAGGCGGCGGCGGTGGATTTAAACGTGACGACCGACGCGAGGGCGGCGGTGGATTCCGACGTGACGACCGGTGGATTCCGTCGTGACGACCGACGCGAGGGCGGTGGTGGATTCCGACGTGACGACCGACGCGAGGGCGGTGGTGGATTCCGTCGTGACGACCGACGCGAAGGCGGTGGCGGTGGATTCCGACGTGACGACCGACGCGAAGGCGGCGGCGGTGGATTCAAACGTGATGACCGACGCGAGGGCGGCGGCGGTGGATTCAAACGTGACGACCGGCGCGAAGGCGGCGGCGGTGGATTCAAACGTGACGACCGGCGCGAAGGCGGCGGCGGTGGATTCCGACGTGATGACCGCGGTAGCTCTGATCGCCGATCTTTCGGTGGCAACGACAGGCGTGGCGGTGCGGGCGGAGGCGGAGGATACAACCGAGACGATCGCCGCGATGACCGTGGCGGCTACAACAAGGGCGGCCAGGACCGCGGGGGCTACAACAAGGGCAGCTACAACAAGGGTGGCCAGGAAGGCAGGTCCTTTGGCGGCAACGACAGGCGCCCGGGTGCGGGCGGGGGCGGTGGATACCGTCGCGACGACCGCCGTGACGACCGCCGTGATGACCGTGGCGGCTACAACAAGGGAGGCCAGGACCGTGGCGGCTACAACAAGGGTGGCCAGGATCGCAGGTCTTTCGGTGGCAACGACAGGCGCCCGGGACCGGGCGGGGGCGGTGGATTCCGCCGCGACGACCGCCGCGACGACCGCCGCGACGACCGGCGTGACGACCGCCGTGATAACCGCACTGTCGGGCCGCGCTCCTCTGGTCGGGACGATCGCGGCAAGCAAGGCGGTGGCGCTCCGAGCAGTGGCGGGCCGCGATCCTTTGGTCGCGAAGATCGCGGCGAACGGCGCGGCTGGAACGATCGCGACGACAATCGCGGCAAGTCGGCTCACTCGGGCAAAGCCCAGGGTGGCAACTCCCGCGAGGACGATTCGCGTCCCGACGGCAGTCGCCAGGCCCCGGAAAAACGCAGTAACCCCCGAGCGCTGAGCACCGACAAGTTGTTTGCCAAGGGCGGTGAGGATGAAAGCTGAGCAGGCCCCTGCTCCAGCCGGCACTACACCGGTCTTTCCTGCTCTTGACTGCCCGTTGGTGGAGAAGGTGCTGGTCAGCTTCGTCCGCAACGAGGTTCGACGGGTGGGCCTCGACAGCGTGGTGCTGGGCCTGAGCGGCGGTATCGACTCGGCCGTGTCGGCCGCACTCGCGGTGCGCGCCCTTGGCAACGACAAGGTGCTGGGCGTGATGATGCCCTACAGCAGCTCAAGCGAAGCGAGCCGTGCCGACGCGCTGGCCGTGGCCGAGGCCACCGGCATGAAGACCACCGAGCTGGACATCAGCGCGCAGGTCGACGCCTACTTTGAGCGTGTGCCCGACGCCTCGCGCCTGCGTAGAGGCAACAAGATGGCCCGCGAACGCATGACCGTGCTCTACGATCTTTCGGCCGACCGCGGGGCGCTGGTGCTGGGCACCTCCAACAAGACCGAGCTGCTGCTGGGCTACGGTACGCTGCACGGCGACATGGCCTCGGCCATCAACCCCATCGGCGATCTTTACAAGACCCAGGTCTGGGCGCTCGCGGCTCACCTGCAGATACCCGCCGAGGTAATAGACAAGCCGCCCACCGCCGACCTCTGGGAAGGGCAGACCGACGAGCAGGAGCTCGGCTTCGGCTACCGCGAGGTCGACGCGTTGCTCTACCGCATGGTCGACGAACGCGCGTCGGCCGAGGAACTGCTCGCCGACGGTTTTGACGCCGAGTTCGTGGAGCGCGTGCGCGGCATGGTGCAGGGCTCGCAGTTCAAGCGCCGCCTGCCGGTGATAGCCAAGGTGTCGGAGCGCACTATCGACTCGGATTTTCGTTACGCGCGCGACTGGGGCAGCTGACCGCCTTGGCTGGCAGGGGCAAAGACAAGCAGGGCGAGCCCGGGCGCCTGTACGTACTGGCCACGCCGCTTGGCAATCTCGGCGACCTGTCACCTCGCGCAATGGAGATCCTCGCTTCGGTCAAAACCGTGGCCTGCGAGGACACCCGCGTCAGCCGCCGTCTGCTCGAGCTCGCGGGTTCAAACGCGGGCTTGTTGAGCTGCCACGATCACAACGAGCGCCGTGCCTCCGCTGGCATAGTTGCCCGCCTTAAGCGGGGCGACGACGTCGCCCTGCTCAGCGACGCGGGTACGCCCTGCATAAGTGACCCCGGCTACAGGGTGGTGTGCGCGGTTGCGGACGCCGGCCTGGAGGTCATCACCGTTCCCGGTCCCTCGGCCGTTACTGCGCTGTTGTCGGTGTCGGGCCTACCCACCGACAGGTTTTCTTTCGAAGGTTTCCTTCCGTCCAGCGGCTCGGCCCGCAGGCGGGTGTTTGAGCGGCTGGCCGACGCGGGTGGCACGGCGGTGTTCTACGAGTCGCCCCGGCGCGTGCTGGCGCTGCTCGACGATCTGGCCGGGCAGTTCGACGACCCCCCGGTGGCCGTCGGCCGCGAGCTTACGAAGCTCTACGAACAGGTGCTCCGGGGCGCGGCGAGCGAGGTGGCCGCCGCATTGCGCGAACAGGGGCCGCGCGGCGAGTTCACGGTTGCGGTGGCGCTGCCGCCGGCCGAAAAGGGCATGGCCGCGGGCGAGCTGCGTGCTGAATTAGCGCGCCTGCTCGACGCCGGCCTGAGTCGTCGCGACACGGCCATCGCGCTCAAGTCGCGCGGCGTATCGCGCAGCGAGGTCTACCGCGTGGCCGATGAGTTGGCCGACGAGTCGGCCGACGACTGAACGGGCGGCCGCTCAGCCTGTCTTTTCCTGTCAGTCTAACGCCGGCAGTGCCTCGCCGGCAAAGAACCGGCGGGGGTTCTCGTCGAGCATCATCGATATCTGCTCGTCGGTGGCGCCGCCGTCCTTGAGCATGGGCACTATACGTTCGATGAAATGGGTCGGCGTCCACACCTCGAGCATGGCGGCCACCGCCTCGGGGTCGGGTATGGGGCTGCCGCCCCAGCACCACACCGAGTCGTGCGAGATGACCACCCTCGAAGCGCAGCCCGCCTCCAGCAGCCTTAGCAGGCTGGCAACCCGAACCTCGTCGGGCTGCAGTATGGCTATGCCGAAGCGGTCAAAACCGAGGTAGCTGCCGCCCTCGACCAGCCCCATGTGGTAGCCGAAGTCGTCCGACCCGCAGCTGTGGCCGATGATGATACGGTGCGCGGGCACGCCGGCTTCGGTGAGTATGCGCTGCTGCTGGTCGCCCAGCACGCCGGTGTCGGTGTGGGTGGTTATGGGCGCGCCGGTCTCGACCGACGCTGCGGCCGCGGCCAGCAGCAGCATGTGCTCGTACTCGCTTATGGCCGGCTGCCCGGTGGCCACCTTGATGATGCCCGCGCGCACGCCGGTGTCGCCTATGCCCTCGGTCAGCTCCTTGACGTACATCTCGGTGATGTCGTCGGGGCTGCCACCCAGCTCGGCGCGAAACTTCCAGTAGGCACCGCCGCCCTGGTCTTCCTTGTACAGGCCCGTGGCGCAGATGATGTTAAACCCGGTCCTGCTGGCTACCTCGGTCATCAGGCCCACGTCGCGCCCGAGATCGTTGGGGCAGGGGTCGAGCATGCTGTTGACGCCGTGCGCCTTCATCTGCTCTATCTTGTCCACGCACACGTCCAGGCGCTCGGCGTGGTTCATGGGCTTGTTGAGAGTGTCGGACTCGGCGCCGGGGTAGGTCACGAACAGGTGCTCGTGCATCAGCGTGCGGCCGAGATCGTTTACGTCGATCGGCCCGGTGACGGTCTGTACTGTTGTCTGCGTGGTGGTCTGCTGGCTGTTGCTCACTGCTGTCTCCCGCCTGCGATGCTAAGGCAGCAGCCTGTCTAGCCGCCCCGCAGCGGTGTTACCAGCGTGAGCTTTCGCCGGAAGGTGTGCTGCCCTGCGCGCAAAGCAGCATCGCTTTTCCCGGGGCGCGGTAGTTTTATGCCGACCATGACACCACCGCTGCTGCGCGTGACCGCGAGCTGGATCCGGGAAGGGCGGCGCATGGTGCGCTGGAGCCCGCCCAGCCGCCGCCA
>LWDU01034350.1_pt1 | contig 49863 bp, 45 predicted proteins | sample 727161 | NCBI WGS metagenome assembly LWDU01 (sample SAMN04566230, study PRJNA314399) | hydrothermal vent metagenome | isolation source: deep sea hydrothermal plume seawater | place: Mexico: Gulf of California, Guaymas Basin | collected 2004-07-11
ATGCTTATTGATCAAAAGTTTATACATACTAGGTGTAGGTCTTCATATTCCTTAGCTGAAGGTGCTATTAAAATTGATGATTTAATACAATTAGCTATTGATAATAATATGCCGGCTTTGGCTTTAACAGATAATGGAAATTTGTTTGGATCATTAGAATACTCAATGAAAGCGGCAAAAAATGGGATTCAACCTTTATTAGGTATAATTTTAAAAATTCAAATAGAAGATAATACTAACATTATAAATAATTCAAAAAATATAAGTAAAATATTATTAATAGTTAAAAATGAAATAGGCTGGAAAAATTTATCTCTTTTAGTAAGCAAGACCTTTTTGAATCAAAAAAGTGAAGGACAAAGACCTCTTGCTTTAAAAGAATTATTTAATAATTCGGAAGGTCTTATTTGTCTGCTTGGTGGGATCTATGGGCCTTTGACTAATTATATTTTGGCTAATAAAATTGAAAAAGCATTTGAACTAACTAATTTATTTAAAAAATATTTTTCTGAACGTCTTTTTGTAGAAATTATGAGGCATGGAATAGATAAAGAACAATTAACTGAAAATTATTTTTTAAAAATAGCTTCAGATTTATCTATACCTATTGTAGCAACTAATAATATATATTTTACAAATTCAAGTATGTTTGAGGCGCATGACTGCTTAATGTGTATCTCAGAAGGTACTACTATAAGTAATCTTAATCGAATTAGAGTTAATAAAGATCATTATTTTAAATCTCAAAATGAAATGTTAGAATTATTTGCTGATATTCCTCATGCTATAAGCAATTCTATAATAATTGCTAAAATGTGTAGTTTTTTACTAGAAGAGCGGGCTCCATCTCTTCCTTCTTATCCCAAAAAATTAAGTGTTAGTGAACATCAAGCCTTAATTACAGATAGTGAAAAAGGTCTAAACCTTAAAATTAAAGACACAAATATTGGTCATAATGAGAAAAGTATTTATTTAGAACGCTTAACTTATGAATTAGATGTAATTTCTAAAATGGGCTTTTCAGGATATTTTTTAATTGTAGCAGAGTTTGTTAATTGGGCTAAAGACAATAATATTCCTGTTGGGCCAGGCAGAGGGTCTGGGGCTGGTTCTTTAGTTGCATGGGCTCTAGGAATTACGGATTTAAACCCTATTAAGTATAACTTACTTTTTGAAAGGTTTTTAAATCCAGAAAGAGTATCAATGCCAGATTTTGATATTGATTTTTGTCAACTAAAAAGAGATCAGGTTATTGATCACGTACAAAAAATTTATGGTAAGGATAGAGTAGCACAAATTATTACTTTTGGATCTCTTCAAGCAAGAGGCGTTTTGAGAGATGTAGGAAGAGTCTTAGAGATACCATACAATAAGGTAGATGAGTTATGTAGGTTAGTACCTAGTAATCCTGCAGATCCAACTACATTAAAAAAAGCGTTAGATATAGAACCAAAGTTAGTTGCTGCAATGCATACAGGAGAAGATATATCTCAATTATTTGAAATTTCATTAAAGTTAGAAGGTTTATATAAAAATGCAGCTACTCATGCTGCTGGTCTTGTTATTGGAGATAAGCCTCTAGTTGATATATTACCTCTGTACAAAGATGCTAAATCCACTCTTCCTGCGACACAGTTTAACATGAAATATACTGAGTTATCTGGATTAGTTAAATTTGATTTTTTAGGATTAAAAACTCTGTCCATATTAGATATGGCTACAACTTTGCTGAAAAAATTTAATCCATCATTTAATTTAAAAGATATTCCTTTAAATGATGAAAATACATACAAAGAGATTATCTCTGGGAATACTATCGGAATATTTCAATTAGAAAGCCATGGTATGAGAGATGTGTTAGTTAAATTAAAGCCAGATAGGTTTGAAGATATTATTGCTGTAGTAGCACTTTATAGGCCTGGTCCAATGGATAATATTCCTTCTTTTATTAACAGAAAGCATGGATTAGAAAAAGTAGAAGTGCTTCATCCATTGCTTAAATCTATATTAGAAGAAACTTATGGAATTATGATATATCAAGAACAAGTTATGGAATCTGCTCAGAAATTAGCTGGGTATTCGCTAGGGCAAGCTGATTTACTTAGAAGAGCAATGGGAAAAAAAATTAAGTCTGAGATGGATGCACAAAAAGAAAACTTTATTGAAGGTGCTTCAAAAAATAATATAGATAAAAATTTAGCATCTAAAATATTCGAATTAATTGCTCGTTTTGCTGGTTATGGCTTTAATAAAAGTCATGCAGCTGCATATGCCTTAATTGCTTATCAAACAGCTTGGTTTAAAGCAAATCATCCTAAAATATTTATGTCTTCCCTTATGACATTTGATTCAGATTTATCAGATAAAATAAATATTTATAGAAATGAATTAACAAGACTAAATATCAGTTTACTAGGTCCAGATATTAATTATTCTAAATTAAATTATGATTTAGAAGAAAGCTCTGAGGGAATATTATCAATTAGAACTGGTCTATGTAGTATTAAAAATGTAGGAAATAAAGCCTTAAATAGTATTATTGAGGAAAGAGAGAGAAATGGATTGTATGATGACTTATTAGAGTTTGCTAGTAGGATTAATGATGGATTATTAGGAAAATCTCACTATGAATATTTATCTTCAGCTGGAGCTTTTAGTTCTATATGTTTGAATAGAAATAAAGCTTTTATGTCTGCTCAAATATTAGTTGATATTGCAGCTACTTCATCGGGAGATAGGTTTAGTCAGCAACAAAATATTTTTGGTGAATCCATAGATTTATCAAAAATATGGAAATTGCCTGAAGTTAAAGATTGGGGTGTTAGAGAGATTCTTGAAAAAGAAAGAACTATATTAGGGTTTTATTATTCTGGTCATCCATTGAATTATTTTAATATATTTTTAAAAGATTTAAATATTAAAGATATTTCAAATATTAATGTTGATAAAGATTTTATCTTTGAAAGTGTAGGTGTTGTTGTTCAAGTTAATGAAAGGTCTTCTAGAAATGGAAGGTTTGCTAGAGTATTAATATCTACTAACACTTCATTAACAGAAGTTACAATTTATTCAGATGTATATCATAATAAAAAAGAATTATTAAAATTAGGAACAGAAATTTATTTAAAAATTAGTGTAATGAAAGGTGTTAATAATGGTAATAGATTTTTAGTGAAAGAAATATGTTTACTTGAAGACAAAATTAATTCATTTATTAAACTCTTTGAAATCACCTTAAGTAAGGACATAGATATGGAAAGTTTTATAAATTTCTGTAAATCATATGCTGTAAGTGGCAATAAGATAATTCAATATCCGTTGCATTTTATTCTTGAGGATGTTGAAAATAATGTAGTTAAAATTGAAACCAAACAATATATTAAATCGCCTATTTTATTTACTAAAAAAATAGCAGGCTATCCGAATGTAATCTCAATTTGTCCAATTATTAAGAAATAAAAAAAATAATTTTTTTATTTCTTGCGATATAAGCATTTGAGATGTAAAACAACATTCAATTTCGCACATGAATATGGCTAAATGTTTTAGCCTTCCGGTGCTGTTTTACAGCTCAATTTTCATGGCGGTATAACCGGATAAGGAGAATAAATAATGACTATGCCTAATTTTACTATGAGAGAATTACTAGAAGCTGGAATACATTTTGGTCACCAAAAAAAAAGATGGAATCCTAAAATGGAACCTTATTTATTTGGTGAAAGAAATGGTATACATATAATTGATCTTCAGCAAACTTTTCCATTAATTAATACTGCTTTAAAAGTTTTAAGAGATGTGGGTGCTAATGGTGGTAGAGTTTTATTTGTTGGTACTAAACGACAAGCTCAAAAAATTGTTGCAGATAGTGCTGTTGACACTGGTCAATATTATATGAATCATAGATGGTTAGGCGGGACATTAACAAATTGGAAAACAATTTCTAAATCTATTGTAAGATTAAAGAGTTACGATGAGGTTTTAAATAAAGAAGATTCAGGATTAACAAAAAAAGAATTAGTTGGAATGGAAAAGAAAAGAATAAAACTTGAATTATCATTGGGTGGTATAAAAGACATGGGTGGTTTGCCAGATGCTTTGTTTGTTATAGATACAAATAAGGAACAGATAGCAATAAAAGAAGCAAATGTTTTAAAAATACCAGTTATAGCAGTAATAGATTCTAATAGTAATCCAGATGGTGTTAATTTTCCTATACCTGGTAATGATGATGCTACTAGAGCTATTGCTTTATATTGTAAATTAGCTTCAGAGGCCATTTTAGATGGGCTTCAGGCAAATTTTAGTTCTGCAGGTAAAGATTTAGGTGCTAGCGAGGAAATACAGGAGAATATGGTTGTATCCAAAGCTAAGAAAAAAACGGCAGAAGAGACTAGACTGCAGTAGCAGAAGCAGCTCCATTAGAAAATGATAAGGTTAAGGTAGATGAAATTAAGTCAATTAATGAGCCATCATCTGACAATTCTACAAATATTGAAGATTTGATTGATAAAGAAGAAAATAAAAAATAATTAAATAAGGAGGCAATAATGTCTATAATACCCGCATCTTTAGTTAAAGAATTAAGAGATAAAACAGGTGCAGGTATGATGGATTGTAAGAATGCATTAGTAGAAACTGATGGAAATTTAGAGGAATCTGTTGATTGGCTTAGAAAAAAAGGTATATCAGGAGCTGAAAAAAAATCTGTAAGAGTTGCAGCTGATGGCGTTGTATCAGTTGCTATTAATGAAAATGCAGCAGCCTTAGTTGAAATAAACTCTGAAACAGATTTTGTTTCGAGAAACCCTGATTTCCAAAAATTTGCAAAAAATATTACAAATATTGCCTTAGTTTCAGGCACAGATATAGAAGAGTTAAAAAAAACACCATATCTAGATTCAACTAAAAGTGTTCAAGAGACTCTTACGGATTTAATAGGATTAATTGGTGAAAATATAGTTTTGAGAAGAACGGTATTATTAAAGAATTCAAATAAAAATATTTTCTGTTCTTATATTCATGGTCAAATTAATGAAGGTTTAGGAAAAATTGGAGTTATTTTGTCTATAGAAAGTAATGGTGATTTAGATAAAGTTAATGATTTTGGTAGGAAACTAGCAATGCACATTGCCGCATCTAAACCGATAGCAATAAGTTCTAGTGATGTTGACCCTTTAATTATTGAAAGAGAAAAAAAAATCTTAACTGAACAAGCTAAAGATTCTGGAAAGCCAATCAATATTATCGATAAAATGGTAGAAGGAAGAATCTCTAAATTTTTTTCAGAAATCACTCTTTTAGACCAAACATGGGTTATAGATGGGGAATCAAAGGTATCAAAAATTATTGAGATTATTGAAAAAGAGATGTCTTGTAATATAGTTATTAAAGATTTTAAATATTTTGTTCTAGGTGAAGGAATAGAAGTAGAAAAAAAAGACTTTGCAACTGAGGTAGCTGAGCAAATAAATGGTTAATTAAATTAATGGTTATATATGAAAACTAAAGATATAGATATAAAGAAAAAGAAAAATCTTTTTTCCCGTGTGATGATTAAATTGTCTGGTGAGGCATTACTTGGAGATAAAGAGTTTGGTATAGATTCTGATATTGTAGATAAAATTACCTTAGACATTGTAAATATAGTAAAAAATAATACAGAAGTTTGTATAGTTGTGGGAGGGGGGAATATATTTAGAGGTGTTGCAGGTGCATCTCAAGGTATAGAAAGAAGTACAGCTGATAATATGGGTATGCTTGCTACAGTAATAAATGCTATGGCTATTCAAAATTCAATAGAACAACATAATATTCCATCTAGAGTTTTATCAGCTGTTCCTATGCAAACTGTATGTGAACCATTTATAAGAAGAAGAGCTATTAGGCATTTAGAAAAAGGGAGAGTAGTAATATTTGCAGGAGGTACTGGTAATCCGTACTTCACAACAGATACGGCTGCTGCATTAAGGGCTGCTGAGATGAATTGTACTGTACTTATGAAGGGTACTAAAGTTGATGGAGTATATACTAGAGATCCAGTAAAAAACAATAATGCTAAAAGATATGATAATATAACTTACTCTAGGGTATTATCAGATAATTTAGGTATTATGGACGCTTCAGCTATATCTTTAGCTAGAGATAATGCTATTCCAATAATTGTGTTTTCAATTCATACAAATAATGCATTACTATCTATAATAAAAGGTGAAGGCATAAAAACAATAATATCTAATTAATCTTGAAAGGTAGGTTTATGGATGAAATTGATTTAAATGATATTAAAAGAAGAATGGATAATGCTTTAGAAGTTTTAAAAAATGAATTTTCTGGTTTACGTACAGGAAGAGCAAGTTTAAATATGTTTGAAACAATTAATGTTAATGCATATGGACAAGTTATGAAGTTAAGAGATCTCTCTACAGTATCTATTCCAGAAGCTAAATTAGTCTCCATACAAGTTTGGGATGCTGGTAATGTAAGTTTTATAGAAAAAGGTATTCATGAATCTGGTTTAAATTTAAATCCTCAAACTGAAGGTTCAGTTATTAGAATTATTATGCCTGAACTTAATGAAGAACGAAGAATTGAATTAGCAAAGACAGCGGCTAGGTATGCAGAAAATTCTAAAGTTTCAGTAAGGAATGTTAGACAAGATGGAATGAATATACTTAAAAGGTTACATCAAGCAAATTCTTATACAGATGATGAACAAAGAAAACTTGCAGATAAAATACAAAACTTAACTAATGAGGTAATTAAATCTATTGAAACTCTTTCTAGTAATAAAGAGGAAGAAATTAAAAAAATTTAAATCTTATTATCAGGAGTTTTTATATTGTACCCGGGGCATGTAGCAATTATTATGGATGGAAATGGAAGGTGGGCTAAAAAGCTTGGTTTGCCAAGATTAGCAGGTCATAAAGCGGGTGTTAAAAGACTACAAAACATTGTTAAATTAACAATTGATTTTAATATTAATTATTTGACACTTTATGCATTTTCTACCGAAAATTGGGCTAGACCAAAGTCTGAAATTGAGGATTTAATGACTTTATTGAGATCCTTTTTAAATAAAGAGGCTAAGCAGTTTTTAAAAAAAAATATAAAACTAAAAGTTATTGGAAGAAGAGATAGGTTAAAAAAAGATATTGTAGATAGAATTGAGGAGCTAGAGAATGAATCTTTATCTAATAGTGGTTTAACATTAATTATTGCATTAGATTATAGTGGAAGAGAAGATATTAGAAGTTCAATTATTAATTTATACAAAAATATCATCAAAAAAAATTTATCTATTGAAAAGGTATCTTTCGATGACATTAAGAATAATCTTATGACAAAAGATATTCCTGACCCAGATTTAATAATTAGAACAAGCGGTGAATACCGAATAAGTAATTTTTTATTATGGCAATCAGCTTATTCTGAATATATTTTTGTAAAATGCAATTGGCCAGATTTTAATAAAAAACAGTATTTAATTACTCTTAAGACTTATGAAAATAGAGAGAGAAGGTTTGGAAATCTAAATGAATAAATATTTATTTAGAAAAAATTCTACTCAAAGACTTTTCTCAGCCATATTTTTAATTATTATATCTTTATTTAGTATTTATTACAGTGGCATTATATTAATATGTTTTGGATCTTTTTTAATATTTTTTATAACGTACGAATATGTAAATATTACTGAGAATATAAATACTGTTATTCTTAAAATAACAAAGTCATTATTAAATATTATTATATTTGTGTTAAGTACATTTAGTTTTAAGTTTGCTATTATTTTTTATTTATTAGTTTCTTTATTAAATTTATTTCAAAAAAATACATCTAAGAATAACATTTTCTATGTATTGATAGGACCAATTTATTTATGTTTACCTTTTATATTTTTATATAATATTAGGTTACTTAATAATGGACTAGATTTGTTAATATGGCTTCTTCTAATTGTTTGGACTACAGATAGTTTTTCTTTTTATTTTGGAAATCTTATAGGTGGAAAGAAATTATTATTATCCCTGTCTCCAAATAAAACATGGTCAGGTCTTTTGTGCGGAATTATAGCCGGCACCTTAATCTCTATATTTTGTTTTTATATAAAAAATTACAATCTTGTAGATGCTTTTATCTATGGTTTGATATTATCTATATCTACACAGATAGGGGATTTATTTGAAAGCTGGGTTAAAAGAAAACATTTTATAAAAGATTCAGGATATTTAATACCTGGGCACGGTGGTTTTTTAGATAGATTAGATGGGCTATTAATAAGTAGCATATTCTTATATATTGGATATGTATATTATGGGATATAAACTTGTTTCTAAGTCTGTTTCTATATTTGGGGTAACTGGTTCAGTAGGAACTTCTACACAAGAAGTTTTAATGTTAAATAAAGATAATTTTACTGTTGATACTATAGTTTCTAAGGATAATGTAAAAGGTCTAATTAAGGCAGCTATACTTCTAAAACCAAAATTAGTTATTATTAGCAATAATGATAAGTTTGCAGAGCTTAAAGAAGCTTTAAAGAAGTATAGTTTTATATTGTATTCTGGAGATGAAGCTATTTTAGAGGCATCTAAACGACGGGTAGATATATTTGTAGCTGCTATAACTGGTTATGCTGGCTTAATTACAACTTTTTCTAGTTTAGGTAATGCAAAAACTATTGCTTTAGCTAACAAGGAGTCTCTTGTATGTGCAGGACCTATTATATTAAAAGAAGCACAAAACAAAAAATCAAATATTATACCTGTTGACTCTGAACATAACACATTATTTCAAATATTATCTGGTTATAAATTAGATAATATATCTAAGATAATAATTACTGCTTCTGGGGGACCATTTAGAGGCTACTCAATTAATAAATTAAATAATGTAGGTCCTGAGGAAGCTATGGCACACCCTATATGGGATATGGGAAAAAAGATAAGTATAGATTCTGCCACTTTAATGAATAAAGGTTTAGAATTAATTGAGGCTGTTTATTTATTTAATATTATTCCGGATAAAATTGATATTATTGTACATCCTGAATCTATTATTCATGGTATTGTTGAATTTGATGATGGTTCAATGAGTGCAGGATTAAGCTCGCCAAATATGAGAACTCCAATTTCTTATGCTTTAAATTATCCAAAAAAAATTAATGCTAATGTAGCTCCTTTAAATTTAATATCTGTAAAAAGTTTAAATTTTGAAAATGTTGATGAAAAGGTCTTTAGATCTATTCAACTAAGTAGGGATGCCATAAAAAATGATCATTCATCTGTAATTAGTCTAAATGCAGCAAATGAAATAGCAGTAGATGCGTTTCTTAATAAAAAAATTAATTTTAATACAATTGTTAATATTATAGAAATGACTATTTTAAAAAATATAAGTTCAAAAATAAATAATTTGGATGACGTGGTTATGGTAGATGAAGAAGCACGAAAAATTTCTCATGATATAATTAATAGTGGAAAATATAAATGATAGTTGTATGGTTTCTAATGCTTTTAACTATTATTGTATTTGTTCATGAACTTGGGCATTACTTAGTTGCAAGAATAAATGGTGTTAGAGTAGAGGTGTTTTCTATTGGGTTTGGAAAAGAGTTATTTGGAATAAATGATAATTTAGGAACAAGATGGAAAATATGTTTAATTCCTTTAGGTGGTTATGTAAAGTTTTTTGGTGATGCAAATCTATCTAGTAACTTGTCTAATGAGCAATTATCTAAATTATCGGATGAAGATATAAAAAAAACTTTTCATAACAAGAGCCTTAGGCAAAAAGCTTCCATTGTATTTGCAGGTCCATTAGCAAATTTTATATTTACTATAATTATATTCTTTGGCCTTTTTTCTATAAAAGGAGTCCCATCAGATATTATATATTTACCTATTATTAATGATGTTGTAATAGATTCAGTAGCTTATAAAGCTGGTTTTAAAAAAGATGATAGAATTATTAGTTTAGATAATAAGAATATTAAAAACTTTATCGATATTAGAGATATTATATCTTCTAAACCATCTCAAACAATAAGTTTTATAATTTTAAGGGAAGGGAAGGAAATAAATATTATAGCAAAACCTGAGACAATTGAAGTTACAGATAATAATGGTTTAAAAATAAATAAAGGAAGAATGGGTTTTACTGCTAAATATGAAACAGTATATGAAAATATTAGCTTAAAAGAATCTTTTATTAAATCCTTGTCGGACACTTATTTGTATACAGTGAAAACTTTTGAAGGGATTAGTGAAATATTTACAGGTAAAAGAAGTGCTTCTGAATTAGGTGGGCCTATAATGATTGCAACAGTTGCTTCTAAAGCCGCTGAAAGAGGTATAGAATCTTATTTATTTATTATGGGAATAATATCTATTAATTTAGGTTTGATAAATCTTTTTCCTATTCCTTTACTCGACGGTGGGCATTTACTATTATATGGAGTTCAGGCGGTTACTAAGACAGTTATTAATGATGTAGTATTAAAATATTATTATGGAATTGGATTATTTATACTTTTTGCACTTATGATTTTAGTAAATTATAATGATTTAATTAAACAATTAAATTAGTATGCTGAGAAAGAATATAGTTATTTATTTATTAGAAAGAAAAATATGAAACTGATAATGAATTTTAGTATTATTAAAATAGCAATTATTATATTTTTAATAAATATAAATACGATAAATGCTCAAAATCTAGATGACGTAATTTCTAAAATTTTAATAGAAGGTAATAAGAGAGTAGAAGAGGAAACTATTTATTCATATGTAAATATTTCTAAGGGAGACTCATTTGATTCAGATAAACTAAATAATACATTAAAAAGTTTATTTTCTACTGGATTTTTTTCTGATGTTAAAATTGTTAGAGATGATTCAGTATTAATTATAAAAGTTATTGAAAACCCTATAGTAAATAGGGTGGTTTTTGAAGGTAATAAAGATATTGAAGACGATGTATTAGAAGCTGAAGTTTCAATAAAATCTAGAAACTTATTTACAAGAACTAAGATACAAGGTGATGTGCAAAGAATTTTATCTTTATATAGAAGTGCGGGAAGTTTTTCATCTACAGTTAAGCCTAAAATTATAAGTCTTCCTCAAAATAGAGTAGATATAGTCTTTGAAATTTATGAAGGTAAAAATACAATTATTAATTCTATTACTTTTAATGGTAATAATGAATTTTCTGATAGACGTTTAAGGGATATCGTTGTTACAAGACAAACCCGTTGGTATTCTTTGTTAAGTTCAAATGACCGCTATGATCCTCAACAATTATTGGTAGACGAAAGTCTGATTCGACAATTCTATAAAGATCATGGATATGCAGACGTGGAAATTAAATCTGCAGTAGCACAATTAGACAGGGATCAAGAAGGTTTTAATATAATTTTTACTATTAATGAAGGAATTAAATATAATTATGGTGAAATTAAGGTAGTTACTAATATTAATGAAATAAATACTGATATAATTTTTGAAGAGTTAAATATTGAAGATGGGGACGTTTATAGTGCAGGCAAGATAGAAAAGTCTATTAAATCTATAACCAAGTTAGTTAACGAGCAAGGGTTTCCTTTTACGGATATTATTCCAGAAGTAGAAAGAATTAATAATACTAATAAAATAGCAGTTATTTTTAGAATTAATGAAGCTGAAAAAAAATACATTAGAAAAATATCTATTATTGGAAATGAAAGAACTCTAGATAGTGTAATTAGAAGAAATATTAGATTAGCGGAAGGAGATGCATTTGTTTCTAGTCATATTGCTAGGTCTAAAACTTTAATTGGTAATTTAGGTTTTTTTAGTAATGTTGAAATCAAAGAAGTATCCACGAATAAGGAAGATTATTCAGACTTGCTTGTCCAAGTTGCAGAAACTTCAACTGGAGAGGTAAGTTTTGGGGGAGGTTATTCTAGTCAAATGGGTGGTCTCATAAATATTGGCTAGGATTTCTGAACGAGAATCTGATTATACAGCAAGTTTTTCAGAGCCTTATTTATTCAATAGGGATTTATACTCATCAGCAAGCTTATATAACAATACTATAGATTATAGAGAAAGTAGATATGACCTTAAAAGAGAAGGTTTTGATTTATCGGGAAACTTTTCTCTGTCTGAATATATAAGACAAAGCGTTAGGTATAGCTTAGAAATGAGAAATGTAGATCCTAGATATGGTGCATCTGCATTAATATTTGCAGAAAAGGGAGAAACTTTGTTATCAGAAGTTAGTACTTCAATTCATGTTGATACAACAAATAGTACTATGAACCCAACTGAAGGTTACAATATATCATTTGCTAGTGCATTTGCAGGGATTGGAGGAGATAAAACTTTTATTAGACTTAGTAATAATGGTAATTATTATTTATCATATAATGATGAGGCAATAATATTAGGATTAGGATATAACTCAGGAATAATTATGGGATTAGGACAAGACATATTAATTTCTGACAGATACTTTTTAGGAGGAAATAATTTTAGAGGTTTTGAACAAGCTGGACTTGGACCTAGAGATTCCAATAGTAAGGATTCTTTAGGAGGTAATATGTATTATACTGTAACAGGAAAGGCTAGTTTTGGTGTAGGTTTGCCCCCTGAATTAGGTATAAAAGGAAATTGGTTTACAACTTTAGGGACGTTAACTGGTATTGATAAGAGTACAGTTGCTTATAAAGATGATAGTTCAATTAGATTGTCTACAGGGCTAGGTATCTCTTGGAGCTCACCATTTGGACCAATAAGTGTTATTTTTGCTAAAGCTTTGCTAAAGAAAAGTTATGATAAAACAGAGTCTGTTTCGTTCGGCATAGGTACAAAATTTTAACTTAATAAATAGAATTGGATATAAAAATGAATATGAATAGTAATTTATATAAATTATTAAAATTTATATGTATATATATATTTTTTGTTAATATGGTATTAGCTCAAGAGGAGGTAAGTAATGATAATGTTCCAGTTGTTAATAAGACATTTCCCATAGCTGTAGTTGATATGCAATCTATAGTTGGCCAATCTTTTGCCGCAGCTAAAGTAAGAGAATTTATAGATAATAAGAAGAAAGAGTTTACTAATGAATTGAAAAAAGAAGAAGAAGCATTGAAATTAATGCAAGAAGAATTAAGTAGTCAAAGATCAATTTTGCCTCCAGACGAATTTTCTGAGTTAGAAGGTAATTTTAGAAAAAGAGTAGAAGCTCTTCAAAAAATGGTTGCAGAAAAAAATCAATTACTAGAAGATGTTTTATCTAGGAGTGTTCAGATTCTTCAAAATGAAGCTATAAAAATTATTACAGATATAGGTAAAGAAAAAGGTTTAGCCCTTACTTTAGATACATCATCTGTTGTAATTGCAGCAAATTCTATAAATATATCTAAAAGTGTTATTGATTTGTTAAATATTAGTTTGCCAGAATTAGATATGGTTGCAATTATGTCTATTGGTGTGAATAAATGATAAACTAGAATAGTTATTTAATGATAAATTCTGATTTTCATAATATATTAGGTCCATATCCACTAGAAAAACTTGCTAAATTTATTAATGCTAAAATATATAATGCAAATAATAAAATATTAATTAGTGGAGCAGCAGATATTGATAATGCTAAAAAAGGAGATATAACATTTATTGCTTTTAATAATACATTAAGTAAATTAAAAAAGTCATATGCTTCTGCCTGCATTATAAAAAAGTATGATGAAAACTTTGTTCCAAGTCGTATGGTATGCCTAGAAGTTAAGGATCCTCATGCTGCATACGCTATAATTGCACAAAAATTTTATCCAAGAGATAATTTTATTCCTAAAATAAGTGTGAAATCAGAAGTTCCTGATAAATATAAATTATCAAGGACAATAAGAATTGACCCATATGTAGTTATTGCTGAGGATACGGTTATAGAGGATAATGTTTGGATTGGTTCAGGAAGTTATATAGGTAAGGGTGTAAAAATAGGTTTTGGTACAAGGGTTCATTCTAATGTAACAATTGAATGTGCAGAAATAGGTGAAAATGTAATACTATATACTGGAGTTAGACTAGGTCAAAGTGGTTTTGGATTTGCACCAACGGCAGAAGGACATATTAATATTCCACAAGTAGGTAAAGTTGTTATAGAAAATAACGTTGAAATTGGTGCAAATAGTTGCATAGATAGAGGTAGTTATGGTTCTACTATTATAGGTGAGGGAACTTTTATTGATAATCTAGTACATATTGCTCATAACGTTAAGATAGGTAAATATTGTGCTATTGCAGGCCAAGTAGGTATTGCAGGAAGTACATCTATAGACGACTATTGTATGTTCGGAGGGCAAGTTGGAATTGGAGGACATATAAATATAGGAAAAGGTACTCAAGCTGGTGGACAAGCTGGTATAACTAAAGATTTAAAAGAAGGATCAAAAGTAAGTGGAACTCCAGCATTACCCTTAGTACAATATCATAGACAATCGTTAATGTTACAAAAGCTTATTAAAAAAAAAGGTAAATAAATTATGCCGGCAAGCAATAGTAAAACTTTAGATTTAATAGATATAGAGAAAATTGTAAAAATGATTCCTCATAGATACCCAATGCTATTGATAGATAAAGTCATAGATATTGTTTTAGATAAGTCTGCTATTGGCATTAAAAATGTTACTGCTAACGAAAATTTTTTTACTGGTCATTTCCCTTCAAAGATGGTCATGCCAGGTGTATTAATGATAGAAAGTATGGCTCAAACTTGTGCCGTACTTGTAATTGAAACTCTAGGTAGTCGAGCAGAAGGTAGTCTAGTATATTTTATGTCTGTGGATGGAGGTAAATTTAGAAAGCCAGTTGTACCTGGGGACCAATTAAAGTTTCATGTAGATAAAATCAGAAATAGATCAAATGTGTGGAAGTTCAAATGTATGGGTTATGTAGAAAAAGAATTAGTAGTAGAAGCTATAATAACTGCAATGATAATAATGGCGGATAATAAATGAATAATAATATTCATAATACAGCAATTGTAGATAGTAGAGCAGATATAGATGAGTCTGTTATAATTGGTCCATATTGTATAATTGGCCCAGATGTAAAAATTAATAAAAATTCAGAATTAAAATCTAATGTTATTATTTCAGGGCATACAGAAATTGGTAGTAAGTGTATTATATATCCATTTTCTGTTTTAGGTAATCCTCCTCAAGATTTAAAATTCAAGGGTGAAACATCCATGCTTAGTATAGGTAATAATAATGTAATAAGAGAGCATGTTACTATGAATCCTGGAACGGATGGGGGAGGATTACTTACTAAAGTAGGTAATAATTGTCTTATAATGGTTGGAGCGCATGTTGCACATGATTGTATTTTAGGTAACAATATAATATTAGCTAATAATGTAGCTTTAGCAGGACATGTTATAGTAGATGATTTTGCCATACTAGGAGGGTTAAGTGGAGTTCATCAATTCGTAAGGATAGGTTGTCATGCAATGGTTGGAGGATTAACAGCACTAGAAGGTGATGTTATCCCATACGGTTCAGTGATTGGAAATCGCGCATATTTATCTGGTTTAAATATAATTGGTTTAAAAAGGAGGGGATTCTCTAGAGAAGTTATACATGATTTAAGAAAAGCTTATCGGTTACTTTTTGCTCCAGAAGGGACAATTCAGGAAAGATTAAAAGATGTTTCTGATGAATTTAAGCAAAATGAGCCGGTAATGGATATAGTTAAATTTATTGAGGGAAATGCTAGTCGTGCTATCTGCCAACCCAGAAACGGGAATAAAAATACCTAAATTAGCTATAATAGCAGGAAATGGAAGTATTCCTTTTTATTTAATTGAGGAATGCAGAAATATAGGACGTGAATATTGTCTTATTATAATAGACGGACATGCAAAAGAACTATCAGAAAAATATCAGCCAGATTTTATAGTAAGCTTATCGAAAATGGGCCGTGCTATAAAATTTGTAAAAGATTTGGGTATAAAAAATATATTAATGGTTGGAGGTGTTAATAGACCTTCATTAAAAAATATTTTTCCTGATTTATGGACTGCAAAATTTTTAACTACCATTAACTCAAAAGTAATCGGTGATAATAGTATACTTTCTAAGCTTACAATAGCTCTTGAGAAGGAAGGTTTTAATATTATAGCACCTGAAGATATCTTGCCGCATTTAATATGTCCAAAGGGTGTATTAGGTAAATTTAAACCCAATGAACAAAATCATAAAGATATAATAAATGGATTTAAAATTGCAAAAGTTATAGGCGCTAATGATATTGGACAATCTATAGTCATAGAGAATGGATTTATTTTGGCTGTTGAGGCTGCTGAGGGAACGGATAACATGATTAAGAGATCGTCAATATTAAAAAAAGAAAAAAATGGTGGAGTATTAATTAAAATTATTAAACCTAAGCAAGATAAAAGAATAGATCGTCCTGTAGTTGGCATTAACACCATAAAAGCAGTAAAAAATGCTGGCTTAGATGGCATAGCCATAGAGAGTAATGAAATATTAATATTAAGCTATAATGATGTAATATCTTATGCTGATAAAGAAGGTTTATTTGTTGAAGGAATTTAATAATAAAAAATTGTCACAAGATAAAAAATTTAAAATATTTATTATGGCTGGTGAATTATCTGGTGATATTTTAGGTGAGGGTTTAATAAATCAACTTAAAAAACTTTCTCAAAATAAAATTGAAATATATGGGGTAGGTGGAGCTAAAATGATAGCCCAGGGATTAAAACCTATTTTTAATATAAAATCTTTATCGATTATGGGAATATTTGAGGTTTTATTAAAGATACCTAGTATTTTGATGTTGTTAAAGTTAGCAAAGAATAAAATTATAGAAATTAATCCTGATATTGTAATTACTATAGATGCTCCTGGATTTAATCTTAGACTACAGAATAGTATTAAAGATCTAAAGATTAAGCAAATTCATTATGTTGCTCCATCTGTATGGGCATGGAAAAGCTACAGAGCTAAAAAAATAGCTAAGTTTTTAGACCATTTATTAGTTTTATTTCCATTCGAAAAAAATTTATTTTTAAAAGAAGGTTTAAATACTACCTTTGTTGGGCATCCAATAGCTTTTGATAATAAATTTATTAATAATAAATATTATACAGAAAAGTCATTAAATAATAAGGCTATTACTAAAATTGCTATGCTTCCTGGAAGTAGACTGGGTGAAATAGAAAAATTAATGCCTGTTTTTATTAAATCTGCCATTTTATTAAATAAGGATTATAAATCAATTAAATTTTATGTTGTTACTTTAAAAGAATATAGAAATAAAATCCAAGGCTATTTTGCGAAAACTAATCTTGATTATTACGTTACTGATAATCATGAAGAAAAATATAATATATATTCTAAGGTAAATTTTGTTTTGTGCGCTTCAGGAACTGTTACAATGGAGGTAGCAAAGGCTTCTACTGCAATGTTAGTAGTCTATAAGTTAAATTTTATTACCTGGCTTATTGTAAGAGCTATGGTTAAAATTAAAACAGCAACTATATTAAATATTATTTCAAAAGATAATATTATTCCAGAGCTTTTCCAAAAAGAGGTGAATGAGACTAATATTCATGGAATAATAAAAAAATATATAGAAAATAGTACACTTCGGAATAAACAAATTAATAAATTAAATATAGCTGTAAACAAGTTAAAAAATGGTGATACTAATCCTAGTTATATTGCAGCTAAGTCAGTTTTAAATTATTTATATAAAAATAAATATTAAAAATAGTAATTATATTTTTCTTGTAACTTAAAGGAGTACATTATGACAGAATCAAATTTTAAATATTTACACACTATGATTAGGGTAATTGATTTAGAAAAATCTATAAAATTTTATACTAAGTTTTTTAAAATGAAATTAATTAGAAAAAATGATTTTCCTGGTGGAAATTTTACTTTAGCATTCTTAGGTTACGGTTCCGAGGAAGATAATACTGTATTAGAATTAACTCATAATTGGGGGCAAGAAGAAGATTATGATAAAGGTAATGCATGGGGACATATAGCTTTAGGGGTAAAGGATATTTATAACTTGTGTCATAGTCTGGAAAATAATGGAGTAACAATTATAAGAAAACCCGGGCCTATGAAGCATGGAACTACAGTAATAGCATTTATTCAAGACCCAGATGGTTACAGTATAGAATTAATTGAAAGATAATATTAATTTCTTTTTTTAATATTAATAAAATCTCTTTCGGCTGCCCCAGTATATAATTGTCTTGGTCTGCCAATTTTTTGCTCAGGGTCTTCAATCATTTCGTTCCATTGAGCTACCCAACCAACGGTTCTGGCAACAGCAAAAAGCACTGTAAATATACTAGAAGGAAATCCCATTGCCTGTAATATAACGCCTGAATAGAAATCTACATTAGGATATAATTTTTTTGTTATAAAATATTCATCTTCTAATGCAATCTTTTCTAATTCTCTAGCTAATTTAAACATGGGTTCATCTTCTTTTCCAACTGCCTTAAGAACCTCATCAGCAGTTTTTTTCATAACTGTAGCTCGTGGATCATAATTTTTATAAACTCTATGTCCGAAGCCCATTAATCTAAATGGATCATTAGGGTCTTTTGCTTTTTTTACAAATTCATGAACATTTCCCTTTTTTTGAATTTCATTTAGCATATGAATTACTGCTTCATTTGCTCCTCCATGAGAAGGACCCCACAATGACGCTATACCTGCTGAAATACATGCAAATGGGTTAGCTCCAGACGAGCCTGCTAGCCTAACTGTTGAAGTTGAGGCGTTTTGCTCATGATCTGCGTGTAAGATTAATATTTTATCCATTGCTTTAGAAAGTATAGGATTAATTTTATATTCTTCTGCTGGTACTGCAAACATCATATTTAAAAAATTTTCTGAATAACTAAGATCATTTCTAGGGTAAATAAATGGCTGACCTAAGGAAAATTTATATGCCATTGCTGCGATTGTTGGGACCTTAGCAACTAATCTATGAGAAGCAATTAATCTCTGACTTGGGTCTGTTATATCTGTACTATCATGATAGAATGCACTTAAGGCTCCAACTACGCCACACATTACTGCCATTGCATGAGCATCTCTCCTAAAACCTCTAAAGAAAAGAGCTAATTGTTCATGAATCATTGTATGAGTTGTGATTTTTTTATCAAAAGCATGCTTTTCAGATTTATTTGGTAGTTCTCCTTTTAATAATAAATAAGCAACTTCAAGATAGTCACAATTTTCTGCTAGGTCTTCTATTCTATATCCTCTATGTAAAAGAACACCTTTATCCCCATCAATATACGTTATAGCTGATTTACAAGACCCAGTACTAGTAAACCCAGGGTCATAAGTAAAATGGTCAGTATCAGAATATAATTTTTTTATTTCTATTACATCGGGACCTATTGTTCCTGAGTGGATAGGTAGTTTAAAGTTTTTTCCACTAGGAAGTATTAAATTTGCCACTTTTGTATTTTTTTCTGACATCTATTTTCCTATATTTCTTATTATATATTCTAGACTTTGCATTATAGTGATCTAAATTAACTATGCAATATCTGAAGGGTTAATTGTTAATATTTATTATTCTGTTAAGAGTTTCTACTTTTCCTAAAACTTCCATTAGTTCATATAAACCTGGAGAAACTGATTTACCTGTTGTTGCCGCTCTTAAGGGCTGTGCAAGCTTACCAAGATTAAAATTATTAGTTTCACAGTATAATTTTATATCTTCTTCTATATTATTTTGTTCCCATATTTCTAATTTACTTAAGTGATCATGATAATTTTTTAGTAATATTTTAGTATTATCATTTAATATTTTTTTAGACTTTTCATCTAAATTTATTGGGGCATCTTCTAGATAAAAACTGCTCATTTCTGCAAGCTCATTTAATGTTCTAGCTCTAGTTTTTAAGCCGTTCATTCCCTCTTCAAGTAATAATAATTGCTTACTATTAACAATAACATTTTTTTCTTTATATATGTCTTTTATTAGCGAAGCTAGTTGATTATTACTTTTTTGATTTATGTAAACTGCATTAAGGCTAGATAGTCTATCTAAGTCAAATTTCGCTGATGATCTTCCTATAGATTCTAAGTTAAATAATTTAATAGCTTCTTTTCTTGAAATTATTTCCTTATCTCCATGTGACCATCCCAGTCTTAATAAATAATTTAGCATAGATTCTGGTAAATACCCCATAGCACTATATGCTTCAACTCCTAAAGCCCCATGTCTTTTTGATAATTTACCCCCATCCATTCCATGTATTAACGGTATATGTGCGTATATAGGAAGATTCCAATTAAGTGAAATGTATATTTGTTTTTGTCTCAATGTATTTGTTAAATGGTCATCACCTCTAATGACATGAGTAACTTTCATGTCAAAATCATCTACTACTACCGAAAGCATATAAGTAGGAGTTTCATCAGACCTTAATATAATAAAATCATCTAATTCGCTGTTATTTATAGTTATATTTCCTTGAACAATATCATTTATTTCTGTAGAACCGAATTGTGGGCATTTAATTCTAATTACTGGTTTTATGTCTTTGGGAGCTTCAGATGGATCCTTATCTCTCCATCTTCCATTATACTTAGGGGTTCTTTTTTCTTTTTTAGCTAATTCTCTCATTTCGGTAAGCTCTTCTGGTGAACAGTAACATTTGTAGGCATGTCCAAGCTCTAAAAGCTTTTTTCCTATTTCTATATGCCTTTGTATTCTTTTTGATTGATATACTACTTCATCATCCCAATTAAGATCTAACCATTTTAACCCATCTATTATAGCTTCTTTTGCATCTTTGGTTGATCGTTTAATATCAGTATCTTCTATTCTTAATTTAAATAAACCATCATGGTGTTTTGCAAATAACCAATTAAATAATGCTGTTCTTACACCTCCAATATGCAGAAAACCAGTAGGAGAAGGGGCAAATCTTGTTACTACTTTCATATTATATACTACCAAGCTAAAATAATTAAATTTCACATTTTATTAAATGAATTATTTAAGAATTAATATTTTCTCATAATTCCAACTAGAATTCCCTGTATTTCAACTCTAGTAGATTCGTAGGTTTGTGTTTGATATAAATCATTTGCTGGAATAAGTACAATATTTGAAGATGTTTTTTTAAATTTTTTTAAGGTAGCTTCACTTTTATCTATTAAAGCTACAACTATTTCACCATTATTAGCTACTTTAGATTTTTTTATTATGGCTATGTCTTTATTATTTATTCCTAGGTCTATCATAGAATCTCCAGATATTTCTAGTGCATAATGTTCACCCCCTTTAACCATATCAATTGGGGTAGTAATTATACTTAAACTATTAGAAATTGCTTCTATTGGTGTGCCAGCTGCTATTTTACCGTAGAGGGGAATATCTATTACTTTATTTGTTAATTCTTGAGGAATAGTAATATTAGTATTTAAAACTTCTATTGCTCTTGCCTTATTAGCAAGTTTTCTAATAAACCCTCTTTCTTCCAAAGCTGAAATAATTCTATGTATACCTGATTTAGATTTTAAATTTAATCTATTTTTCATTTCTTCATAAGAGGGTGATATACCATTCTTTTTATTTATTAAAGTTATATAATCTAGTAACTCTTTTTGTTTTTTAGTAAGCATTTAATTTCCAATCAGAATAATTAGAACAAAACATAAACATTTATCATAAATTTAATGTCTTCTGTCAAGTATTTATCTGACTAGATGTGAGGATGTATCTCAGAGAAAACTAATATAGTCACTTTACTTCCAATTTTTAAAGCTTTATCAAAAGGTTTTCTAATTATTAGTCCATCAGCATTACTTAAATAAGAAGTCATAGAACTGTCTTGCCCACTAAGAGGTATTACTTTATACATATTACTTTCAAAAAATATTTTTGCTCTTAGATATTCCTCTCTTTCATCATTTCTATTTAAAGGTTTAGTAAGTATACCATTTTTAATGGTAGGCTTACTTTTAATTTTTAAATATTTATCTATCAACGGTCTTAAAAAAATTAAAGTGCTAACAAATGTAGAGACTGGGTTGCCTGGAAAACCTAATATTAAGGTTTTGTTTAATTTGCCAAATATAAGAGGTTTTCCAGGCCTTATTGCAACTTTCCAAAATATTAAACACATTCCTAATTTATTTAAAACATCTTTTACTAGGTCATGTTTTCCTACTGAAGCACCTCCAGTAGTTATTAATATATCAAATTTATCCAGGTTTTTAAGTTTTTTTATAAGAGAATTTACACTATCTTTTGCAATTCCTAAATCATGGGCCTTTGCACCAAATGAATTTATTAATGATAGAAGTAAAGGGGTATTAGATGAAATTATAGCTTTATTTATTTTTTCGCTAGGGTTTCTAAGTTCATTACCAGTTGCAAGTATAGCTATGTTGGGTTTTTTATAAACATTTATTTTAGTATGATTAGAAGATATTGCTAAGCTAAGATTTCTACTAGTTATAAGGCTATTTTTTTTTATAATTAAAGAATTATTTTTAAAATTCATACCTTTTTTTCTTATATATTGTTCTTTTTTATAGTTTTGATTTGTACTAACTATATAGTTATTATTAATTATAACTCTTTCCTGCAGTAATATTAAATTTGCTCCTTTTGGAACTTCTGCTCCTGTGTATATTTCTACGCATTCAAAGTTTTTTAATTTTTTTAAATAAGGCTTTCCAGCAGCAGATTCTCCAACAATTTTAATAGGTTTTTTAGTTATGTTTTTTATACTAGAATATTTTAAAGCATAGCCATCCATGGAAGAGACATTTTCAGGAGGGCTATTAATATTAGCATATACATTTGTAGAGTTGACTCTATTCAAGCTATTTTTGAGTAAAATTATTTCTTCTTGTAAAGACGTAGCGTTAGAAACGATAATATTTATAGCGTCTTCAACTTTAAGCATCTCTTTTGTAGGTCCCTGATTTTCCACCAGACTTATATGTAAGTTGTGTTTTAGTGATTGTCATTTCCCTATCAACTGCTTTACACATATCATATATAGTTAATGCAGCAATAGAAACTGCTGTTAGAGCTTCCATCTCTAAACCTGTTTTCCCATTTAATTTACAGTCACATATTATATTAATTGAATTTGTATTTTCATCTATTTCAAAATTTATTGATACTGATGATAATGATATTGGGTGGCATAAGGGAATTAATTCAGAAGTTTTTTTTGCCCCCATAATTCCAGCAATTCTTGCTATACCTAAAACATCACCTTTTTTTGTGGTACCATTTTTAATCATATTCAAAGTGTTTTTATGCATAGTAATGCAAGATACCGCTGATGCTAATCTTTCTGTAACACCTTTTTCTGATATATCAACCATAATAGCTTTGCCATCGTTATCAAAATGAGTAAATTTATTTTCTTTTTTCATAACACTCTTATTTTCTTTTTATAAGTTCTTTAGTAGCTAATTCAATATTATCACTTTTCATTAATGACTCTCCTACTAGGAAACGCATAATACCATTTTGCTCCATAACTTTTAAATCATTATTACTATTTAATCCACTTTCACATATTATATCATAAGAAGCAGGGATTAATTTAGAAAGTTTAATGGTATTATTTAGGTCTATATCTAGGGTTTTTAAATTTCTATTATTTATACCTATTAGGTCTGGTTTTAAATTTATTGCCCTTTTAATTTCATTTTCATTATGCGCTTCTACCAACACATCCATACCTAAGTTTTTTGAAATTTTAATTAATTCAATTGCTAGGTTATCATTAATTGCAGACAATATAATTAATATACAATCTGCTCCAATACTTCTGGTTTCATATACTTGCCAAGGATCTATTATAAAGTCTTTTCTTAATATTGGAAGTTTAGTGTGTTTTTTTACTTCTAATAAGTAGTTAATACTTCCTTTAAACCATTTTTCTTCTGTTAGTATACTAAGACATGCTGCCCCACCTTTAAAATAATCTTGGGCTATCTTTACTGGGTTAAAATCTTTTTTAATTAGTCCTTTAGAGGGACTAGCTTTTTTTATTTCTGCAACTAAACCAAAGTTGTTTTTTTTAATCTTGGTATTTAAAGCTTTTCTAAATCCTCTTGGTGCTTCTTGCAACTGTATTGTTTTTAATAAATCTAATTGAGATATTTTATTTTTAAGGGCATTAACTTCTAAAAGTTTATTATCACATATTTCTTTTAATATTGACATATTATTCATTGCTTACTTTAATTAATTTATTTAGTGTCTTTAAGGCTTTACCTTCATCTATAATTGTTTTAGCTAATTCTATTCCGTCTTTATAGCTATTAACTTTATCAGCGACACAAAAGGCTGCAGCAGCATTTAAAATTACTATGTTTCTATAAGAGCTTTTTTCGCCTTCAAATAAATGTAACATTTTTTTTGCATTATATGACGGATCACCACCTTGCAAAGATTCAGGTTTGCATAAGTTGAAATTAAATTTTTCAGGATTAATTTCAAATTCTATTATTTGATTGTTCGATAACTCTGCAATTTTTGTAGTGCCTGTTAAAGTTATTTCATCCATTCCGTCAGAGCCGTTAACTACCCAAGCTTTTATAGAATCTTGAGCTTTTAAAGTTTCTGCAAGTATTTTAACGTATTGGTCAGAGAATACTCCTAATAATTGCCTTTGAGCACGAACAGGGTTTAATAAAGGGCCTAGTAAATTAAATATAGTCCTAAAAGTTAGTTCTTTCCTTACTTCAGCAACATTTTTAAACGCTTTATTATAGTTTGGAGCAAATAAGAAGCAGATATTAGTTTCTTTCAAGCATTTATTTATTAGTTTATCATCTATATTTATGTTTATGCCTAATTCTGTAAGTACATCTGATGCTCCAGATTTTGATGAAACAGCTGTATTACCATGCTTAGCAACATATATTCCAGTTGATGCAACAATAAAAGCAACAGTGGTAGAAATATTGTATGTTTTTAAGCCATCTCCGCCAGTTCCCACTATATCAACTGTGTTTAAGTCCAAATTTAAAGGGTTTTTAACAAAAGGTTTTAATGCATTTACAGCGCCTATTAATTCTTTTGAACAAGATCCTTTTACCGATAAAGTTGCTAAAAAGGCTGCCATCTCCACCTCTGAAGCCTTCCCAGATATAAGGTAATTAAAAACATTTTCAGACTCGATTATAGATAAATCTATGTTTTGTAATAATTTTGGCATAATAATATTAATAGGGTTCATGTTTTTTCACATATATCTAAAAAGTTATTAATTAATTTATAACCTAGCTCAGTATCATGGCTTTCTGGATGAAATTGTACACCATATGCTTTTGCATTAGGCTCTGAAATGCTCATTATATATTTGTCTTTTGATGTTGCATTAATAATTAAGTTATTTGGTAAAGAAGATTTTTCTACAATTAAGGAATGATACCTTGTGGCTAGAAAGTAGGGAGGTAAACCTTTAAATAGTAAGCTATTATCATGATTTATCTTACTTAGTTTACCGTGCATAATTTTCTTAGCTCTAATAACTTTTCCTCCATAGGCTTGTGCAATAGATTGGTGCCCTAAGCATATTCCTAAAATAGGTATTATTTTTGACGCTAATTTTATTAATTCAACGCTTATTCCCGCCTCATTAGGGGTTTTAGGTCCTGGGGAAATAATAATACCCTTAGGTTCTTTTTTTATAACATCTATCGCTTTAATCGCGTCATTTCTATAAACTTCTACATTTGCATTATCTTTGTCTAAATAATGCCTTATTATATGAGTAAAGCTGTCATAGTTATCAATAAGTATATACATATTTTTATATTCTCATTTTTTTAATCATTCGCAAATCTTAATGCTTCATCCGCTGCTTTAAACAATGCTTTTGCTTTATTAACTGTTTCTTGATATTCGTTTTCAGGAATAGAATCAGCAACTATACCTCCTCCAGCTTGAACGTACATCATATTATCTTTTATAATTGCTGTTCTAAGAGTTATGCAAGTGTCCATAGCTCCATCGGATGAAAAATAGCCGACACAACCGCCATAAACTTCACGTTTATCTTTTTCAAGCTCATCTATAATTTCCATAGCTCTTATTTTCGGGGCACCACTTACGGTGCCTGCTGGAAAACCAGAAAGCAAGGCTTCTAAATAATCTATATTATGAAGTTTATCTCCTTCTACGTTAGATACTATATGCATTACATGACTATACCGTTCAATAATCATCTTTTCAGTAACATTTAAACTTCCAGAAATAGATACTTTAGCAACATCATTTCTTGCCAAATCTAGCAACATTCTATGTTCTGCAATTTCTTTTTCATCATTAAGAAGCTCCTTTGCAAATAAATTGTCTTCTTCAATATTTTTTCCTCTAGGCCTTGTTCCTGCTATTGGTCTGATAATTACTTTGTTGTCTCTGACCCTAACTAATATTTCAGGACTAGAACCAATTACAGAAAAATTATTAAAATTTAAATAATAAAGAAATGGTGATGGGTTGAGTCTCCTCAGAGATCTGTAGAGATTAAATGGAGGTAGACTAAATGGCATTTCAAATCTTTGAGATGGTACAACTTGAAATATATCTCCAGCTATTATATAATCTTTTGCTTTGTTAATTATTTTTAAATACTCATCTTTAGTAAAGTTTGAAGTTATTGCATTCTTATTACTATTTTTTATATTGCTAAAATGTTTATTTTCAATAGGTTGTTTTAATAAATTAATAATTTTTTTAATATTTTTACAAGATTTATTATAAATTTCTTCATATGTCTCATCATGAGAGTTTTCTATATATACTGGAGTAACAATAGTCATAGTATCTTCTACGGCATCGAATATTATCATAATTTTAGGTCTTATAAATATTCCGTCTGGTAAATTTAAACTGGCTGGATTATTAGAGGGAATTTTTTCTATTAATTTAATATTATCAAATCCCAAGTAACCAACCAAACCAGATGACATTGGAGGTAAAGTTTTTGGTATTTTTATTTTTGAAATTTTCATTAAGCTTCTAAGTGAAACAAGTGTTTCTTTGTCATCTGGTAGAAAGTTTTCTAATGAATCTTCGGGATTGTGATTTATTTCTGCTTTGTTCCCATATGATCGCCATATTAAATCAGGTTCTAATCCCAATATTGAATATCTACCTTTTGTGTCTCCTCCTTCTACAGATTCTAAAAGAAATGAGTATGGTGAGTTTTCTCCAACTCTTATCATTGCCGAAACAGGTGTGTCTAAGTCAGCAACAAGTGATGTCCAAATTACATGGGACTTTTCTTTATTTATAATTTTTTTAAAAGTCTTTAAATCTGGTTGATATAGCATATTTTATACTAGCTATTATTTTGAAATAAACTGTCTAGCAATCTATCATTAATTTTAATTTTTTGTTTATTAGTTAGATTATTAATAAATATCTCTTGTATATCGCTAGATATATCCTTAGATATATTTAGGTTTAATTCTAATAAATCTGATTGATTTATTTCTTTTACAGGGATAATATTTTCTACTTTTGCAATTATATAAGTGTTGTCATTATATTTTATAGCCTTTGTGGTTTGCCCATTTTTAATTTTAAATAGCTCATTTAATGCTTCTGTATTAAGTATTCCTTCAGATCCAGAACCATCTTTTTTGACATTTTGGGCATCTAATACTATTAAATTGTAAAGTTTGGCTAGTTCTTCAAAATCTTGGTTATCTCTTATTTTTTTTATAAATTCATTAGCGGTTTTTAAAGCTATATTTAAACTTTCTTCTAATTGAATATCTTTTATAATTTTATCTTTAGCTTCTTCAAATGTCATGATTCTTTTAGGAACAATATCATTTACTTGGATTGCATACATTGTATTGCCAATAGTATTAATAAGTTCAGAAGGTTCATTAATATTTGAAGAATAAACTGTTTTCATTAAGTTAGGATAGGAAGGTAATTCATTAACTATGTTACCATTTATATCTTTTCCATTGGCGTCTAAAAAATTAAATTCTAATATTTTTGCATTTATAGCTATTGCAGCATCTTGTATCTGATTACCTGCTGCTATTTCGTCATAAAAAGTGTTTCCTAAGTCATACATTTTTTCTAATGCAATATTTACTTTAAGTTCTTTTTCAATTTCATTTTTAACTTCTTCATATTTTCTAACTATTTTAGGCTCAATTTTATTTACTAAAAATAATCTCCATCCAAACGGAGTTTTTTCTGGTCCTATTATTTTATTTGGCTCAGCTTTAAAAATAATTTCGGATACTTCGCTAGGTAAATTTTTATATTCAATTAAGCCTAGTTTAGCATCTTCAGGGTTTTGTTTTGTGTTTTTTTTTATGATATTTATAAATTCTTCTGAAAGATTAGATTCTTTATTTAATTTATTTATTTCATCTGCAATTGTAATTACTTCCTTTTTATCTTGAAAATTTAGCAGAAAAACTTCTCTTTTTTCATTGGTGTTATACTTTTCTGGATAATTATCATATTCTGCTCTTAAATTTTCTTTCTTAATATTTATGGAATTTAAAAGATCAGCTGGTTTTAAGGAAATAAATGAAAAACTTCTTGCCTCTGGCTTTATATATAATTCTTTATCTTTATTAAGTTTAGTCTGTATATCTACATCAGAAGGAATTTTATTTATTTTATAGTTTGCAGCTGATATATTAACTACTTTTATAGATCTGTTTTCATTTCTAATATTGTAATAAATATCTTCAATAATTGGAGATATATCATTTGTATAAGTAAATGGAGACCTGATTTGGTCTCTTAAAATAGATTTTTTAATTTCATTAAAATATCTATTTTCATCCATACCTAATTGTCTTAATACGTATTGAAATTGCTCTTTACTAAATGCTCCAAATTGATCTTTAAATAAATTAGATGAATATACTAGTTTTCTTAAATGTTCGTCAGGAACAGTTAAGTTTACCTTACTAACTTCAATATCTATGATTTTTTCACTAATTAATTGTGCTAGTGTTTGACGAGGCAAACCTAAAGATTGGGCAATTTCTTCAGTTATTTGTCCTTCTGTGTTTTTATTTAGTTCTGTAATAATTCTTTGATATGTTTCTATAAATTCATTAGCTGTGACATCTAATTTACCAACTGCTGCAACTTGTGGATTATTTCTTGAAGAAAAAATATCACCTACGCCCCATAATGCAAAACTTGCGGCAAGCAAGAGAACAAAAATTATAGAAAAAGTTGAATTAATTTTTTTACGTAAAGTACCTAGCATTATATTTTCCACCATTAATTTTATTATAATAATATTATTTATGTTATTTTATTTATAAATAGCATATATAAAAATATATTTAATCTTTTGTTGTATATTTATTTATAAGTTAAAACAATTATTATTTGTTATTGTAATGGAGTTTTATTTTGTTAATTGCAGGAAATTGGAAGCTGAATTGTAATATAGATGAAGCCATTAATTTATCATCTTCTATAGTAGAACATTTAGCTAATAAAAAGTTAAACTGTGATGTAGCATTATTTCCACCATATATTTGTTTAGATAATGTTAGAAAAACTTTAAAAAATTCTAATGTAAGATTGGGTGCGCAAGATTGTAGTATTTTTACATCTGGTGCATATACGGGTGATGTATCTGCTAATATGTTATTTGATACGGGGTGTAAATATGTTATAGTAGGACATTCAGAAAGAAGAGTAGGAAAATTAGAATCTAATGATGATGTCTTATTAAAAGCAAATAATGCTGTAGAAAGTGGTTTGATTCCTATAATTTGTGTTGGTGAAAATGCAAAAGCTAGGGATGATGGGCAGGCGCTAGAAGTTATAAAAAAACAACTAGATGAGTCTGTTCCAAAAAATATTAATAAAAATAATTGTGTAATAGCATATGAACCAATTTGGGCAATAGGTACTGGAAGAATTTCAGATAATGAATCTATTAATGAAATGATTAATATGATAAAAGAATGGTTATCAAATAATGAGATGGATAATAGTATAAATATTTTATATGGAGGGTCAGTTAATAAAGGTAATGCAGAAGAAATTTTTTCCTGTATAAATATAGGTGGTTTATTAATTGGAGGTGTTTCTTTAAAAGCAGATGATTTTTCAAAAATTTGTTTAATGGTAAATTAATTTAATAATTATTGTAGGATAGGATTTAATATGGCAGATATAATATTGGCAATTCATGTATTACTCGCTTTTTGCTTAATCATATTTATACTTTTGCAAAGAAGTGATGGTGGGGCATTAGGTGGTTTAGGTGGAGGTATGTCTTTAAGTGGAATTATGGGAAATAGAGGCTCTGCAAGTTTTTTAACCAGAATTACTGCAATTTTTGCTGCCCTTTTTATGACTACTAGCTTAGTATTAGCTATAATTGAAAGTAGATCTAATGAAGAAGAAAATAGCATATTAAATGGTATTGAAGAGTCTGAAATAGATGCTCCTTTGATTAAGATAGAAGATGATATAGATAACCTCACCCCACCTAAAGCTGAATAATTTATGCAATATATTTTAAAATTATATATTATCAAGGTGTTTTATGGGTAATTCAAGATATATTTTTATAACGGGTGGTGTAGTATCTTCTTTAGGTAAAGGAATTTCTGCGGCGGCCCTAGGTGCTTTACTTCAAGCTAGAGGTTATTCTGTTCGTATTAGGAAATTAGATCCTTATATTAACGTAGACCCAGGAACAATGAGCCCCTATCAACATGGAGAAGTCTTTGTTACAGATGATGGGGCTGAGACTGATTTAGATTTAGGTCATTATGAACGTTTTACAGGAGTCCCAGCTAGACAAAGTGATAATATTACGACAGGAAGAATTTATCAAAATGTAATTAATAAGGAAAGAGAAGGTAAATATTTAGGGAGTACAGTTCAGGTTATACCTCATGTAACAGATGAAATAAAATTTTTTATCACAAAAGATATAAAAGATTGTGATTTTGTTATAGTTGAAATTGGTGGAACAGTAGGTGATATTGAAAGTCTTCCTTTTTTAGAAGCAATAAGGCAATTTGGAAACGAGATAGGAAAAAAGAAAGCAATTTATATTCATTTAACTTTAGTCCCTTATATTCCAACATCAAATGAGCAAAAAACAAAACCTACACAACATTCTGTAAGAGAATTAAGAGAAATTGGTATTCAGCCTAATATATTACTATGTAGATGTGATAGGCCTATAGAATCTAATCAAATAGATAAAATTGCATTGTTTTGTAATGTTTCTTCAGAAGATGTAATTCAAGCATTAGATGTAAGCAATATATATAATGTTCCAATAGTTTATCATAAAGAAAAATTAGATAATCAAGTTTTAAAACATTTCTCGATAAAACCTAATAATATTAATCTTTCAAAATGGAAGAATATTGTTAATACAGCGAATAAAACTAAGAAAAGTGTAACTATTGGAATAGTTGGAAAATATACTGATCTTCCTGATGCTTATAAATCTTTAAATGAAGCTTTAGTTCATGGTGCTGTAGCTAATAATATTGGGATAAATATTAAATGGATAAATTCTGAAAAATTAAAAAAAGTTTCTATAAAAAATGTGTTTAAGAATATTAATGGTATAATTGTGCCTGGCGGTTTTGGAGAAAGAGGCATCGCGGGAAAAATAAATTCAATAAAATATGCTCGTATAAATAAAATACCATTTTTAGGAATATGTTTGGGGTTACAGTTATCAGTTATAGAATTTTCTAGAAATGTTTTAAAGCTAAAAGATGCTAATTCATCCGAATTTTCAAATACAGAAACTAATGTTATTGGTTTATTAACTGAATGGGATCGTAAAGGTAAAAAAGAGTTAAGATCAAAAAAATCTGAGGTTGGAGGGACTATGAGACTAGGATCATATCCCTGTAAAATTATAAAAAATACAATTGCCCATAATATATATAAAAGATTTTCTATAAATGAAAGACACAGGCATCGCTATGAAGTAAACTCAGATTATGAAACCAAATTAACTTCTAAAGGTTTAATATTTTCAGGAAAATCTCCAGATGGTTTATTGCCAGAAATTATAGAATTAAAAAACCATCCTTGGTTTATAGGCGTTCAATTTCATCCAGAATTAAAATCACGCCCTTTTAAACCTCATCCTATATTTACTTCTTTTATATCTGCAACAAAAAAAATAAAGCTAATAAAATGAACTATAAAAATATTGATGTAAAAGTTAAAGATTTAGTTATTAGTAATAATAAATCATTTACATTAATTGCAGGTCCTTGTGTTATAGAAAGTAAAGAGCATGCACTAAAAACAGCGGAAGAAATATCAAAAATATGTAGTTCTTTAAAATTACAGTTTATATATAAATCATCATTTGATAAAGCTAATAGAACTTCTTTAAAATCTTCAAGAGGGCTAGGAATAATGGAGTCGTTGGAAATATTTTCTGCTATAAAAGAAAAAATAGGTTGCCCGGTAATTACAGATATTCATGAAAAGGAGCAAATACAGATTATAAGTAATGTTATAGATGTTATACAAATACCAGCTTTTTTATGTAGGCAAACTGATTTGCTTGTTGCAGCTGCTGAAACAAATTTACCTGTCATGGTTAAAAAGGGACAATTTTTAGCTCCTTGGGATATGACAAATGTTGTGGATAAAATATCTTCTAATGGTCAAGGTGGCGTAATGATATGTGAAAGAGGTGTGAGTTTTGGTTATAACACTTTAGTGTCAGATTTTAGATCAATTCCAATTTTAAAGAGTATAGGACATCCTGTTGTATTTGATGCAACACATTCTGTTCAACAACCTGGAGGTTTAGGGGATAAGTCAAGTGGTCAAAGAGAATTTGTTCCTACATTAGCAACTGCAGCTGCCGCAATTGGTGTGGCCTCTATATTTATGGAAACTCATGAAGATCCAAATAATGCCCCAAGTGATGGACCTAATATGTGGCCTTTGAATAAGCTAAAAGGTTTATTAGAATTATTAATTAAACATGATAAAATTGCTAAAAATTTATAGTAACTAGATTGGAATAATAATGAGTATTATTCATAAAGTTCATGGGCGTGAAATTATAGATAGTAGAGGTAATCCTACTTTAGAAGTAGATATTATTTTAGAAGGTAATAATACAATTGGTAGGGCTTCTGTGCCGTCAGGTGCTTCAACAGGAGCTTATGAAGTTATTGAAAAAAGAGATAATGATAATAGGTTTTTTGGAAAAGGCATAAAAAAATCTGTAGAAATAGTAAATAGTATAATTTCGGATAAGCTTAAAGGGTTAAATTGTTTAGATCAAGAAAATATAGACAATATCTTAATTGATTTAGATGGTACAAAAGATAAAAGTAAATTAGGGGGCAATAGTATACTTGGAGCCTCACTTGCATGCGCTAGAGCAGCCTCAAACAGCTTAAATATACATTTGTTTGAACATATAGGAAATAACACTGGTAAAATCCTACCTATTCCTTTTATGAATATTATAAATGGAGGAGCACATGCAAATAATAAATTAGATTTTCAAGAATTAATGATAGTTCCTTTTGGATTTAATTCTTTTAGTGAAGCTCTAAGATGTGGAGCTGAAGTATTTCATTCACTAAAAAATATTTTAACAAATAAAAATTTCTCTACAGCTGTTGGAGATGAAGGTGGGTTTGCTCCGGACTTATCTAGTCACAGCGAGGCCTTAAATTATGTAATGATGGCTATAGAAAAAGCAGGATATATTCCAGGAGATAATGTTTCTATTGCTCTAGATGTAGCTTCTACAGAGTTTTATAAAGATAAAATTTATACTTTAAAAGGGGAAGGTAAACGATTTGATTATGAAGACTTAATAGGATTTCTTGATGAGTTAGCTACAAAATACCCTATTATTTCAATTGAGGATGGCTTAGCAGAGGATGATTGGGACGGTTGGAAAATTTTAACTTCTAAAATGGGAAATAGAGTTCAGTTGGTTGGTGATGACTTATTTGTTACTAATACTGAAAGGTTAGAATTAGGAATAAATGCAAATATTGCAAATTCAATTTTAATAAAACTAAATCAAATTGGAACATTAACTGAAACCATAAACGCTATTAATATGGCAAATGATGCATCTTATACATCAATGATTTCTCATAGATCAGGTGAAACAGAAGATCATTTTATAGCAGATTTAGCAGTTGGTACAAATTCAGGACAAATTAAAACAGGCTCTTTGTCAAGATCAGATAGGCTATCTAAATACAATCAATTATTAAGAATTGAAGAGTTATTAGGAGATGATGCTTTTTATAATAATAACAAGCTTTTTTACAGATAAGCTTGACTAATTAAAAAGTAAATGATTCAGTATATAAATGATAAATCTTATTCAATCCAATAACAAAAATTATTTTTTAATAAAAAGTATATTTATTAGAACTTGTTTATTTTTTGTAGCCGCTTATTTTGTTTTTCATTTTATAAATGGTAATATATCCTTAAGCATATTAGAGGATAAAAGAGAGTTAGTACTCTATAGTGCAGAAATTCTTAAAAATAAAGAAAAAGAACTAGATTTTAAAGAATTATTAATTACAAAACTTAATAATTCAAAAGAAAATATTGATTTACTAGATGAGTTAGTAAGAATTAAATTAGGGTATTCAGCTAATGGTGAAGTAGTTATAAGTAACAGATAGTTTCTATTTGACTTATTCTGTAATTAATTTAATTTATTCTTTATGTCACAGGATATATTATTTTCTTCATTAGTTAACGATCTCGGTGGTGGAAGACGTTTAACTAAAGCTTTAGCGTTGTATACAAATAAATCACTTAATGAAAAAACTGTATATTCATGGAAACAACAAGGAATTCCAGATAGATGGAAGCCTGCTATAATTAAGCTTTTGGTTAAGTCAGGTTTAGATGTACCTAAAGAATTTTTTCCTCCAGGAATGACTATTAATAATTTTCAAGAAAGTTATTCGCCAGAAAATAATTTATTAAATACTTATGAAGACTTTAGTAAAGATTTAATAACTCCTGATTTGATAAAGCACTTTTATAAGAAAATGTTGTATATTAGACGTTTTGAAGAACGTGTAGGGCAACTTTATGGATTAGGCCTTATAGGTGGCTTTTGTCACTTGTATATAGGGCAGGAGGCTGTTTCTGTAGGTATGGAAGCAGCGATAGAAGCAGATGATGCAGTAATTACAGGTTATAGATGTCATGCACATATGATATCTCGTGGAGCTTCACCATATAAAATATTATGTGAATTATTAGGACGAAAAGATGGTGTTTCCATGGGCAAAGGTGGTTCTATGCATATGTTCGACCCAAATAATAATTTTTGGGGAGGGCATGGTGTAGTGGGTGCACAAGTGCCTATAGGTGCTGGGCTTGCATTTTCATTTAAATATAATGAAAGTAAATCTTTGTCTTTGACTTATTTTGGAGATGGAGCTGCAAACCAAGGACAAGTCTATGAAGCTTATAATATGGCATCTTTATGGAAACTTCCAATTATATTCTGTATTGAAAACAATCAATATGGCATGGGTACATCTACAAAAAGAGCAAGTGCTGGAACAGATTTAAGTAAGCATGGCGAATCTTTTGGAATTCCTGGATTTGCAGTAGATGGAATGAATCCAATTTCAGTTTATCTAGCAGGTTTAAAAGCTGTAAAATGGGTTAGAGAAGGGAATGGACCAATTATTATGGAAATGAAAACTTACAGATATAGAGGACATTCTATGTCAGACCCAGCAAAGTATAGGAGTAGAGAAGAAGTTCAAAAAATGAGAGAAGAACAAGATCCAATAGAATATATAAAGGTACAGTTATTGAATAAAAAAATTTTTAATGATGACGATTTAAGAAAAATTGATAATGATATTAGGTTAGAAATTTCAGAATTAGCTGAAAAAGCTACTGAGGCAGAATTTTCTAATGAAGAAGAGTTATATAATAATGTTTTATCTGTTTAGGATATTAATATGACAAAGTTAGCTGTAAGAATTGCAATTAGAGATGCTATTGCAGAAGAAATGAGGGCAAACCCTAAGGTATTTTTAATTGGGGAAGAAGTGGGTGAATATGAGGGGGCCTATAAGGTTAGTCAAGGACTATTAGCTGAGTTTGGAGATAATAGAATAGTTGATACACCTATTACTGAAGCTGGGTTTACAGGTTTAGCTATTGGTGCAGCTATTGCAGGTTTAAATCCTATAGTAGAGTTTATGACTTGGAATTTTGCATTCCAAGCTATTGATCAAATTATTAATTCTGCTGCAAAAACACATTATATGTCTGGAGGACTTGTTAATGTTCCTATTGTATTTAGAGGGCCTAATGGTTCCGCACTTCAAGTAGCAGCTCAACATAGTCATGATTTAAGTTCTATTTTTTCAAATATACCAGGATTAAAGGTTGTTTCACCTTACGATAGTGCTGATGCAAAAGGCTTACTTCGCTCAGCAATTAGAGACCCTAATCCTGTAATATTTTTAGAAAACGAATTGTTATATAATGAAGTTTTTGAGGTTCCTGATATGGAATATAGTATACCTATAGGCTCAGCTAATATAAAAAGATCTGGATCTGACATAACAATTACAGCTTATTCTCGAGGAGTGGCTGCTGCTTTAGGTGCTGCTGAGTTATTAGAAAAAAACAATATTAGTGCAGAGGTAATAGATTTAAGAACTTTAAGGCCTCTTGATATAAATACAATTATTAATTCTGTAAAAAAAACTAATAGAATTATATCTGTTGAGGAGGGTTGGGCGAGTTCTGGTATAGGATCAGAAATTATTTCTTTAGTCACACTAAATGCTTTTGATTATCTAGATGCACCACCGCAGAGAATTTCTTCACTAGATGTGCCATTACCATATGCAAAAAATTTAGAAGTTTTATGTGTTCCAAATAAGGAGAATATTGCAAAACTAGCGACAACATTTTTTAATAATAATTAATAATTAGCTATTTAATGCTAATATATATTTAGTTAGTTTAAATAAATTGCATTTAATTTTACTTTTTTACTATTTTTTGCAATTTCTAAATATAGATACTTTTGTATACTTTTTTTGTATTGACTAAGTTTATAAATTTTAGAGGAGTAAAAATATGGCAATACCAATATTAATGCCTTCTTTATCGCCAACAATGACTGAAGGTAGTCTAGCAAAGTGGTGTAAGAATGTTGGGGATGAAGTAAAACCTGGTGATATTATTGCTGAAGTAGAAACAGATAAAGCTACCATGGAAGTAGAATCTATCGATGAAGGGATTTTAGAAAGGGTGCTATTTTCTGATGGTACGGAAGGAATTAGTGTTAATTCATTAATAGCCATTCTTAAAAGTAAAAATGATACTGAAAAGGATGTAAAAGCTGTATTAGAAAAGCATGGTGTTTCCGATAATCTGGTTCATGATAATTCTTCGAAAGCTAAGATAAAAGAAGAAATTAAAGGATTAGAAGAAAAAGTTCCAGAAATAAATCAGAGTGTTGCTGTTGATAGTATTGAAATGAATAATGGAGATAATAAGAAAGTTATAGAAAAATCTACAATAAATAATGATTTATCTTCATTTACAAAGTCTAATAATAAGTTTTCAGCTAGCCCTTTAGCAAAAAGAATGGCTTTGCAAAATAATATTGATTTAAAAAATATTAATGGTAGTGGTCCAAAAGGAAGAATTGTTAAAATAGACATTGATAATTATTTAAATATAAACAATAAGTTAACTAATATATCTACTATTAAAACTAAAAAAAATATAACTAAAAAGAATTCTTCAATGCGCAAAGTAATAGCTGACAGGTTAAGTACTTCAAAAAAAGAAGTTCCTCATTTTTATTTAAGTATTGATTGCAATGTTGGTCAATTAATTACAGCTAGAGAAGAAATTAATCGAGAAATTGATAAGGATTTAAAATTATCAGTTAATGATTTTATTATCAAAGCTTTAGCAACAGCATTGCTTAATGTTCCTGAGGCTAATTGTGCTTGGGGTGATGATGAAATGATATTCTTTGGTGGGGTAGATATAAGTGTTGCTATTGCTGTTGAGGGAGGTTTATTTACGCCTGTAATTAAAAATGCAAATTATTTAACTTTACGAGATATATCTGCTCAAATGAAAGATTATGTTATTAGAGCTAATGCAGGTAAGCTTTTACCGAATGAATATGACGGGGGTAATTTTTCAATTAGCAACCTAGGGATGTATGGAATAGATAATTTTTCTGCAATTATTAATCCTCCTCAATCAGGTATTTTAGCTGTAGGAAGAATTTCAAAAAAGCCAGTAATAATAGATGATGAAGTTAAAGTGGCTAATATTATGACTTGTCAGTTATCAGGTGATCATAGAGCTATTGATGGAGCTGTTGGAGCAAGGTTGCTTCAAGAGTTTAAAAGCTTAATTGAAAATCCAGTTAAAATGATTGTTTAGGTGAATTATGACGAAAGAAAATTCTTATGATCTAATCGTAATAGGTAGTGGACCTGGAGGATATGTTGCTGCCATTAGAGCTGGTCAATTAGGTTTAAAAACTGCAATAGTAGAAAAAGAGAAGCTTGGAGGTGTTTGTTTAAATTGGGGATGTATTCCCACAAAAGCTTTATTAAGAGCATCTGAAATTCAGCATATATTAACAGAGTCAAAAGAGTTTGGTATTAATGTAGATAAATATTCTTATGATTGGAAAATGATAATAGATAGATCACGAAAAATTGCAGATAAGCTCTCTATAGGTGTAGAATATTTATTAAAAAAAAATAAAATTGATGTCATTAGTGGACATGGAAAAATTTCTGGAGTTGGTAGGGTTATTGTAAATAATGGGTTGACTGAAAATTTATATATAGCATCAAACATAATATTAGCATCAGGTGCAAGACCAAAAAATATTAATGGATTATTATCAGATAATAAAAACATATGGAGCTATAAGGAAGCTATGATACCTGATAAAAAACCTGAATCTATTATAGTAGTAGGGGCAGGTGCTATAGGTGTTGAGTTTGCTAGCTTTTACAATGATTTTGGTACAAAAGTTACGATTATTGAGGCACAGGAACACATATTGCCATCTGAGGATATTGATGTATCTCTCTATGTGAAAGAAAAGTTAGAGCAAGAGGGAATAAAAATTCTAACTAATACTAAAATTAATACAATAACTTCCTTAAAAAATATGGTTAGTGCAGAAATTATTAAGGAAGATGGGACAAAACATAAAGAAAAATATTCAAAAGCTATATTAGCAATAGGAATTGAAGCTAATATTGAAAATATTGGTATAGAAACAGTAAATGTAAAACAAGAAAATGATAGAATTGTTACTGATGACTTTGGTCAGACTTCAGAAAAAGGTATCTTTGCTATAGGAGATTTAACTGGTGCGCCTTGGCTTGCACATAAGGCAAGTTATGAAGGAATTAATGCTGTTAATTATATTTTTAATCCAAAGGAAGCAAGTAAGCATAAAAAAATTATACCTGCTTGTACATATTCAAGGCCACAAGTAGCAAGTATAGGTATGAGTGAAAAAATGGCTAAAGAAAATTCAATAAGTATAAAAATTGGAAAGTTTCCATTAATTGGGAATGGTAAGGCCATTGCTTTAGGCGACTCTAGCGGTTTTGTTAAAACAATTTTTAATAAGAATACTGGAGAACTAATTGGAGCTCATATGGTAGGACATGAAGTTACAGAACTAATTTCTACATATGCAATTGCAATGCAACTAGAAGCAACTGAAATGGATTTATTTAATACTGTGTTTCCTCACCCTACAGTATCTGAGTCTATACATGAATCAGTTCTAGATGCATATGATAGGGCGATACATATATAATTAAGGAGAATTATATGGATAATAAAAGCTTTAAAGATAACTATATTTCTAGATCGCACTTAATAAATAATGAAAAAAATAAATTAGAAAAACCTGATTGGATTAGAGTTAAAGCTCCAATTTCAAGTGGATATTTATTTACAAAAGACTTAATTAATAAAGCAAAACTAAATACAGTTTGTGAATCTGCGTCATGTCCAAATATTGGAGAATGTTGGGATAAAGGTCATGCTACTGTAATGATTCTTGGAGATGTATGTACTAGAAAATGTGGTTTTTGTAATATTAAGTCGGGTAATCCTAATGATGTAGATAGTTTAGAACCTAAGAGATTAGCTATTGCTATCTCAAAATTAAACTTACAACACGTTGTTATAACATCTGTGGATAGAGATGACCTTAGTGATGGTGGTGCATCACAATTTATTAATTCTATTAATGAAATTAGAGAGGTTTGTCCAAGAACTACAATTGAGGTTTTAACACCAGATTTTCAAAGAAAAAAAGGAGCTTTAGAAAAGGTTATAAATGCTAAACCAGATGTTTTTAATCATAATTTAGAAACAGTCAGTAGATTATATAAAAAGGTTAGAAGGGGGGGGAACTATAAGCATAGTTTAAGCATACTTAAATTAGCTAAAGATTTAGATCCATTAGTTTTTACAAAATCAGGTATAATGGTAGGTTTAGGTGAAACAATTGAAGAAATAGAATCTTTGTTAGTAGACCTACGTAAATCTATAGTTGATTTTGTTACTATTGGGCAATATATGCAACCTACAAAGGGACATTTACCTGTAGTAAAATACTTGTCACCTAAAGATTTTGAGTTTTTAGAAAAAATAGCTTATAAAATGGGTTTTTTACTGGTTTCATCTTCTCCTTTAACAAGGTCATCTTACCATGCTGATGATGATTTTAAAAAACTTAAAATATCTAGAAATATAAGCTTAAATGGTTAAATATTCGGTAACAAAAAGATTAAATCATTCTAATACACAGATGTTTGATTTAATATCTGACGTTGGAAAATACCCAGATTTTTTGCCGTGGTGTATATCAACAAATATCTATAACCAATCAAATGATATTTTTTATTCTGATATGGAGATTGGTTTTAAATTAATTAAAGAGAGTTTTACAAGTAAAGTTACAGTAATTAAATCAAAAAGAGTTTATTCAGAAGCAATTAGTGGACCTTTTAAAAAAATGAATAATATTTGGGAAATAGATTATGTATCCGATAAAGAATGTGAAATTAATTTATTTATTGAATTTGAGTTTAAATCTTTTTTATTACAAAATATAATTGGTAAATTGTTTGAAATTGCTTCTAAAAAAATGATTACTGCATTTGAAGAACGAGCAAATTATTTATATAAATAAATTTTTATTAAATTAAAATTTATTTATTTCTTCTAAGGCAAGCTTTAAGCATGTTTCTACAGTTTGTTGTCTTACAGATTCTCTATCCCCCTTATAGATAATTTTTTTATGTACTAAATATTTTTTTGTTGCCAATGCATGATGTACCAAACCTATAGGCTTATCAGTGGACCCTCCGCCTGGTCCAGCAACTCCTGAAACAGCAATAGCTATGTCAATATTATTATATTTCATAAGATTTAAAGCCATTGCAGTAACAACTTCTTTGCTTACTGCTCCATAATCATCAATTTCTTGTTGTTTAATATTTAATAGATCTACTTTTGATTTATTTGAATAAGTTATAAATCCATAATTATATGTTTCTGATGATCCTGAATGCATGGTTAAGTACTGAGCTATCATGCCACCTGTACAAGATTCAGCAGTACCTATTTTTAGGTTTTTTAATTTTAATTTTTCTAATAGTTTAGATGATAATTTATTTAAAATATTAGTCATTTATATTATATACCTAATTAAACATATTAATATTGCTGCATATATTCCAGCAAAAACATCATCGAGCATGACACCTAGTCCTCCATCTATTTTTTTATCTGCATAGGAAGCAGGCCACGGTTTAAATATATCAAAAATTCTAAAAATAATGAATGAGCATAGTACTAATGTTAAATTATCTACTACAAAAATCATAGCTATTAATTGCCCTACAACTTCATCGATTACTATTATGCTAGAGTCTTTTTCACCTGTTTGTTTTTGATAAGTATTAGAAGCAATTATTCCTAATACAAACAACAAAGGAATTATTATAAAAAATAAATTAAAATTTATTAAGTATAGTATATAGCCTATTAGTAAACCTGCTAATGATCCAAATGTTCCAGAAGCAATTGGTATGAACCCTATACCAAATACCGAAACAAATATTGTGTTAAAGTTAATCTTTAACATATTAAATAGATTTGGAAATAGTTGCTAAGCACTGTGCCATAATACCTTCTTTTCTTCCAGTAAATCCTAGTTGTTCAGTAGTAGTAGCTTTAATAGAGACATTTTTATTAGAAATATTTAATATTTTTGCTATATGATTTTTAATTTCATCTCTATATGGTGATATTTTTGGTTCTTCACAGATAATAGTTATATCTGTGTGTAATAAAATACATTTATTCTGATTTAACATAGATAAGGCATAATCTACAAAAATTTTAGAGTTTGCATTCTTCCATTTTGGGTCTTTGTCTGAAAATATACTACCTATATCTCCTCCTGATATGCATCCTAGTATTGAGTCTACAATTGAATGTAGAACAACATCAGAATCTGAATGACCTTTTAATTTTTTATGAAATTTAATATCCACGCCACCGAGACGGATAGTATCTGTTTTTTTATTATCAAACTTATGCACATCAATACCTAGTCCAGATAATTGGATACATTTTTTTTGATTAAACATGATGCATCTTAAAGTTTCTAAATCTGACTTATTAGTAATTTTTAAATTATAAGTATTTCCAGGAATTGTATATACTTTACTAAATAAAGTAGAGTCATCTGTTAAATTTTTATTCTTATATTTTTTATGTTTGTCAAAAATATCATTATATCTAAAACCTTGCGGGGTTTGTGCTAAAACAAGTTTATCCCTTTTTATATGCTTATTTACAAAATTTTCTGAAAGTTCTTTAACCGAGTCAGATATATTTATTACAGGAATTACAGCCTTATAAATAGCAAGTTTTTCTAATATTAAATTTATTATATTATTTTGAATATTTGGCCTAACAGCGTCATGTATTAATACATTTTTGGGCCTATATTTCTCTATATAGCTTAAAGCATAATAAACAGACTCTTGTCTAGTTTTACCTCCATATATTATATTTTCAGCATTAATTCCTTTTAAATGTTTACTTGCTTGTTTTGTATGATGTTTGTTAATTACGACTATCACTTTATGAATATTTGGATTTTTTAAAAATATATTTGCTGAATGATATATAACTGCTTTGTTATTTATTGTCTGATATTGTTTTAATTTACTTTTATCAAATCTCTGCCCTTTACCACTTGCGAGTATTATTGCGATTGTATCAATTATTTTTTTCATAGTATCTCTATATTTTTAATATATTTTATAACAATATTTTAAAACAGTTATACATATTTAATTAGACTAAAATACATTTATTCTTTAATGTGCCTAATTAATAGGCAACTTTAGTATATTAGGTAATAGAAATAATGATCTTAAAAGAGGATTTAATTAATAAAAATATAAATTTTAATCAACTACTAAATAATATTCCAACTGCTATAATTTTAATAGATTCCAAATATAATATTGTTTTTATTAACCACGCTGCTGAAATATTATTAGGAGAGAGTTCTAATTTACTTTCTACCAAGAATTTAGAAAATTTTTTATCTATCGATAATCAACTTTATTCGTTAATTAATCAAGTTTTAAAACAAAAGTATAATGTTACTCAATATGATATTATTATTAACGACTTGAGAAAAAAAAATCTTCTAGTAGATATTGAAGCTGGATTATATGATGATAACTATATAATATTATGTTTTCATAAAAGATCTATTGCAGAGCAAATAGACAGAAGCGTAGCTCAAAAAAATAATCATTCGGTTTCAGGTTTATCTGCTTTAATGGCTCATGAAATTAAAAATCCATTATCTGGCATTAAAGGGGCGGCACAGCTATTAAGTGATGTAGTAAATGATGATGATAAAGATTTAACTGCTTTGATAGTGAAGGAAGTTGATAGAATTGGTGAATTGGTTAATAGAGTAGGTTCTATTTCAGATAGTAATATAGTAAACAGGTCTAAAATAAATATTCATGCTATTCTTCAACGAGTTAATAAATTAGCTAAAACTAGCTTTGCCAAAAATTGTAATATTATTGAGTTATATGATCCTTCATTACCAGAAATATATGGTGATATGAATTCTTTAATTCAGGTTTTTTTAAATTTAGTAAAAAATGCAGCTGAAGCAAAAGAAGATGGAGAAATAATCATTGAAACTGGATATAGACATGGTTTCAATATTAAGGTGTCAGGTAGTAATAATAGACTAAAATTACCTATATACATAAATATTAAGGATAATGGACCGGGTATACCTGAAAGCATAAGATCGCATTTATTTGAACCTTTTGTTACTAGTAAATATGGAGGTTCAGGCTTAGGGTTATCAATAGTTGCTAGTATAGTAGAAGAGCATGGAGGTATAATAGAAGTAAATAGTAATAAAAATACAGTTTTTACTGTTTTATTTCCTGCTTTAGAGGAAATAAAAAAATGAAAAAGCCATTAATTCTCATTGCTGATGATGATAATGCTATTAGGTTAGTATTAGAAAAAAAATTTAATAGGTCAGGATTTACTACAAAATCAACAGATAAAGGAAAAACACTTCTTTCATGGGTAGAAAATGGTGAAGGAGATTTAGTTATAACCGATGTAGTTATGGAAGATTCAAATGGATTGGAGCTATTACCTATAATCCAAAACATTCGTCCAGATTTGCCCATAATAGTTATGAGTGGGCTAAATACTATTAAAACAGCAATCGATGCAAGTGCTGGTGGAGCATATGAATATTTTCCTAAACCTTTTGATTTAGATAATGTATTAGATGTTGTAACTAAGGCCTTTAATTCTGAAAAAAAAATTATAAATAAATCTAAGTCTGAAAATCTATTAGATGATGACTTACCTATAATTGGAAGATCTTCAGCTATGCAGGAAGTTTATAGAATCTTGGCAAAAGTAGTTGCTTCAGATTTAACAGTAATGATAAGGGGAGAAAGCGGAACAGGTAAAGAGCTGATTGCTAGAGCATTGCATGATTATAGCCCAAGAAAAGATAAACCTTTTATTGCAATTAATATGGCTGCTATTCCTAGAGAATTAATTGAATCAGAATTGTTTGGATATGAGCGTGGAGCGTTTACAGGGGCGGATAAAAGCAGTAAAGGAAAATTTGAATTAGCAGATGAAGGTACATTATTCTTAGATGAAATAGGAGATATGCCTGTTGAGGCTCAAACTAGATTACTTAGAGTTTTACAAGATGGTTGTTTTACATCTATTGGTGGAAAAAGACTTATTTATACTAATGTAAGAATAGTTACCGCAACTCATAGAAACTTATCAGATATGATAAGTGATGGGCTTTTTAGAGAAGATTTATACTATAGATTGAATGTTGTGCCTATTTTTGTTCCTCCTTTAAGAGAAAGGTCCGATGATATACCTTTATTAATCAATCATTTTATTAATCAATTTACTGAAAAGGGAGTAGATAAAAAGACTATAGATAATGGTGCATTAATAAAACTAAAGAATTATCTGTGGCCGGGTAATGTTAGAGAATTAGAAAATTTAATTAAAAGGATAATAATTTTAACTCCCCAAGAAATAATTGATTTAGAAACTATTAATTCATATTTATCTAAATTTGAATCTCTTAATAATAAATATGTGAGTACTTCATTAGGGGCTTCAGTAGAGAAACATCTAAATCAATATTTTGATTCTCATAAAAATGATTTACCAGCATCTGGTTTATATGACCGTATAATTCATGAAGTTGAAAGACCGTTAATAATTAAAACACTTAAATTAGTTAAGGGTAATCAATTAAAGGCAGCAGAGTTATTAGGAATTAATAGAAACACATTAAGAAAAAAAATTATGTATTTAGATATTGATGTAGGAAATAGCAATGTTAACATTTAAATTATTTTATGAGGTAAAGTGTTTTTTTCTTTTTTAAATAATTACAAGCTTAATAAAAGCAATTCAGGTTTAAAACGATCTTGGTTATTAGGTCTTGCATCAATATTATCTGGAATAGCTACTTTTATTGCTATGACGCCATCAGGTAATGCAAATAAATTTTTAATTCTTTTATTGCTTAATTTAGATTTAATTCTTTTGGTTAGTCTAATTATAATAATAACAAAACGAGTAGTAACTATATGGTCAAGAAAAAAAAGTGGCCAGTTAGGTTCGCAGCTTCATAGCAAGGTAATTGTAATGTTTAGTATACTTGCCGCTGCACCAGCTATAGTAGTGGCTATATTTGGTGCGATATTTTTTACAGTTGGAATAGAAAATTGGTTCAGCTCTCAAGTAAAAAATGCTTTAAATAAATCTTTATCTGTTTCTGAGGCCTATGTTGAACAAGGACAAAAACAAATTGGATCGGATTCAATCGATATAGCTGCAATAATTAATTCTTCGGGTATACTGAATAATATTGAAAGTTTAGATATACAAAAAGAAAATAATTTAAAAAAATTTTTAAATAAACTTGCATATGAAAGAAGTTTTACAGAACTAATTATATTTGATGAAAACAGCAACATTGTTGCGGAAAGTGAATTATCTTTTCTTTTCAATTCTCCAATTAGATTAGAGTTGTTTAATTTGTCAAAATCTTCTAGTAGGCCGGCAATGAGCTATTCTAGTAGTGAAACAGAAAAAACGATATCAGCAATATCTCCTGTAAATATGCTAGCAAAACACTATATTTATGTTAGTAAATTTAAAGATTTAAAAGTTATTAAAGATATAAATTTGGTTAGAAGTGCTGTTAATAATTACAAAAGTGTAGAAAATAAAAAAGAAGGTCTTCATATTACATTTACAATGATATTTATTGTTGTGGCTGTTTTACTCATGTTTGTAGCTATATTGATGGGATTAAATTTTGCAAATGGTTTAGTGACACCAATTACAAACCTAGCAAATGCTGCAAAGAGGGTTTCGTTAGGGGACTTAAAAGTAAGAGTGCCAAACAATAATAATAAAGATGAAATAGCTGATCTTTCTAAAATATTTAATATAATGACAGAGCAATTGGAAAATCAAAGAAATGATTTAGTTGCTGCTAATGCTGAATTAGAGAGTAGAATTAGATTTACAGAAACAGTATTAACAGGGGTTACAGCAGGTGTTTTAGGGCTTGATAAATATGGTAAAATATTTCTTCCAAATAGAACAGCATTAGATTTATTAGATTTAGATATTAATAAAATAAATAATAGTTATTTAATAAATGTAGTTCCTGAAATGTCTACATTATTTTCAAATTTAAAAAAGAGTAAACAGCTATTAATTGTAGGAGAATTAGAGTTAATTAGAAATAACAAGAAAATAACTTTAGTTACGAAAATATCAGTTGAAAAAGATAAGAATAAAATTCTTGGCTATGTAGTTACTTTTGATGATATGACGGAATTTTTTAAAATTCAAAGAGTTGCTGCTTGGAGTGATGTAGCTAGAAGAATTGCTCATGAAATAAAAAACCCATTAACTCCTATTCAATTGGCAGTAGAAAGAATTAAAAGAAAATATAAAAACCACATAACTTTAGAGCCAGATGTTTTTTTATCTAGTATTAGCACTATAATTAGACAAGTAAATGGTATGAGAAAAATGGTTGATGAGTTTTCTGCTTTTGCTAGAATGCCGGCGCCCATATATCTAAAAGCTAGTTTGACTAGTCTCGTAAAAGACCTAGGTTCGATGTCTATTTTATCTAATGAAAAGATTAAGGTAAATATTAAAGTACCCAAAAAGCATATATATGCGATTATAGATGAGAATCAAATTAGACAAGCATTACAAAATATTATATCTAATGCAATTAATTCTATGTCTGAAAGAAAAAGAGATAAGAATATAAAAAGTGAATTATTTATTGAGTTAAAGGATCCATCAAATAATGTACATACCATATCTGTTACAGATACAGGTTTAGGCTTACCAAAAAATATATTAGAGGATTTAACTGATCCGTATGTTACTAGTAGAAAAAATGGAACAGGCCTAGGTTTAGCAATTGTAAAAAAAATTATGGAAGATCATAATGGAACTTTAGAATTAGATAATTTAAAAAATGATAATGGAGTTTGTGCTAGTTTAAATTTTTCTGATAAAGTTTAATTATATATAGAAGGTTGGAATGAAAAATAATATATTAGTTGTTGATGATGAAGAAGATATTAGGCTATCTATAACAGGACTTCTAGAGGACGAAGACTATGAAGTTAGAGTAGCAAAAAATTCTGATGAGGCTTTAGATGCCATTTCAAAGCGTGTTCCAGATCTAGTATTATTGGATATCTGGTTAGAAAATAGTAATTTAGATGGGTTAGATCTGCTTAATGAAATTCATTCTAAGTTTATTAGTGTTCCTTGTATTATGATAAGCGGTCATGGGAATATTGATATAGCTGTTAATGCCATAAGAAGTGGTGCAAGTGATTTTATTGAAAAACCATTTGAGTCAGAGAGACTTCTTATTACACTGGAACGTGTTTTAGAATTATCAAAATTAAAAAAAGAGCATAAAGAGCTATGGGTTAGGGCAGGAGGAGATCTGGAATTAGTTGGAGAATCTAGTGTGATCAAAAAAATTAAAAGTTCAATACCTAAAATAGCACCAACTGGAAGCAGAGTATTTATTAGTGGTGATTTTGGAACAGGAAAAGAGACTTTAGCAAGATTAATTCATCATAATTCTAATAGGTCTAGTGGGTCTTTTATATTGCTAAACACAAAAATATTATCAACAGATATGCTTGAAGAAGAATTGTTTGGTGAAGAAGATAATTTAGGTAGGGTAATTAAAATAGGAATTTTTGAACAAGCTAATAATGGAACCTTATTTATTGATGAAGTTTCAGATTTAACAATGGAGGCGCAAGCTTTTTTTGTAAAAGCACTTCAAGACAATACTATTAGGAGAAAAAATGGTTCTACAAGAATTAATGTAGATGTGAGAGTTATTAGTTCTACTAGTGTTCAAATAAATGAAAAAATAAAAAATAAAGAGTTTAGTGAAGATTTGTATTATAGATTAAATGTTATTCCTATTGAGATGCCGGCTTTGTCTAACAGAAAAGAGGATATTCCAGTTTTAATAAATTATTTTTTAAATAAAGCTTCTAATTTTTCTGGTAGAAATAAGATAACTATAGATCAACAGTCATTATCATCCTTACAAGTATTTAATTGGGAAGGCAATGTTAGTCAACTTAAAAACGCTATAGAAAGAATATTAATTATGATTGATGATGCATCAATAAATGAAATAACCTATGATATGCTTCCCAAAGATTTATTAAATATTGAAAAGAAAAAAGATGATGATTATAATAGAGATTACTTGTATTCACTAAATCTTAGAGATGCCAGAATAATATTTGAACATGATTATATAATGAAAAATTTAGATCGTTTTGATGGTAATATATCAAAAACTGCTAACTTTATTGGAATGGAAAGGTCGGCATTTCATAGAAAATTAAATACTTTAAAGCAATTAAGAAGGAAAAAATAAAGGATATTCTTATGAATATTATTATTTGTGGAGCAGGAGAAGTTGGTTATAATATAGCGAGGCTTCTTTCTGATGAAAAAAATCAAATTACTATTATAGACCATGATGAAAAAAGAATAGAACAAGTTTCTAATAAATTAGATGTTAGGACTTTAATTGGGTATGCTTCTCATCCAA
>LWDU01038906.1_pt1 | contig 49818 bp, 43 predicted proteins | sample 727161 | NCBI WGS metagenome assembly LWDU01 (sample SAMN04566230, study PRJNA314399) | hydrothermal vent metagenome | isolation source: deep sea hydrothermal plume seawater | place: Mexico: Gulf of California, Guaymas Basin | collected 2004-07-11
AATCCGAGTCTCCAACAGCCAGACCCGGACCCACAATGCGTCCCTCCGGCGCCGCGGTTCATCCGCGCCGGAGCCAATTTCTGGGGGGTACCAGCCGACAATCCTGTCTCGCTCTTTGGATCCCAAACCCTGGGCCGACCAAGGCCCCCTCGGGGGAATCCGGTGCAACCAACTGACCGAGTATAGGCTCGCTCCGAGCCGGAAACCATCGAACATGTGTAGGGATTTCTAATTACATCGCCCTCTAGGCGCGCCCGCGCACACTTCGCGAGAAAACTCCTTTTCCTTGCCCACTCCTTTCGGCTCATTTCCCGGGGGATTCGGTAGTCTGTGGGTTCGCTACACGGCGGTTTGGTCGTCACTCCACTGCTTGGGCACCCAGCCAAAGTCCAGAGCTAAAGCGCGACGACAAGACTTTTATCTACCCGGTTCACAGGGCCGCATCATGGCTTTACCCGCCTCCAAATTTCAATTTGAAGATTGTGAAACTGTGGCGCTTCTCCGCGCACTCGAACGCCTCCATCCCCTGATCCTCGCGTTCGATACGCGAGGGCGGATCGTCTGGATGAGTCAAGCGTGTCAGAGACTTTGCGATGACCCCAGCCGCCATCTGGGTAAAACCATTGATTTCTTATTCGCAGAGCTATGGGATGTACCCAGCCGCCAAGAACTTCGCGACCAGATCGCGCTCATCATCGGACAGATGGAAACCCACGAAGGCGCTGTGGAGTCCTGCTTCGAGTTCAGCACCCCGGCGGGCTCGACCTTCACGTCGAACCTGAAATTCCTTCGGGCTACGGGTCGACCCGAAGAACCGATCTCGATCTGCATTCTACCGCCCGAGGACCCAACGGCGATCTCAACACCAACCGATCCCGACGACGAGGATCTCGGCTCGATGCTCAAATTGTTTCCGGATGCCGCGTTCAGTATCGATGACCAGGGACTTCTGGTCGACGTCAATCCGATGGTCTCTTCCCTATTCCAGATGGATGCCAATCAGATAGCGGGAAAGCCGGTGGCAATTTTCCGCTCCCTCTCAACTCAAATGGCGAAGCGATTGGCCCGCCTATCGGGCGCCGAAGATGTCTTGGAACAGGAGTTTCAGATCGCCCGACCTGATGGCAGTACCGCTTGGGTTTCGCTGTCGACACGGCACCTCAAAATGCGCGAGGGAAGCCGCGCTAGCTATTTGGCCTGGGTCAGAAACCTGGGAAGGCACGTTCTTCGTGCCGAAGAATTAGAGATTGAAAACTCGAGGCTTGACGAATACATACATAGAGTCGCTCACGATTTACGCTCGCCCCTGGTATCCGTGCTCGGATTCACCCAACTCCTTCGGCGCGATTACGATGACGCCTTGGACGAATCAGGTCGTCGATTCACCGAACGAATCGAACGCGGCGCGAGGGAAATGGGCACGATGATCGATAATTTCCTTGAACTCGCTCGAATCGACTTCGATCCCAGTTGCAGAACGATGATCGATAGCCAGTCCGTACTTCTCGAACTCAAGGGGGAGTTGAACGGAAGACTCGAGAGACTTGGCGTAGAACTCGTGATCCCCGATGCCTGTCCGCCGATATTCTCGGATCGGACCTATCTGTACCGGATACTCTCTAATCTCGTTGTCAATTCCATTGAACACATGGGCGATTGTTCTCTCCGCCGAATCGAAGTGACCATCGAAAATCGGAACGATTGCCAGACCATCTCGGTCCGCGACTACGGACAAGGTCTCCCCCTCGGAGATTCCGAAAAAGTATTCGAGCCGTTCTACTCGGGACCTTCGGCAGCAATTCGCAAAAACGCCAGGGGTCTGGGCCTGACCATCGTTCAGAAAGTCGCCGAAGCGCATGGCGGCCGGGCATGGGCGGAATCAGAATCTGAGCTGGGCTGCTGCATCCGGGTCAGGCTTCCCAACCGTTGAGAACTCTCGAGATACCCGGCCCCTGCTGGGCTTGCTCGCGTCAGAGTCTTACTTTAGGGTTCCGCGTTCACTCCCCAAATTACTCAAGGAGTTCCTGAGGCCCTCAGTCTCTAAAACGATCTATGTATCCTGAACTTTTTACGATTCCGGGAATCAACTACACAGTCAGCACCTTCGGCGTCATGATGTCGCTTGGGTTTTTGGTCGGCTTCTGGATCGCCAGCATTCGAATGCGGCAACTGGGACTCGACCCAGAGCCCGTGACCAACCTCTTGGTCTGGATCATGATTGGTGGTGTAGTGGGGTCCAAGCTCTACTACGCCATCGACGTGTCGATACGCGAAGGCTACCCATTTTTCGATCTACTCTTCGCACGCGCGGGCATAACTTGGTACGGGGGTCTGATGGGAGGCACCATCGCCGGGGTGCTGGGTTGCCGATTTCACAACGTTTCTACCCTGGGGTTCGCAAACGCAGTAGCCCCAGCTTTGGCCATAGGTCAGTCTCTCGGCCGAGTCGGCTGCTTCCTCGTAGGAGACGACTACGGGAAAGTCACCGATGTCCCCTGGGCGGTCAGCTTCCCCCAAGGCGCGCCGCCCACCTTCGATCTCGTACATCCGACTCAACTCTACGAAGTGGCTTGGCTCATTCCAGTAGCTGGGTTTCTCTGGCTCCGGCGCGATCGGAGCCCTTTCTTGCTCGGCGAATATCTGGCCCTCAACGGTGCGGGCCGCATCGTCATTGAGCATTGGCGAGTAAACGAAAAAGTCCTGCTCGGACTGACCGAACCCCAGTTGATCGGAGTTGCGCTGATTTTTATCGGAAGCAGCCTGTGGCTTTATTTTCGAACGAAAACTTCTTCTGCCCTGGGCTCTACCGGGTAAAATTCGATCATCGTCTTCCCAAATTCTTCGAATTCTCGCTCACACTGCCCGATTCCAGGAAGCATCATTCAGAGGTTTTTACTTCAGACGTTTTTCTAGCTTTTTGCGTTCGCCTCTAGGCCGTCACTCAGTTCGGAGAGTCGATCCCTGACCTCCGGCGCAAATGATCCTTGTTCCGACTCGTCGATGTAGTTTGCTGAGGCCAACGCCAGCTTGATGCGGCTGGGACTCGGGGTAGGCGAATCAGCACCAAGCCAGACCGATAGGTTCTCGACGCAACACGGGTAGTCACGCGCCAGAAAAGCCTGCATCGCACTCGCAAACGCCCATGCGGACGCCAGGCCTTCACCATCTGGGGCTTGATTCAGCACCTCGAGCGCTTGGTCGTAGTACGCGCTTTCAATATAGGAACTGGCTGCCTTCATCAGACCCGCCGTGGTGCTGCCATGAATTTCGGAAAACATGATTCTGAAACCTCGGGGAAATACCGCGGCTACAGCCTGTTGCTCTTCGTAAAGGCATCGGGCGAGCAACTCGTTATCAGATTCTTCAATCAGCAAGCGGACCAGTTGATCGCTCGTAAGAGCAAGTAGTGCGCCCACTTCTTCAACGGCTTCGCCAAGCCTCGAAGCAGAGGAGGCCAGAATTTTTTCGAATTCTCGTGAAAGTTCCGGGGCAGGCGGACTCGCCTGGGATTTCAGCGCCTCCACGCGCGGACCGTATCTCTCCTGCTGATAAAGGTTCTCTCGCAAAATCATAGCCTCGTGAAAAAGGGAGCCTATGGCGAGGTCGAATAGGGCCGCCGTACGAACTTCGGCCAGCGGGTCGGCGATCTCTGAGCGAAAGATAGCGTGACACTTCTCTTTCAGTCTATAAAGGGCACTGGCGTTATCATCCCCCACCAACTTCTCCACAAGGTCGAAGGATAGTGTCTGCGTCTCGTAACTGGAGATCAGGCCGCCCAGTCGCTGATGGACCACTAGAAATTCTCGAACGACTTCAACAATGCCGACTCTAGAGTTAGCCATCAAGCATGAATCCTACCCGGTCGCGTAGCCCTTTGATTGAAGCACAGGCCGTGAGCCGTATTGGGAAAAGCATGCTTGGACATCACATGCATCCGGCGACCAACCTGGGCTTGGCAGAACGAGAGATCATGTTTCCTTCCGCATGATCTTTTGAAGCAGTCCTTGGTCTCCCTCGTCAGCCGTAAGACAAAGGAGCCAATGCGGAGTGTCGAGATCGTCGCGGAATATCCCCCCCCGATCACCCCGAATGAATGCTCCCGCCTCACGAGCGATCGTCAAACCGACTCGCCCACGAACCGACAAGCCCGACTCGCTCGTCCTTGGAACTATTCGCAATCCAGCACGCACTCCTTGCAGAAGCGGAGCAACCGAAACCGCGCCCCCACACGCTGGAATCACTTCCAAGCCCTCTGCCGCAAGAGCAGCGCGAACGTTCGCGGGGACGTTGTGAGAAACGAAGACGCGGTCGCCATCGGCAGATGCTTGCACTGGCCGCAACCCTTCGGAGTCGTCAATCACTTCCGCACACCCGCCAGAAGAGCCCCTGAAAAGGAGACCTTCGCGCGGCAAGGCAACAATCGCCGAATGCATTCTCCGCTCAATTGCGAGCCCCACGATCGTCGCGTAGGGTCCTAATCCTTCAAGATAAGACTGGAGCGTTCCATCGATCGGATCGATGATGACGAGAGCGTCTCCCTCGCCCTGAAAGTCTTTCACCCGCGGCGTGTCTTCCTCGGCCTCCAAACTTACCTGGGGATAGTTCTCGGCGAGGGCTTCAAGAATGATCTCCTGAGCGCGAGTATCCGCTTCCGTTAGGGCCTGTTTGATCGCCGTTGGCTCGAAAGCCTTGGGGGTATTGGTCACCTTGCCTTCAAGCGCACGAGCCGTCGCGGCCGCCCGTTGCACGGCTGGGGTCATCTTCGCTGCGAATGCGTCGAAGTTCGGCTGTTTCTGCATGCAGACAGATCGACCTGTAGAGCCCGTTCGGCCCCAGTAGGAGTAATTGTGCTCGAGCGGAAAGGTACCTCAAGGAGTTCACGGTGAAATCCCCGGACCGGGCAGAATTGCCCGAAATTTCTCCCAACAAATACTTTCGAGAGAGGCGCTGGAATTGGACTTCGGAATATCTCCGATTCCAGCACTTCGCGGTGCGGAGCCTGACTCAATCCCCCTCGATCAGCTGCACCCGCTCGTGCTGCCACAGTTGGGACACTTGTAACAGGCGCCGTTGCGGATCATGATCGAGCCGCAGTCCATGCAAGACGGTGCATCGGCCTGATTGATAAAACTCGACCTGGTCGACGCAGAATCAGCGCCACTTCCTGACCCACCCGCAACAGCCCCAACCGCCTGAACAGTCGGCAGAGTTTCGGCACTGCTCTCCGCGCCGCTCTTGGCTCCTCCTTCCGCTTCCCCCTCGATAAAGCGATTGCCGATATAACGAAACACATAGTCGGTCACTGATTTCGCAATCGGTATCTCCGGGTTATTCGTGAACCCCGACGGCTCAAACCGGGTATGACTAAACTTGTCCACCAAGGCCTTGAGCGGCACTCCGTATTGAAGAGCAATGGACGTCATCGTCGCGATGGTGTCCATCAAGCCCGATATAGTGCTCCCCTCCTTGGCCATCTTCAGAAAGATCTCACCAGGCTCACCCTCGTCGTACATGCCGACCGTGAGATATCCCTCATGGCCAGCAATCGAGAATTTGTGGGTGAACGCTTGGCGTTCGTCTGGAAGCTTCCGCCGACGCGGGCGATATTCATCCAGCCGAGTCACGCTGCTCTCTTTCTTTCCAGAGTTCAGCGGCTGAGTCCGTTTGCTTCCATCGCGATAGACAGCCAAGGCCTTCAGACCGAGCTTCCAGCCCTCGACATAGGCGTCCATGACATCGTCAACACTCGCGTTCTCGGGGAGGTTCACGGTTTTGCTAATCGCGCCGGAGAGAAAGGGCTGAACTGCTCCCATCATTCGCAAGTGCCCCATCCACTGGATAGAACGCTGACCGTTCTGGGGTCGAAAAGCACAGTCGAAAATTTCGATGTGCTCATCCCGTAGTCCCGGTGCCCCTTCGATCGTCTCTCGCTCATCCAAATGGGCAAGAATGGCCTGGACTTCTTCCCCTTCGTATCCGAGCTTGTGAAGCGCCATCCCGACCGTCTGGTTGGCAATTTTGAGAAAGCCACCCCCGACAAGCTTCTTGTATTTCACGAGAGCGATGTCGGGTTCCACACCGGTGGTATCGCAGTCCATCATGAATGCAATCGTCCCGGTCGGTGCCAAAACCGTCACTTGGGCATTTTTGAAGCCGTGCTGGCGACCTTCTTCGAGCGCAGCGCCCCAAACTTCACGACATGCTCCCAACAAGCCCTGCGTCACTCCCTCGCCATCGATTAGGCGAGCAGCATCCCTGTGCATCCCAATCACTTCAAGAAAGGGCTTTCGATTCATCCGAAATCGCGGAAACGGTCCCATCGCATGGGCAATTTTTGCGCTCATCAAGTAAGCCTCACCGCACATCAGCGAAGTAATCGAGGCCGCCAGGTTGCGACCTTCCTCGCTGTCGTAGGGCTTACCTTCCGCCATCAGCAAGGCACCAAGGTTCGCATAGCCGAGGCCGAGCGGCCTAAAGAGATGGCTGTTTTTCTCAATCGCCTTGGTGGGATAACTCGCGAAATCGACGAGGATTTCCTGAGCGAGGATCGTCAGGGAAACGGAAAAACGAAAGTCATCCACTTGGAATGGCTCTTCCCCCTCCTCGACGAAGGTCATCAGATTTAGGCTCGCCAAGTTGCAAGCCGTGTCATCGAGGAACATATATTCCGAGCACGGGTTGCTGGAGTTGATTCGCCCCGAAGCCTTCACTGGGTTCCAGCGATTGATCGTGCTGTCGTACTGGATACCCGGGTCGCCGCACAGATGAGCCGCCTCGGACATTTCCTGCAGCAAATCCTTTGCTTTGTAAGTTTCGAGCGTCTTGCCTTCGGTCACCGATCGCGTATCCCATGACCCGTTTGCCTCGGCGGAGCGCATAAACGAGTCCTTCACGCGAACCGAGTGGTTGGCATTCTGGAAATAGATCGAATCGTAGGCACCACCGGGCACGTTGAAGCCACCATCGTAGCCCGCGTCGATCAACGACCAGGCCTTCTTCTCCTCGTTCGCCTTGCACTGGACGAACTCTCGGATATCGGGGTGCTCTGCGTCAAGAATGACCATCTTTGCCGCACGCCGGGTTTTTCCGCCGGACTTGATCACGCCCGCGAAAGCATCAAAGCCCCGCATGAATGAAACTGGGCCTGAGGCCATCCCTCCCCCGGCGAGTTGCTCGCGCGAGGACCGAATCGCCGAAATGTTGGTACCCGCCCCCGAGCCCCCTTTAAAGAGCATCGCCTCGGTTTTAGCCAGCCCCATTATCGACTCCATGGTGTCATCAACGGAATTGATGAAACAGGCGCTGGCTTGCTGGGGTGTATTTTCAACTCCTAGGTTGAACCAAACGGGGCTGTTGAACGCCATCTTTTGATTGACGAGTAGATAAGTGAGTTCGTCCGAAAATGTGCCTGCATCCTCGGGGGTCGCGAAGTATCCCCCCTTGACCCCCCACTCGGTGATCCGGCCAACGACCCGACCGATGAGTTCCTTGATGCTTCGTTCGCGACCGGGCTGCCCGACATGGCCGCGGAAGTACTTGGAAACCACAACATTTGTCGCCAGTTGGGACCACGAGGCAGGAATCTCTACATCGACCTGCTCAAAGACCGTTTCCCCTTTTTCATTACTGATATTGGCCGTTCGGAGTTCCCACTCAACGCTTTCGAAGGGATCCGTTCCGGCCTCGGTGAAGCGGCGCGGAATTTTAAGGCCCACCTTCCGGCCGGCCGCCCTTATCTCGGCTCTGCCCTTGGCTTCGCCTTCGAGACTTTCTTCCATGCCGCCCGAGCGGCCCTTCGGAACATTGTCGTCGACGTTTCCAATGCGGTTTTCGATGTTGTTCTCGATGTTGTTCTCGATCGAGTTCTCGGTGCTGTTCTCTTTGTTCACGCTTCGACTCCTGTTCGGTCCAAGCTGCGCATTCCGTCGGTCAAGATTGTTGCTCAGATGGGTGTCGGCGGTTGCCCAAGGGCATCTTCTCCCTGACCCCGCCGGCCTCTTTTCTGAACCGGGTTCTCGCTTGGTCTCCGGAACCTCCTCTCCGAACGTGCCCGAGCTGACCTCCACCTCGACTTCGGCTTCCACCTCGACTTTCACGGCGGGAGCTGCGATGGCCGCCTCTTCGGCGGTTCGTGATCGGATGTTTGGTCCTCGGTTCGCTAGGAGATCCCTTTTTATGATCCCAACCGCGAAATGCGTATCGTGTCTCGAACTCCCTGTTGGTGGTTTATCGGGTGGCAACCCAGTTCCTGGGCTGTCCGTTTTTAGCAAGTTACTTTCATGTTCAGCGATTGGCTTTCATGATGATCTCAGGTGCTGGCACAGGCCCAATCCTATCGACCCTTCCCCCTCGCCCGCTAGTCATTATGGCATCGAACTGAATTTACTCGTCTCGACCCGGTCACTTCTGTTGCGGCTCCTGCGAATCCAACGCTCGGAATGTCCAATTGCGAGTCGCAATACGAAGCGCCGAGATGCGCCGCCGCCAACACGCCGTTTGGTTCCCCCCCCGTGAATCTCCGTGGACCAACTCGTTCTCCTCTGAGCGTCCCAATGAATGCGCGTGCCGTCGCTCTTCCAGCTCGAATATTTCAAGCCGATGATTCTCGCGGAATCCTTCGCAGTTCCGAAGTCCGTGCGTAAAGTCCTTGAGTGCCGAAAGCCTTCCGGTCGCTGTGGGCGCTCGATCGGCGCGGTATCGGCGCGGTATCGGCGTGGTCTGCGTCGACCAACTTGGTCGCAATCGCTCGGGGCTATTCACCAACTCGATCCCTTTCACCGATTCGGACCGATTCACCCATTTGGACCCACTCACCCATTCGGACCCTTTCGCCAATTCACCGATTCACCGATTCGGACCCATTCACTCATTCGGTCCCATCCCTCGTCGTCTCAGCCTGTCGCCCCCGAGACCGGACCCACGACACGGCCATATCCGGCAAGCTCACCCCTCCGTTGGGTCCTCCGATTGCGCCACAGTGGCGCGCAATGCCAGAAAGCAAGGAGCGAGAGCGAAGGAGAAGGGCCGCGGTTGGGCGGTGCAGTCCGGAACCGTGCATCTCGCTTGGGAAAAACGCAGATGAGGGGGGCGCCGGTACCCCCGGCGCCCCCGAGCTTCAGCGAGGCAACCCCCACTTGAAGCTCGCGCTCCCCCTCGCAACCGCCAAGTTGCGACCCCCCCAGGCTACAGGGGGAACATCACATCCCCGTCGACTGAGAATGCTTCGGGAGGCTCGGGCCGTCAAGCGCAAATCCACAAAATATTGGGGTTCAAGCCAGGATCAACCACAATCACTCGTGGGTCATCGATCCCCGTAGGGAATTGAGTTCTGAGTGCAAATATCAGTCGGGTAGCCCCGTAAAGCGAATACCCAGCCCGGCCGGCAGCTTGTAGCGAATATTCATTCCGATCAGGAGCGCTGTCATCTCCTCGACGATCCGTGCGTTCCCCAGCGGACCGCCGTCAACCCCTCTCAAGCCGGGGATCAATCGGCAGAGTTCCATGATTCGAGCGCGCGGGGCTTTCGTTCCCGAGACCACAACATCGCACTCAACGGGCTGGTCCAGTTCTCGCAGTCGGTGCGCGGACACATTCTGAAACGCGGAAACGACCTCTACGCCGGTTGGAACGAGCGATTGCACGAGCTCCGCGACAGAACCCTGCCAGATCCCCACTGTACGGACCGCGCCGTCGCCCACCGCCGTCGCCAAGGGGACCGCCATGGAAACCAGAATCTGACCCTCGGTCAAAACGTCCTTGATCCCCTTCACGGTAGACGCCGTATGTTCAAAAGGAACCGAGATAATGACGATGGGTGCCCGGAGTGTGGCTTCACTGTTCTCGTGCCCGCTCACATCGGCTTCTGACACCGCTTGCCGGACTTCTTCGGCGGCGGCGACGGCCCGATCGGCCTTGCGCGAGCCAATCACCACCCGTCGCCCGGCTTTGGCGAAACGCAGGGCCAGCCCCAGACCCTGATCGCCCGTCCCACCCAAAATTGCAATCGTGTCGCTCCCTGTATTCGTCATGGCGCCGGAGCCTAGCCCAACCTTTCCGCATCTCGGTCGGCAAGCTCACGCAAGCGCTCGAAGGGGTAGATCCCGCTGTCGTGCCCGTCGCTCCAGTCGATCCCGATCGCGTAGCGACCCACGGAGTTCACCCGCGTCGGGTGGACATCCTCGGGGACCTTCGAGGGGTCGAGCTTGTATTCGCCCGTCCACTCGTCAACACACAGCGCACACGCGCAGGCGAGACGCAAAGCCCGCACCTCGAAGATGCTCTCAACGCCGTCTCCCCAGTGGATACTGAGAACTCGGGCTCCGGTCTGGCTGATTTGGGTCGGGACAATCCGGGAATCTTGGGCCTTCACCGGGTAGACCATAGTCCCGTGAACGGTCTCGGGCGATTCTGCCCCGCTTCGGAGACATCACTGAACCGGCGACCGGCTCCCAATGGCCTCTGTGAACGGTATGCTTCGCCCCCATGACGGGCTTGGATCTCGAAAGTGCCGCGCGGGTGGCCAGCCACGCTTGCGACCTCGCTCGCCAGGAGATCATGCCTCGCTTTCGCGATGTGAGCGTCGAGTTCAAAGCGGACGGATCTCCCGTCACAGAAGCCGACCGAGCCGCCGAGCGCACGATCCGCGCCGTCCTGGAGGCCGCCTATCCAGATTTCGGCTTGCTGGGTGAGGAATACGGGGAGCTTGAGAGCGGGCGGGAGGGCCCCCGCTGGATTGTCGACCCGATTGATGGGACCATCGCCTTCTCGCGAGGAATTCCGCTCTTCGGCACCCTCATTGCTCTGCTCGAGGACGACGAGCCGGTGCTGGGGATTATCGACCTCCCCGCCCTCGACGAGCGCTACGTGGGATGGAAGGGGGGGGGCTGTCGGCGCAACGGCCGACCCGTGCGGGTCTCGGACCGCACCGACAGAACTCACTGCCTGGCGGGCACTGGCGATCGGATCTGTTTCGAATGGGCCGGGCGTCTGGCCGCCCTCGAGAACCTGCTAGACGCCTTTCCCCTGACTCGGACCTACACCGATGCCTTTGGGCACGCGATGGTTCTATCGGGGGCTCTCGACGTGATGGTGGACTGCGACCTAAATCCCTGGGATGCCGCCGCCACACAGATCCTCGCCGTCGAGGCCGGGGGAGCATGCCTGACACTTCGCGGTGCCCGGGACAAGCTCGACCTGATTTTCGGCAACCCGGCCTTGGTGGAGCAGGTGGCCGAATTTTTCGAGAGTGGAGACTGATGGACCGACCCCCTGCCTGATTCCACCCGGGCTCCCCTCGCTCCGCGAAAAACGCAAACCCTTTCATAGGCCGCCACGGGGTGGCCTGCGCTACTATTCGGGCCCGGCAAATCTCCGCGCGCTCCCTCGGCCCCGGGCGTTCGATTCGAATCCGGTCTTTGCCGTGATCGAGGTGCGCCAGAGAAAGCCCAGGGTCCGAACAGCGACGGTGCGGAATCGAACGCCGGTCCTTCGACAGGCCCCTCCCGACGCATTCCCCTCAAACGCCCTCCCCAAACGCCCTCCCGGCACTGACGGCTTCACCGCCGCCACAGAGCCTCGGGGCAACCGATCTGGAAATTGGAAGGATTCAGTACGATGAAGACCCCCTCGCATCCCACCTTGGAAGACGCTCGGATCCTGCTCGAGGCGGCCACGAGCCTGCTTGAGCGCGCGATCGCTGCAGGGAAGACCCTCACCGAAGCGGGCAAGCTCATCGATGACCACCAAGTGGCCACCGAGCGCATCGCCTACGCGACCACCGAGGCCGTCGCGGCCCATGAAATCATCATTGCAACCGAAGGAACTCAGAGCGAAGGACGCAGCAATCCAATCCTCGAACTGACCGCAGTGGGCGCCGTAGGAAACCTGGTCGCCGGATTGAGGGGCCGCCTTTCCGATTCGGCCGATGAACTCGGGATCGGCGATGACGCGGTGGAGGCCGCCTTCCCGGGCGAAATTCGGACGCTCCTGCGACGGGCCAATAGCGAGGCCCTGGCCCGCGAGATCGGCGAGCACATCGTTTCGACTCGAGGTGCGAACGACTACCCGCTCGACGAGATGCACGAGCAAGTACGCGAGCAGGTGAGGGAGTTCGCCGCGAACGAGATCCTCCCGCACGCCGAACACATTCACCGAGCGGATGCCCTGGTACCCGAAGAATTCATCCGCAATATGGCGGAACTCGGCTTCTTTGGCCTCTCGGTCCCCGAGGAATACGGCGGGGTTGAAATGGGCAATCTCGCGATGATCCTCACCACCGAGGAACTGTCCCGGGCCTCCCTGGCCGCCGCCGGCTCGCTCATCACACGCCCGGAAATTCTTGCCAAGGCTCTGCTCGGGGGCGGAACTTCCGAGCAGAAGAGCCACTGGCTCCCCAAACTCGCCTCCGGGGAGATCATGGTGGGCATTTCGGTCACCGAACCCGATATCGGCAGCAATGTCGCCGGAGTCAAGTGCCGGGCCGATCGCAAAGCCGTCGACGGGGTCGACGGCTGGGTGATCAATGGCCCCAAGGCTTGGTGCACTTTCGCAGGACGGGCCAACGTGCTGGCACTGCTCGCCCGAACCGATCCCGATCCCAGCAAGGGGGCCAAGGGACTCTCCCTCTTCATCGTCCCCAAGGATTCGTTCACCGGGCACGATTTCGAGTGCCTCCAGCCCGGCGGCGGCAAAATGTCGGGCAAGGCCGACGCCACCCCCGGCTACCGGGGAATGCACTCCTTCACTCTCCAATTCGAAGACTATTTCGTAGCCGCCGAGAATCTCGTCGGAGGCGACGCCGCCGAAGGCAAGGGTTTCCGACTCCAGATGGCTGGCTTTGCGGCGGGGCGTCTCCAAACCGGTGGCCGGGCCTGCGGACTCGCCCAGGGGGCGCTGGAAGAAACCGCGAAGTACGTGGTCGGTCGCGATCAGTTCGGCCAGGCGATTTCGGAATTCCAACTCACGCAATACACCCTCGGGCGGATGCAGATCAAGCTCGCCGGGGCCCGGGCGATCACCTACGCGGCGGCACGTGCCTTCGACGAAGACGAGCGGGCAGCGGCCCCCCTAGCCGCCCAGGCCAAGCTTCTAGCCTGCGACGTGGCCGTCGAAGTCACCCAGCAGGGTCAATTGATGCACGGGGGTTGGGGCTACGCCGAGGAATATCCCATCAGCCGCTACGTGGTGGATGCCGCGGTTCTGCCCATATTTGAGGGAGTGAAACCCATCCTTGAACTCAAGGTGATCGGCCGAGCGGTGCTCTCGGGCTGAACGCCCCTCTCTGGAAGTTCAGCCCCCCATCAGGTAGGCGGTGAGAACATCCACCATGGGCGCCACGTCCTCGGTACCCGCCATCTCGCGACAAGAATGCATGGCCAGCATGGGATTGCCGACGTCCGCCGTGCGAATGCCTACTCGCGCCGCGGAGATGGGACCAATCGTCGAGCCGCAGGCCTGATCGCTGCGGGTCACGAAATGCTGGACCTTTACATCCACGCTCCGGCAGAGTGCCTCGAAATGTCCGGCGGTTTCCGCGTCCGTCGCATAGGCGTGATTGGCATTGATCTTGACCACCGGGCCGCGACCCACCACGGGCTGATGGCCCGGTTCGTGCTTATCGGAATAGTTGGGATGAATCGCATGGGCCATGTCGACGGAAATCATCTGCGACGCCGCCAGGGCTCGCGAAAGACCCTGGGGCTCACCCCCCTTGTAGCCCGAGACGATGCGGTCGAGGGTATCGGGCAGAAAAGTCCCGGCAGCACCGCCAGCGCTCCGGCTTCCCACCTCTTCGTGGTCGTAAAAGATCCCCACCCGGGTAAACGCGGCCGGCGCCCTGGCGCAAGCGCGCTGGAGGGCCGTCAGAATCGCGTGGGTCGAGGCAAGATTGTCCAGCCGCGGCGCGCTGAGGAACTCGCCCCGAGAGCCAATTACCCCCGAGGGCTGCGTGTCGTAGAGCATCAGATCGAATGAGAGCACCTGGTCGGGGCTCGCCAGGGCAAAACCCTGGGCGCGAAGCTCGGTGGCCAATAACTCACGGATCGGCGGGGTGTCCTCAAGGCCAATGACAGGAACCGTGTGCTGCTGGGGATTGATCTTCAGGCCCTCTTCCCGGATTTCGCGAAACAGATGAATGGCCAGATTGGGAATCCGAAGCATCGGCCGGGCAAAATCGATCAGAACCGTCCGCACCCGGCCGTCCTGGGCCACACTCACCCGGCCCGCCAAGGACAAGTCCCGATCGAGCCACGTATGCAGAAGTACGCCCCCGTAGGGTTCAACCGCGAGTTGGCGATAGCCGTGGGCAGAGACATCCGGCGCGGGTTTCAGACGCAGATTCGGCGAATCGGTGTGCGCACCAAGAATGCGAAACCCTCCCTCAGCGGGGGAGACAGTGCCCAGTTGGAAAGCCGCCAAACTGCCGTCGCTTCGCACCACGTAGCGGCATGCACCCGGCCCATGATCCCAGAGTTCGCCCTCGCCGAGACGGCTAAACCCCGCCGCCTCCAAGCGAACGGCGCTCTCGGCAACCGCGTGATAGGGCGTGGGGGAGCGATCGATGAAGGCCAGCAGGTCCTGAACCAGGTCGGGCATGGACAGACCATAGCGGCCCCAGCCCCGGCGGGGTCAACGCCCCGGTGGCCGAGGCCTGCGGCTAGCGAGCGCGGCTACGCGCACCCAGGGATATCGCTGCTCGGTCGGCTCTTCGCCCGGCAAAGAGCGAGCGCCTTGTCACAGAGCCGCCGCAGGCTGGCGTCGGGCCTCAGAGGTTCCAGTTCCGCCGGATCGAACCAGCCCAAATCGATGGACTCGTCGCTGATCGCCAGGGACTGCCCCTCGCGGGCGACCAACAGATAACGAATGTCGTGGTGCGCGTGCTCGGGTTCATCGCCCCGAGCCGGAATCTTGTGCACATCGATATCCAGGGGAAGGATCGAGTCCAGGCCATCGGGACTGCCAGCGGGGCAGATCACGCCAAAATCCCTCATCCCCGACTCCTCTCGCGCTTCGCGGAGCGCCACGCGGAGCACGCTGGCGTCGCCGTCGGCGTGTCCGCCGAGTTGGAGCCAGCGGTTCAACTTGCGGTGGCGGGTCAAGAGAACTCGGTTTCGATCGGGGGACAGAATCCATGCCGAAGCCGTCACGTGGCCGGGCAAGCAACTGCGCTCGAAACAACCCGGGTGATTCTCCACCAGGGCCCTCACCTGGTCCACACACGCCGACTCCTCGGGATGCGCGACCCCATATCGCTGCAAGATTTCGAGCAACGGTTTTCTGTGCATAGGTCTCGCCTTCACCGAACCCGGAAGAACCCACAACTTCGGGCTCCCACCGCGGATTCGCAAGCACGCGCCGACTGCGGCCTCAAGGTTCCGGAACGGGCTCTCGCAGGGTGACGAACTCCTCGGCGAGAGTGGGGTGAATTCCTATGGTCTCGTCGAATTGCGCTTTGCTGAGCCCGGCCCGCACCGCCACAGCGAAACCCTGAACGATCTCACCCGCCTCGTGGCCCGCCATATGAAGCCCCACAACACGATCGCTAGCGCGATCCACCACAAGCTTCATCAAACAGCGCGTCGGCGACGATGTCAGGGTCTGTTTGAGCGCTCGAAACGTCGAGCGATAGACATCAATTCTCCCATAGCGCGCCCGAGCCTCGCTCTCGGTGAGGCCAACCGTACCCAGAGGAGGTTGGCTGAAAACCGCAGCGGGAACCGATTCGTGAACGGGCGTCATGGCACGGTCGTTGAAGAGAGTATTGACGAGGCAAATGGCTTCGTGGATGGCTACGGGGGTCAGGTTGATGCGGTCCGTCACGTCTCCGATGGCGTGGATGCTCGGCACCGAAGTCTTCGAATACTCGTCCACCATCACTGCGCCGCTGGGCGCGCGTTTCACACCGACCTCTTCGAGCCCGAGTCCCTCGGAGTTTGGATGCCGACCCGTGGCGCAGAGCACTTGGTTGGCCTCGATCTGCCCGCCGTCGTTGAGGGTGGTGCGGATACTGCCCGTCCCAAGCTCGATCTTGACGGGCACACTGTTGAAGCGAAGATCGATTCCACGACCTCGCATTTCACCCGCCAAATGCTCACGAAGATCGTCGTCAAAGCCCCTCAGAAACATCGGCCCCCGATAGAGCTGGCAGACATCCGCCCCCATGCCGGCAAAGATCCCGGCAAACTCCACCGCGATGTAACCGCCCCCCACGACAAGCACGCGTTCGGGCAGTGCCTCGAGATAAAAAGCCTCGTCCGACGTAATGGCGTGCTCGATCCCCTCGATTTCGGGTGGGCGAAAAGCCCGACTTCCGGTGGCCACCAGGATGTGGCGGGCACTGAGAGTGCGGCCCCCGACGGCCACGGTATGCGGACCCACCACGGTGGCGCGCCCCTCGATGGATTCCACCCCCGCGCCGTCGAGAAGGCTTTGGTAGACACCATTCAGCCGGGCGATCTCGCGGTTTTTGTTCTCGATCAACCGAGACCAGTCAAAGCCAACCCCGTCCAGCGACCAACCGTATCCCTCCTCGGCCTCGGCCAGCTCATCGCGGAACGCGGAGGCATAGACGAGGAGTTTCTTGGGGATACAGCCGACGTTCACGCAGGTGCCGCCTAAAAAGCGCTCTTCGGCCACCGCCACCCGGGCCCCGAAGGACGCAGCCAGACGGCTGGCCCGAACGCCCCCCGAACCCGCTCCGATGACGAATAGATCGTAGTCGTAGTTGGACATGCCCTCTCGCTCCTCGTATGACGCGGCGTCTCGAATGCTCTATTCGTTGCGCCCGATGAGCGAGCGTACCGAAGAGCAGGCGAGTCGAAAGGTCCCCGCCCTGGTGGTGTCCGGATTTCTCGGCTCGGGCAAGACCACTTTGATTCGGCGTCTCCTCGACGAGGCCATCCGCACGGGCGTCAGGGTAGCCCTGGTGTCCAACGAACTCGGCGCGTTGGGGATCGACCGGACTCTGCTCGGCCAGGGGGGCGAGGCCTACGTGGAGATCGAGGGCGGGTGCGTGTGCTGCGAGCTCTCCGACGACCTACTCGTCACCCTGCAAGACCTTTGGGAGAAAGTCAGACCCGATCGCGTGGTGATCGAGACCTCCGGCGTGGCGCTGCCCTTCGATACCCAACTGAATTTCTGGCGCGAGCCCGTCTGCCAGTGGATCGGCGACGACATGGCGGTGGTGGTCGCCAACGCCGAACAACTCGCGGAGGGCCGCGATCTCGACGGTACATTTTCCGACCAAATCACCAGCGCCGACCTCATCGTCCTGAACAAGGTGGACCTCGTGACCCCCCAAACCCTTGAGCTTGCCGAGAGTCGACTGCGGGAGATCGAACCCGAGGCGCCGGTTGTCCGGGCCCACCACGGCGACATCTCGCCCGACCTGCTCTTCCCCCCCGAGGCGCTCGCTGCCGGAGCGGGCCCGGACCGCAGCGGGGTAGCTCCGAAGGCGCGACCTCATAGCCACGAGCAGTTCGAGACCGAAATTTGGCAAGTCCCGCCCGGGCTCAGCAATGCCGAACTCGAGGCGCGACTTCGCCAGCCCGATTTGCTCCGGGCCAAGGGCTTCGCCCAAACCGTCTCGGGAATCCAACTCGTCCAGGTAGTCGGCCGGCGAGTCGAACTGCGCGAGGCTGACGGGACCGTCGACCCCTCACTGCTCAATCGCCTCGTTCTCATCCGACGCACCCCGGAGGTTGAACACAAGGGGGTTGACGACAAAGGGGGTTAACGACAAGGGGGGTTAACGACAAGCGGGTTAACAACAAGGCGGTTAACGACAAGGCGGTTGAACAAGGGGGCTGAGCAAGGGGGCTGAGCAGGCGCGATGCGTCCGGGGAGACCGGACCCTTAGCGGACCTTTCGCCGGGCCGTCTTCTTTCGGACTGCCTTCTTCCGAACTGCCGCCTTCTTCCGAGCCGCCGCCTTGCGGGAACCCGGGCCGCCGCCCCCCGCCCGGGCCTCCTCGGCGATCCGACGCGCCGTCGCCGCCCACGAGCAGATCGGACACGTTGTCAGATCGTGCCCCCGGGCGGGACAATGCTCCCGGCCGAAATAGATGAGCGCCAAGTGGAGCCACGACCAACTCGACTCGGGGAAAAGCACTTTCAGGTTCCCCTCGGTTTGCTCCACCGTGCGTGCTTGAGACAGTCCCCAGCGCCCCGCCAGACGGTGAATGTGGGTGTCCACGGGAAAAGCCGGGCGACCAAAGGCTTGGGCGACCACAACGCTCGCGGTCTTGTGCCCCACCCCCGGTAGAGCCTCGAGGCTGGCAAAATCCTCGGGCACACGCCCCCCGTGCTCGTCCAAAATTATTTTTGAGAGCGCCGAAATATTCCGGGCCTTGCCGGGCGCGAGGCCACAGGTGCGGATCAGTGATTGAATTTTCGCCGTCTCGACCTTGGCCATTCTGTCCGGGGTTGAAGCCACGGCGAAGAGCCCGGGGGTCACCCGGTTGACCCGCTCGTCAGTGCATTGGGCCGAAAGAAGGACCGCGATGAGGAGCGTAAAGGGATCCCGGTGCACCAGAGGAACCGGCGGGGCAGGATAGAGTCCCTCGAGAATCGCCTGAATTCGCTGCGCCTTTTCAGCCCGCTTCATGATCGGCCCAGCATACACCACGGGGTCTGGACCCCGATGTCGAATCCTTTGCGCGACCCGAGGAGAAGCGCGTAGAATCAGCGAATCGCTCGCGCAAGGGAATACGCGTGGGTACCCACAAACCAACCGGCCCCCGAGAACCCGCGGAGGAAACATCCGAGTGACGGTTCGCCAATGACTAAAAAAATGACGAAGAAAAATCCGAGACCCGGGGAGCGGGGGCAAGACCCCGCCGATAGCGATTCGACCGACAGCTCGTCGCCAGAAAGGCGCGAAGAGATCGGCCGCGCCGCGGCCGGGAACGGACTGCGCTGGGCGATTCTTCTCTTTCTGGCCGGTGGACTTCTCTTGTTGATTTTCGGCGGGCCCTCGCCCCCCATCTGAGCAGACCCCGATCCGGCCGGGTCACGAGCGTCCACCCATTTGCGGGGCCCCTCACCACGCTCACTCGAGCCGGTAGCGCGCCTGCTCCCGGTCGTATTCGGGGAAACCCACGATCTCGCGGAGTTCGGAAAAATCGAGAACCTCAGCCGGAGCCCGCCCAGCGGCCAACTCCGCGAGGGCGTGGTTCATCGCGCGCACCGCAGAGGAAAGCAGGGTCAACGGATAGGCGGCGATCGTGTAGCCGAGGGATTCCAGGCGGTCAGGCGCGAGCAACGGCGTGTCGCCTTGCTCCACCATATTCGCCATTTTCGGTCCGGGAATCTCCCGGCAGAGTCGCTCCATCTCAGCCTCGGAGAGCGGCGCTTCGAAAAAAGTAATGTCGGCTCCAAGGTCCGCAAAGGCCTTGCAACGCGCAAGGGCCTCGTCGAAGCCGTGGTCGTGGCGCGCGTCGGTGCGCGCCATCACCAAAATATCCGCGCCCTCCTCCCGGGCATCCACCGCAGCGCGCACCCGGGCCATCGCTTCTTCCCGGGAGACCACGGCCTTGCCCCGGGTGTGACCACATCGCTTGGGGGCGAGCTGATCCTCGATCATCGCGCAGGCGAATCCCGCAGCCGCATAACCACGCACCGTACGCTTTGCGTTGAGAGCGTTTCCATACCCGGTATCGGCGTCTCCAATAACGGGAAGTGAAACGGCCTCGCAAATACTCCGTCCCTGGTCGACCATTTCGCCGTACGAAATCAGCCCGGTATCGGGGAGAGCGAGACGGGCAGCACTCACCGCGAAACCGCTCATGAAGGTCAGCTCAAAACCGGCACGCTCGATGAGCCGGGCCGAGAGCGCATCGAAACAACACGGCATTGTGTAAAAACGGCCAGCGCCGAGCAATTCCCGAAGTCGCTCCGAAGGCGTCGGCATCGTGGTTACTGCGCTCCTCTCCTCGATTTCGTGGCAATTGCCAGGGAGCTTCGGGCCCTGGGAAACGCCGAAATTGTAGCGGGCTGCGCGGCTCCTGGGAGTGAGAGTCGCCGCGGCCAGCGAATCCTTTATCATGCCGCCCCGGCGAAAATCCAGCGTCCCCCGACTCACAGGTGAACCGCTATGCAGAAATCCCTCGACGATCTCGTGGCCATCCTCGACCTCGAGGAATTGGAGCTCAATCTCTTCCGTGGGCGCAGCCCTAAAGAAGAGCAGCAGAGAGTATTCGGCGGCCAGGTCGCCGGCCAAGCGCTGATCGCCGCGGGCCGAACCGTGAAGGACCGGCAGATCCACTCGCTCCACTCGTATTTTTTGCGCCCCGGAGACCCAAGAGTCCCCATCATCTACCAGGTGGATCGATTGCGCGATGGCCGGAGCTTCACCACCCGCCGGGTTACAGGAATCCAACACGGCCAGGCGATCTTCGCCCTCGCCGCCTCTTTCCAGGTCGATGAAGGCGGCGTCGAACACCAGGCCGAAATGCCCGCAGCGCCGCCGCCCGAGAGCCTCCCCGACTGGGAGGAACGCGTGGCCGCGATGAAAGCCCGAGGCGAAACCGTCGACGAGTGGATGCACTGGGGCCGGGCCCTGGACACCCGCTACGTCGATGAGATGGACTACTCGGGCGAAATCGAACAAGAGCCCTTTTGGAGAGTCTGGCTGCGGGCCAAGGGGCAGCTTCCCGATAACCCTTTGCTTCACCGATGCGTGGCCACCTACGCCTCGGATATGACCCTGCTCGACACGGCCCTACGCCCGCACTCCTTGGCGATGGACGAAAACATGCAAGTGGCCAGCCTTGATCACGCCATGTGGTTCCATCGGCCCTTCCGTGCCGACGAGTGGCTGCTCTACGCCCACGAGAGCCCCTCCATGTCCAATTCGAGGGGGTTCACAACGGCCCGGTTCTTCACCCAAGATGGAAAACTTGCAATTTCCGTGGCCCAGGAAGGGCTGCTTCGCGACCGCAGGTAGCCGCAAGAATCCGCACCCGCCCGAGGACACCCGCGCTCAAGCGCGGTCGAAGATCTCAAAAATTTCCTCAAACGCTTTCATCTGGTTGCCCTCGGCTGAGGAGGGCACCAGAATCGGCGTGCTCACCCCCGCGTCGTACCAGGCCGAGAGCCCTTCCAGGATCGAGTCCGCGGGTCCATACAGAGTGCAATCCGAAAGCCAGGCATCGCTCAGCAAAGCGGGAATCCGTTTGCGCTCCCCGGCCGCAACCGCCTTCTCGATGGCTTCCATCTCCTCCACATAACCCGCCTCTTTCCAATAGTTCCGGTAGTGGGGCAAGGTGACGTAGAAGCTCAGCGTTCGGCGGTTGACCGCGGCAGCAGCCGCCACGTCGTCGGAAATACAGGTAGGGATCATATTCCCGACAAAAAAATCTTCGCCTTGTCGCTGCTCGGGAGAAAGAACGCCGAGGGAGTCCTTCATATGCGAGCGCGCCGCGTTGGCGAAGACCACGCCCTCGCCGAGGTGTCCCGCGAGGGCGACCATCTTTCGACGCAAGCCCGCAACAACCAAAGGCGGTTGCTCGCCGGTGCGAGGCGTCTCCCGCCATGCCTCCACGAAGCGCCTCATCTCGGACAGGGGCTTGCCGCCGGTCACCCCCAGTCGGTCGAGCAGCGGGGCATGGCTAACCCCAACCCCAAAGCGAAAGCGCCCGCCGGACAATTCGTGGATCAGGGCGGTTGTGGCCGCGTAATCCGGGGGCAGCCGGGTGTAGATATTCGCGATGGCCGTCCCAAAAGGAATTCGCTCGGTGGCCTGCGCGAGGGCCAGACAGAGCCCGAGACCGTCCCCCACACTGGCGCAATAGATACCCGAGTACCCCCTTCGTTCGATCTCTCGGGCGAGGTCGAGGGTGGCTGAGCGGCGGCGGGGGACCGCGGCGACCGCCAGGGCCGGGAGGGGGAAGTCTGCCATTCGATTCTCCTCAGAGTGGACCAGGCGCTCCAGCCTAGACGCTGAAGCCCCGGCTCGCCGCCCCGGCGGGCTGCCCGGGAAACGAGCAACCGTGCCTGTCTTGTGTGCATCGCCGGCGAGGGCAGAATGCCTATCCAGACTTCTCGTGCCGGTATTCCACTCCGAGCGGGAATCCAACGCCCCTCTTCGGCGACCTTCAGGGTTGGCATATGCCTTGCTTAGTCGATGGAGCGAGGGGACGGTGCGCGTGGCGTAGAGCGTGGCGTAGAGCGCGGCGAAGACGTCGACAGTCGCCAGGCCAGCCCTCCGAACTCACCCTTCACCTCTCACCCAACACCCAACCCCAACCCCAACACCCAACCAATATTCACCCAACCTATTTTTTCAACCCAAGCAACGCAAGACGGCTGAACGGCCACGGAGATCGAGCATGCTCAAGAAATTTCTACTCGCAGTCAGCGCCGGAACCCTTGTTCTGCCGGGACTCGCCCTCGCCGATGATGGAGTCAGCGCCGGACTCTTCGCCGCCAACAATGTTTGGATGATGCTGGCGGCGGGACTCGTTTTTATTATGCATCTGGGTTTCGCCATGCTTGAAACTGGCATGACCCGAGCCAAAAACACGGTCAATATCCTGTTCAAGAACACTTTCATCGTCTGCGCCGGGATTCTGACCTACTACATTTGCGGTTTCAACCTGATGTACCCCGGTGACTTCAATGGCTTCCTGGGCTTCGCGGGTTTCGGTTTGGGAGCCGGATTTGACGCGGCCGCCAACACCCCGGCCTATGCGGACGGCGGCTACACCTACTGGACCGACTTCCTCTTCCAGGCCATGTTCGCCGCAACGGCCGCCACCATCGTTTCCGGCGCCGTAGCCGAACGAATCAAGCTGAATTCCTTCATGGTCTTTGTCGTTTTCTTTGTGGGCCTGGTCTACACCGTGGCCGGTTCCTGGAAATGGGGCGGCGGGTGGCTCGACGGTCTCGGCTTCTACGATTTCGCCGGATCGACTCTCGTGCACTCCGTCGGCGGCTGGGCGGCCCTGATGGGAATACTTTTCCTCGGACCCCGCTTGGGAAAATACGCCAAGGATGGGCGCATGACGCCCATCCCCGGTAGCAGCATGCCTTCGGCCACCATGGGAGTTTTCCTGCTCTGGCTGGGATGGTTCGGATTCAACGGCGGTTCGGTGCTATCCGCCGACCCCGCGCTGACCTCCTTCGTACTGGTAACGACATGCTTGGCGGCCGCAGCCGGTGGCATGGGCGCCATGCTCGCCTATTCGTTTATTTCTTCGAAGCCCGATCTCTCCATGGCGTTGAACGGCATTCTTGCGGGTCTGGTCGGGATCACTGCCGGGGCGGATGTCATCAACCCCTCCTTCGCGATTCTGGTGGGCGCCATCGCTGGGGCTCTCGTCGTTTTCTCGGTCATCGCCTTCGACCGCATCAAACTCGACGACCCGGTGGGAGCCTGCTCGGTCCACTTGACCTGCGGAATCTGGGGAACCCTGGCCGTAGGAATTTTTTCCACCAATCCAGAGCATTCCTTTGTCACCCAGTTGGTGGGCGTGGGCGCCTATGGGCTCTTTACCGTCGTTTGCGCCGGTCTCCTCTTCGCCGTCATCAGAGCAACCATGGGCCTCCGCGTCAGCGAAGAAGAAGAGCTTGAAGGCCTCGACCTCGGCGAGCATGGGATGCACGCCTACGATGTGGCTCCCAGTTCCGGTCCCTTCGAAAGCGCGCACCTCCGGAGCCCCGGCGCCGTGGCCGCGACTTCGGTGGCCACATCCATGATCGGTGAGGGCGGCGCATCGTGATCAAGCCTTGAGGCGATCGGGGGGAGGTTGCACAATCCACCCCTTCCCCCGTTTGCCCCTCATCCCAGAATTGAACCCAACGGATACACGAAACGAATTTTTAAAACTATTTCTGGCCCAGAGGAGAGCCGAGCCATGAAAAAAATTGAAGCCATCATCAAGCCTTTCAAATTGGACGAAGCCAAAGAAGCATTGCAAGGAATCGGGATCCAAGGCCTCACCGTGAGCGAGGTCAAGGGATTCGGCCGTCAGAAGGGGCACACCGAGCTCTACCGCGGCGCCGAGTACGTCGTGGACTTTCTTCCCAAAATCAAACTCGAGATCGTCGTCGAGGATGAACTGGCAGAAAAAGTGACGTCCTCCCTCCAAGAGGCTTGTCATACCGGGCGTATTGGCGACGGAAAGGTCTTCGTCCTCCCCGTCGAGGACGCGATTCGAATCCGGACTGGCGAGCGTGGGGATGGGGCCATTTCGACGTCCTGACCGGAAAAATTTCCCCGCAGCGGCCCCGAAGCGCGGGTCCGGTGCGGGGACAAGGTCGCTGGCGCTTGGGGGCCCGTGGAAGCGGGAGTCAGGGAATCAGCACCCGCTTGCCCACAGTTCCTCGCCGGGCCAGGGCCGCCAGGGCGATGCCCACTTCCTCAAGGGGATGAACGCTCTCGATCAGCGGCTCGATCTGACCCTCGGCATGAAGGTCCATCAGCGCACGCAAAATCGCATCGACTCTATCGGGCTCCTCTTCGCGATAGCGCGGCCAGTTCAAGCCTAGGACGGCGATGTTCTTCAGCATGATCCGATTGCCTCGAATCTCGGGAATCTGACCGCTCGCGAAACCCACAACCACGAGACGACCCTTCCACGCGATGCAACGGAGCGAGCGGTCCGTCGTCTCACCCCCGACCGGATCGTAGATGACATCGGCGCCACGCCCGCCGGTCTCGGCAAGGACTCGCGGAGCAAAATCCACCTCCCGGTAGTCGATCAAGACCTCGGCCCCCGCGCGGCGAGCGACTTCGAGTTTTTCGGGGCCTCCAGCGGTGGCGACCACCCGGGCCCCCAGAGCGCGACCGATCTGGACTGCAGCCAGGCCCACCCCACCCGCTGCCGCGTGAACGAGAAGGGTCTCGCCGGGCCGGATCGCCGCGAGGTCGACGAGCGCCGCATAGGAGGTCGGATAAACGATGGGGAGCGCCGCTCCCACCTCGAAGCTCATTGAATCCGGGAGCCTAAAGACCTGGGCCTGATGAACGCAAACGCGCTCAGCGAAAGCTCCAAGATCCGTGTAGGCGAGCACTCGGTCGCCCGGCTTCACTCGATCGACTCCCCCACCGACTTCGAGGACCCGGCCCGCCGCTTCGCGACCGGGGATAAAAGGCAGAGTAGGCTTTACCTGATATTCGCCTTTCAGCATCAATAGATCGGAAAAATTGCAGCCCGCTGCCCGCACGGCGATAACGACCTCGCCCTCCCCCGCCTGGCACTCGGCCGCCTCCGAGACCCGCAAATCCCCGGTTTCCATCAACTCGTCGACGACGACTGCGCGCACCGAACCTCCCGCTACATTCTCTCGGATGACAAAGCCCACCCATCCTAGCGAGACGACCCTGCCGACGCGTCTGCAGAGAGGCCAAAGCGCAACCCGGAGGACCGGATCGCTCTTGCGTGGGTTGGCGTTGATCGCCCTTCTTCTCTCCGCGCAGGGCTGTGCCTCCCTGGGCGATCCCCAGGCCGTACTCGACGAACTGGGCCCACGACAGACATTGCCCCTGGCTTGGCAGATTTCGGGCGGGACCGGCGCCAGCCTCTACATCCTGGGCTCGATTCACCTCGGGCCAGCGCGCGGCTGGGAGTATCCGCCTGGAATCATCGGCGCCCTGGAGGATTCGAATGCCCTCGTGGTCGAAGTCAATGTGAACGAGTTACCCAGTGAGACGATTCAGCAGTTGATCGGACACTACGGGCACTTGCCCCCTGGCCGAAGCCTGAAAAGAACCCTGTCTCCGGTTACTTGGGCGCTGATTGAAGAAAGCCTGGCCGAGTCGAGCATTCCCCTGAACGCCGCAAATCGCCTGCAGCCCTGGCTTCTCAGCAATCTGATCATCATGGAGGCCATCCGGCGCGAGAACTATTTCGCCGATCAGGGTACCGAGGATGAATTCATCCGCCGGGCAGGCGCCCGGAGCATCATTCCCCTGGAGAGTCCCGCCGAGCAAATCGCATTCCTGGGCACACTTCCACGAGCCACCCAGGAACTGTATCTCCTCGATACGCTGAACCACTACGGCGAGACCGGCCATTTCGTCAATCTCTACGTCAACGCATGGCGATCTGGCGACGAACGAGAGTTGAAGAAGCTTATTTTCGATAGCTACGTCAAGGATCCTTCCTTCGAGCCGTTTTTCGACTCGATCATATTCGATCGCAACGAACGAATGAGCAAACAATTGAAGGTTCTGCTCGACGCCGACCAACACGCGGGCGAGTCGGTATTCGTGATTCTTGGCGTCGCCCACATGATTGGCGAACGAAGCATACGCGAGACGCTTGCGGCTCAAGGCTACCGGATCCACAGAGTCACCCGCTCGGAACTGCGCAGGGTCTATATAAACGGAGACGTCGTTGCCGACCATCCATGAATCTGTTTTTGTAGCCCCACAGGTTCAACTCTACGGCGAAATCGCCGTCGGCCTCGGCTCGTCGATCTGGCCGAATGCCGTAATTCGGGCCGAAGCCCAGTGCGTTCAGATCGGCCGCTATACGAATATCCAGGATTTCGTCATGGTCCATGTCGGTTACGAGGATCCCTCCCAAATCGGGGACTTCTGCTCCATCGCCCACCATGCGACGGTTCACGGCTGCCGTATCGAAGATGATTGTCTGGTGGGGATCAACGCCGTGATCATGGATGGCGCGGTCGTGGGCAAAGGTTCCGTCGTCGCCGGGGGGGCTGTGATAACCGAGGGCAGCATCTTTCCTCCTCAATCCATCATCGCGGGTCTGCCGGCAAAAAAAATTGGACAGCGCAACAGCCGGCGGGAAAACCGGCTCAATGCCTGGCGGTACCACCGCAACGCCCAGGCCTATAGGGTGGGCGAGCATCGGGGCTGGGATGGCCCCGAGTACCTGAGATGGCTCGCGGAGAAGAAGGCCGAGATCGAAAGCGACCGGGATCTCTTGCTCCTCGACAAGGACCGAGTCGAATCCGCCGAGGCGCCGGGAGTCGGGGTCTAGGCCCCGCTCTCCAAGCCGCCGAAAAGAAGATCGACGCCGGTCTGAATCGCCCGACGGCAGGTCTCCGCGTCGGTCATCCCATTCGCCCAGGTAATTCTCGCACCCTGAGTAATGTTGAAGACGACCCGAGCGGCCTCGAGTACGTCGACGTTGCGCTTCAAGTTTGCCTGCATGCGCCCCATCTGCATGATTTCCATCAAGAGACCGATCGTCCGATCGTTCAACGCGAGCACCTGGCTCGCTACCCGCGCACCCGGGCGAGTCGTAGCCCGCAGGGCGATCAGCGTCAGGTCACTGTCCTCGGCGAGCAGCCCGTGCTGGCAATCGAGAAAGCGGCTGACCCGTGCTCGTGTGGGCGATTTGCGCTCGTCGCCTTCTCGAAAGCGCCGCCACGCCTCTTCCTGCAGATCGACCAATTCGGCAATCAGCAATTCTTCCTTGCTCTGGAAGTGCCGGTAAATGGAACTCGCCCCCATCTCCGCGCGCTCGGCGATGGTCCGAAGCGTGGCTTTATCAAAGCCGCGCTCCTCAAAAAGTTCGCGCGCCGCCTGCAGAATTACCGCTCGGCTGCGCTGGCCGCGAAGCAGTCGCCCGTCGTCGGGTCTCAGGGCCGGCTTGTCCCGCGCCTGACCGCTATCGGATGAACTTGCCATTAACGCGAACATAATCGCATAGTCATTCGCCCCGCGCCAGTCCCGGCCGGTCTCAGCGGCGCCAGAAAAGCTGAAGCCCAAGCTCCCCTTCGGGAACTTGGGCTTCCAACGCTCGACTCACCCCTCCTCAGAAGCTCAGAGCGTCTTTCTGTGAGACTGCTCGCCCCACGGAACGAATTCCACTGTACACGGAATTTTTAAACCAATTTGAGTTGTTTTAACTACATGGTGCTAATAGTAACGGAAGCTAGGGTTAAGCCCTATACGGATCGACGTGTTTCGCGCATTCAACGCGTAGCCCGTGGATTCTCAAGTCTCTCTTTTACCCCGAGCAGTGTAATTGCCGCATAGAGGCCATCGGCAATCCGCTCGTCATAGCTGTACTTGACTTCGATCACCTTGATCCCGTCCGATCGGCAGTGCACTTGACCCACCACAGCAAAGATCGAGCATGTCCCGTACTCCCAAAGATGGTGATAACCGGCATCGAGTCCCACCGAACCAAGGTTCGCGACGAAGACCGACGAGAACATCGGATCGTTATCGACGACCGATCGCGGCAAAAGCCCCATGTAGTCGGCCCCTCGAAGGGCCGCGAGCAGGGCTCGCAATAGAAATCCAGGCAGGCGGATTGCGAGGTTCACTTCTTTGTCGGCTCGACTCTCGAGGCCGCGGCGGCGGGCGTGGAGTTCTTCGAGGAGACGATCCGCCATGGCGCCCAGGCCCTCTTCCGGGTCGAAGCGGTGTTTGAGCGTAATCACCGGCGAACCGTCGATGAGCGCCTGCTTCGCGCTATAGGTCATCCAGACCCCATAACGTTGCCAAAGCTTTCCCCCGGCCACAAAACGGTTCACAGCGTCGCGCTCGTTCAGCCCCTTTCCCAAGCTTTGCAGGAAAAGATGGAAGAGCGTGATTCGGTGCTCAGGGCTCCGGAGGCGGTTCAACTCTTCGAGAAATTCCAGCGCCGGTCCGACTTCAATCTCGGTCGTGTAGTAGACGAGGGAACTATTCCGCCTCGGCGACAGGTAGGGCATAAAGCGCCGGGTAGTCGAAATATCCCGAACGCGTCGCCCATCGGCCCGTTTCCCAAACATCAATCCCCTCCCACTCTCTGTCGACTCCCAAGCGCAACCCCGGATTCAGCCGCGCAATGGTGGCGGTTCCAGGGGCCCCCGGGAAGGATGCCAGTTTCCAGGCCCAGCGAAAGCCAGGGATTCAGAGACCTCCCCCGTTGGCCGGGCGCCTCATGCGCCAGATTTCAACCCCCAAAATCTCATCGGTTCCCACCACATGAAATCCGCCCCGGCCGTAGAAGGAGAGATTCTCCCGGCGATCCGTTTCAAGATACGCGGGCGCTTCTTCCCGGTCGACTTCTTTCAGCCAGGTCCCAAGCAACGCAGCGCCGACACCCTGACGCTGGGCGTCGACAGCGACCCCCAGCAGTTGAAGGTACCAATGGGGCTCCACCGGGTGAAGCGTCGCGAGTTCCCGATAAACCCTTCCCCAGCGGCGAACGGCGCCCACTCCCTGCCCCAGCCAGAACTCGACTTGGGCCAGCAAGGGCGGGGGGGGCAACGGCCAGCCGCCTGGCGGAAGCGCGATCAACCCGCCCAGTTTCGGGCTGCCGGGCACCAGAATTCTCGCGTGGCCCAGAGCAGCCGCCAGGGTCGCCCGCATACCGTGGCGGTTCGAGCGCAACCGCCTCACCGAGCCCGCGCGAATGACCCCCCGGTTCAGCGGATTGTCCCTAAAGGCGAGCGCCAAGGTTTCCGCCAAAACCGGTGCCTCGTCGGCCGCTAGGGGACGAATGTCAGGGCGTTTGCCGGAGTCATAAATGGACATCGCGACTTTGCCAACTCCATTTCCACCAAGCGACTTTCCTCCTGGCCGTCCCGGGTAAGCTTTTCCAGTCGGTTCGGTCAAGTGTCCAGCAGCCAGGCGAACTCAGCCTTCAGTTTGGCCTTGGCATCCGCCTCCACCGCATCACCGTGACAGAGGAGGATCCGATCGAAGTCCCAGTCAAAAATTTTTTCCGCGGAGACCCGCCCCAAAGCGCGATCGCGATACATGCTCTTCAAAAGCCGCGATGTGGCAAGCCGGCCAGAGGCTCCGTTGATGCGCATGAAAACCCGGACCCGAAAAGAACTGGGGTTTATGACGTTGAAAGCGAGGTCGGTCAGAACGAGAGTCCGAGAGAGTGGGTGGAAAAAAACAACTTCGTTGACTTTCGGTGCGCCGCGCATCCATACCTGTTCAATTTCGCCGTCCCAGAGATCTGGCGGCGTATCGCCCAGTACGCTGGCAGACGCCAGATCCGGACGCTTGGCGGGCAGACCGGCCGAAACGTGAACGCTCGCGTCGGGCCATGCCAGCCGGTTCTCCTGAACAAAGAGGTGATGAAAATCGTTGGGCGCCACGAGACAGCGAACCGGTCCCAGGGCATTGATGGCCTCGATCAACTCAGGAGACAACGGGCCGGGAGCGTGGAGAAAGAGTCCGCCATCCCCGAGTCGAATGACGGTAGTCCGCGTTCCCAAGGCGATCCCCATCATCTTGAAGTCGTGATCTGCGACCCAGAGTTCTTCGCCGATTTTCTGGAGCATGCATTCCCTCCCGGGTTGCCTCGATGATCCGACCGCCGCGATTTGCTAACGCGGTGTTAGTGTAGTCCGGCAAGTCGGAAGCGAACAAGCGCAGTCGGCGGCGACCCCCTACTCTCTCGGCCTCGCTACACCCGAGGTCGAGTCCGAAGCACAGCGATTCCGGAGTTCGCCAATGGATAAGAAAAACCGCGAAATGGCCCACCGAATGACTGCCGTGCTCACCCCCAACTACCTCCCCCAACCGGTTTCAATCGAACGCGGCGAAGGCTGCTACGTCTACGACGCCGATGGGCGACGCTACCTCGACCTGATGGGCGGCATCGCGACAGCGGTTCTGGGACATTGCCACCCCGCGGTTCAAGCCGCGCTGACCCACCAGGCGGGAAAAATCTGGCATATCTCGAACCTCTTCCTGAGTTCGCCCCAGATCGAACTGGCCGAACGCCTGACCGCGCTCTGCTTCGCCGAGCAAGCCTTCTTCTGCAACTCGGGCGCCGAAGCCAACGAGGCCGCCCTTAAGCTTGCCCGGCGCTATGCACACGACCGGGAGGAGAAGCGCTTCGAAATTCTCGCCTTCGATGGCGCTTTCCACGGGCGCACCCTGTTCACGCTCAGCGCTACCGGTACCCCCGCCTACTGGGAGGGCTTCGGCCCCCTGGCCGAGGGCGTCTACCACGTGCCATTCGGCGACTTGGCTGCCGCTGGCCAGCGGCTCTCGGATCGAACCGCCGCGATCATCGTCGAGCCCGTGCAGGGCGAGAGCGGCGTGCACCCGGCTCCCCCGGGCTTCCTTCAGGGCCTGCGCGACCTCGCGGACAAAAACGGTTGTCTATTGATCTTTGACGAAGTGCAGACCGGGGTCGGACGCACCGGGCCCCTATTCGCGCACCAGACCAGCGGAGCCGAGCCCGACATCATGACCCTGGCGAAGGCCCTGGGCAACGGCATCCCCATCGGCGCCATGTTGACCCGCGCCTCGGTCGGAAAATCCCTTGTGCCCGGGACCCACGCATCGACCTTCGGCGGCAATCCCCTGGCCGCCGCCTGCGCGTGCGCTGTTCTGGATACGTTGACTACCGGAGGCGTTCTCGAAACAGCGCGAAAGACGGCGGAGCATCTCGGACGAAGTCTCGAAGCCATGGCGCACCGCCTGGGCCCCGATCGCGTGGCGGACATCCGAGGTTCGGGACATCTGCGTGCAATCGAACTGACTCAACCGGCAACCAACGTGATTCATCGATGCCGAGAATCCGGAGTGTTGATTATTTCGGCCGGGGCGTCCAACGTCCGGCTGGCCCCTCCGCTCATCATCAGCAACGAGCAGATCGATGAGGGCCTGGCCGTCCTTGAAGCCGCCATCGCGGCAGAAATCTCTTAGCCGGTACCGGTTAGCAGCGATGTAAGAGCGACGCAGGGCTTCGCTGGGCCTTTGCGCGCGCGTTTCAGAAATTCATTGACGCGTTCCGAATTCTCGAAATTCGATCAGCGCCCCTTCCAATCCGGCGTTCGCTTCTCCGCGAAGGCCCGGGGGCCCTCGATAAAATCCTCACTCCTGACCATTTCGCCCAGTAGGGGATAGTGCCCCGCCATCGCTTCTTCCAGACTTGCCTGGCCAAGGCCATCCATTGCGGCCTGTTTGCTGCCCCGAACCGAGAGCGGGGCACACTCAAGAATCTGGTCCGCCCATCGGCGCGCCGCGCTCAACGCTTCACCCTCCGGCACCACTTCGTTCACGAAGCCGAGTTCAAGCCCTTCGGCCGCGGACACCCGGCGCCCTGTGAGGAGCATCCCCATGGCGCGCTTGAGCCCAATCTGTCGGGGCAACCGGTGAACGCCACCGGCCAGGGCCGCCAGACCCACCCGGGGTTCGGGCAGGGCAAAAACAGCATTTTCTGAAGCAATGATCAGATCGCAGGCGAGAGCGATTTCAAAACCTCCCCCCATGGCAACCCCGTTAACCGCTGCAATCACCGGTTTGGCGTTGTCAAAGCGCCCGGTCAGTCCACCAAAACCGCTGGCTGGGGCCCTAACCGCAGCGCCTCCCTCGGAGGCCTGGAATTTCAAATCGTTTCCCGCGGAAAACGCTCGAGCGCCTGCGCCCGTAATGATGGCCACCCAAAGTTCGGGATCGGCGACAAAATCATCGAAGGCCTGTGCAAGTTCAATATTCGCCGGGGGATGCAGGGCGTTCATGACATCCGGGCGGTTGATGGTGACCGTTAGGATTCGACCCTCGCGATCGCTTTTGCAAAATTCGGGCATTTCCGCGCTTCCCTTCACTCTTCCGAGGTTCTGATTTCTACGTTCGAGTTCGCCGTTCAGACAGCTCGCTCCTCAAGACATTCGATAATTTCGACCGACTCGGCGAGCCAGCGAATTTCGCCGTTGCTTTCAGCGATCCGCAGAACCGGAACTGTCGTTTTTCCCATGACCTCCACCAACTCTGCGGCGTACTCGGGCGTCGCATGGATATCCCTGAGCTCAAGATCAAGCCCCAAGGCATCCGCGGCGGACCGAACGCGCACGCAAAATGGGCAGGCCGGGAAGTAGTAGAGGGCTAAAACATCGGCCGCGACCATCTTTGCTTGATCTCCTCGTGTTGCTCGCCACGGCCCGGTCGAAGTAGGCGTGGGTCCCTCAGACTAGCAGCCGCAACCAGGGCCATCGAAGCCGTCGTTTTTCCGTCACTCGCGTTGGAATGCCGACGCTCTTGGGTCCGGAAGCCAATTCCGGATTCGGCCCTTCGCGATCCAACCCGAGCTAAGTGTCCAAATCGGCTCGATATTATTCGATCCCCAACCTTTCCCGGTAGGCCCTTCTCGCGATTTCAAGCAATGGCACGCGATCTGCAATGAAATTTCTGCGGGGGGCCAAAATGCAGACAGCCAAAACCGAATATCACAAGGGCAACAAATGCCTTGAAGCCCGCGAGAACGATCTGGTAGAACTGGTTCTCTTCGCCACCGAATGCACCGAAGATGAGTGGGAGGTGACCGATCTCGTGGAGGCATGGATGCTGGAAGGCGAGGGTTCCGAATGGCTCTGCCCACCCCCGCCGCGCTCAGCGCCTTCGCCGGATTCTGCACAGTCACTACCCGCAGTCTCACCACCCAGACAGTCACGGCCCGCACCGGCCCAGCGGCCGGAGCCCGCGATTCAACTTCAGACCGAAGCCGCCTGATCGCTCGACAGCTCAGCCAAGACCCAGCTTGCGAGCGATGATCACCTTCATGATTTCGTTCGTCCCGCCATAAATCGTCTGCACGGCAGCGTCGGCATAGTCCTGGGAAATCGGATACTCGTCCATAAAGCCATACCCGCCAAAAAGCTGAAGGCACTCGGCCGAAACGCGTCGCTGTAGGTCAGTCGTCCACCACTTGGCCATGCTTACCTCAGCGACTATCTCCTCACCCCGAACATGGGCGGCCAACAACTTATCTACAAAGGCCTGACCGATTTCGATCTGGGAAGCCAGCTCGGCGAGCTTGAACTGAGTGTTCTGAAACTGGCCAATGGGCTGACCAAAGGCCTTGCGTTCCTTAGCGTACGCGACAGTGTCGTCCAGAGATCGCCGACACGACGCCATCGAACCGACACCGATGCATAGTCTCTCCTGCTGCAATTTCTCCATCAGCATCTTGAAACCCTGCCCCTCCTGACCCAAGAGGTTGTTGGCGGGCACCCGGCAATCCTTGAAAAAGAGCTCGCTGGTGTCTTGACCTTTCAGGCCGAGCTTCTTCAGATTTCGACCGCGCTCGAATCCCGGAGCATCGCCATCCACCATGATCAGGCTGATGCCACGATGAGGAGGAGAAGCCTCAGGGTCCGTCTTGGCCACGACGATGACCGCATCACAGCTCTGGCCGTTGGATATGAAAGTCTTCGATCCATTGACCACATACTCGTCGCCATCGCGAATTGCCCGGGTCTGAACGTTGGCGAGGTCCGATCCGGTGCCGGGCTCGGTCATAGCAATAGCGAGGACGCACTCGCCGCTGATTGCGCGCGTAAGATATTTCTCTTTTTGGGCTTTCGAGCCAAAGCTCGTCAAGTAGGGCATGCATATATCCGTATGCACCGAGGCCTGCGGGGCGTGAGCCCGCGAATAAGCAAGCTCCTCCATGACGACAACGTCGAAGAGAAAGTCGGCCCCGGCCCCCCCGTACTCCTCCGGAGCATTGGCCCCCAAATACCCGCCCTTGCCCATTTTTCGCCACGCGGATCGATCGCAAATACCGTTTTCATTCCACTCGGCGACATGGGGCACGATTTCGGCATCGACAAAGCGCCGGAACTCGGCTCGGAAGTGCTCATGCTCATCGCTGAAAATTTCCCGTCGCATAGGCTGGTCTCAATCTTTTTGGGGGTTCAAAGCACACGAACGTCAGGGAGATGAAGAACAAGAGCCGACTGAACTGATCAGAGGGGTTGACCCGACTAAAATCGAGGGTAGCTGTTGCCCAGAGGCGGGTAAACTAGGTCGGTCGGGAGCATTCTAGCGCTCGGGGTGGCGCAGAGAAATTACCAGAAAGGAAGTGAGCGGATGAATCTGAAAAACAAGGCCGCCATCGTGACTGGCGGAGGCACGGGAGTCGGAAGAGCCACGGTTCTCCGCCTCGCCCAAGCCGGCTGTGCCGTGCTGGTCAATTACAACCGATCACGCGACGCGGCCGAGGAAGTCGCTGGGCTTGCCGCCGCCAGCGGGGTGAAGGCCCAGGCCTTCAAGGCGGATGTGGCCGACGACCAGGCCTGCCGCACCATGATGGCCGAGGCCGAAAGTCTTTTCGGGCGCCTGGACCTTTTGGTTAACAATGCGGGCACCACGCGATTCATACCCCACGATGATCTTGATGCCGTAACCGAAGACGATTGGAACAACATTCTCGGCGTAAACTTGCGGGGAGCTTTCCAATGCACGCGAGCCGCCCGCGCCCTTCTCACTGCCGACGGGGGCGGCGAAGTCGTGATGACATCCAGTGTCGCTGGTCTCATTGGAACCGGGACGTCGATTCCGTACTGCGCATCCAAGGCGGGACTCAATAATCTGACCGTAACCCTTGCACGGGTGCTTGGTCCGGAAGTTCGGGTCAACGCCGTGGCTCCTGGATTTTTGGATGGCAGTTGGCTCCGAGATTCGCTCGGTGATCAATACGAGACAATCAAAGGCGTCGTGGCATCGCGATCGCCACTCGGCAGGGTCAGTTCACCCGACGATGTCGCCGAAGCAATCCTTTCGATCGTCGCGGGTTCAGACCTCATTACGGGCCACGTACTGCCCGTCGAGGCCGGCATTCTGATCGGCACACCCTGATGCCTTCGATACTCATTACTGGAGCGTCTTCGGGGATCGGAGAAATTACCGCCCGGCGTCTCGCCGGCCAGGGGTGGAGCGTATTCGGCACGAGTCGTCACCCACGCACGGCCGAACATTCGGATGGAATTCGCTTCGTTGTGATGGACGTTCGAGACGAGGACTCGGTCCTGAGAGGAGTGCGCGAAGTTATTGAGTCAAGCGGTGGTCTTGACGCAGTCGTATGTAACGCCGGAATGGGGATCTATGGCGCGGTCGAGGACGTCACCATTGAGGCCGCGAAGTCCCAATTCGAAACCAATTTTTTTGGCGTCCTGCGCGTTCTCCGCGCCACGCTGCCGGGAATGCGCGAAAGGGGCAGCGGACGGATCATCTTGGTGGGATCCCTCGCTGGCCGGGCCCCAATCCCTTTCCAGGCCCACTACTCGGCGAGCAAGGCCGCTGTCGATGCCCTAAATGGAGCGCTTCGCAACGAACTCAAATCCTTTGGCATTCATGTTTCGCTCATCGAGCCCGGCGACATCAACACGCCGTTCAACGACGCCATGGAGTGGACAACGTCAGCTCCGAGCTCAGCCTACCGCGACGAACTCACCCGGACCGAGAACAAAATTCGGGAATCTCTCCCCAAGGCCCCTCCCGCCATCGATGTGGCCCGATGCGTAGAACGCGCCCTTGCCGCGCGCTCTCCCCGAGTTCGTTACACCGTCGGCGATAGTGCTTGGCTGGTTCCCTTCGCTCGCCGCTTTCTGCCCGAACGCATCAGCCTTGCGCTAATCCGTAAGCATTTCGGCCTCTGAGGAAAGAGCCTTCTGCACCCGAATTCAGCCTCGAGCAGAAATGGCTTTCGCCGTCTAGCGGCTTGCCGACTTCAGCGCGCGCTCGACGCTACCGTCACTTTCACTCAGCAGGTCTCGAGCGCGGGCGCGGTCAACGCCGGTTATTTCCATTACGATCCTCTCCGCGCGGCCGCGAAGTTTGTTGGAAACCGGTGTGACGTGGGTCATGAAATTTCCGCGAACCTTGCCAAGCTTGACCATTACCGCGGTAGAGAGAGCAGCAAGAACCATTTTCTGGGCCAGCCCCCCCTTCATGCGCGTCGAGCCGGCCACAACCTCGGGCCCGACTTCGGGGACGATGGCGATCTCTCCATATTCGGCCAGCAGCGAGTTTTCGTCGCACGTAATAGCAATGCTGCGAGCCCCTGCGCTCCGAGCTGCCTCCATGGCCCCGATCACAAAGGGGGTTCGGCCGCTGGCTGAAATCCCGACCACCACATCCCCTGCAGCCAACCCTCTCGCGCCCAATTCGGAAGCCGCGGCACCCGGGTCGTCCTCGGCCCCCTCCACCGGATGACGAAGTGCCCGATCGCCCCCGGCGATTACCGCCTGTACGATCTGCGGACTCATCCCATAGGTGGGCGGAATCTCGGAAGCATCAAGAACTCCAAGGCGACCGCTAGTACCTGCGCCCACATTGAACCACCGCCCGCCACCGGAAATTGCCGTGGCGAGCAATTCCACCGCCTCTTCCATCTCGGGAAGGCAACGACCTACAGCAGCATGCGCGCAAGCATCCTGCTGATGGATCAAGGTCAAAACTTCGCTTGTCGTGCGCCGGTCGAGATTGCGTGCAACCTCAAGAATCGCTTCTGTGGGGAGTTTTTCCGGCTTTTCTGACATGAATCTTCCTTCGGCTTGCCGACGGAAAAATTTGAGGCCAACCGCAACGCCGATGCATCGCTACACTGCCAGTATGCCGTTTCGGGTCAGCCAGGAGACGCTCGAGGCGCTTGAATGGCCCCAGGTGGTCGAGCGTCTACGCGAAGAGTGCCGCACCGCTCAGGGCCATAAGTGGCTCACGGAGGCGGAAAAGAACACGACAGCGGAAACTTCTGCTGCCATGGAAACTCCTTCGCCGACGACCGCCCGTCGGCCCCTCGGCTCGGCTTTCCTTTTTGAACCGACCCTCGAAGGACTCCGAGCAAAACTCCAGGAAACCGACGAGGCTCGCGCGCTACTCGATGCCGAGCAAGCGCCGCCCCTGGGCGCCACCGCCGACCTCGCCGCCGCCCTCTCGCAGGCCGAAAAGGGCGGCGTGCTCGAGATTGGACAACTCCTAGAGGTCCGCTCGACCCTCGAGACCCTACGCCAGACCGCCCGCTTTCTCGGCCGAAACGCCGAACAGGCCCCCCGTCTCGCGGAAACATCGGAGGCGGTTCAAGAACACCCAGAACTCGAAAAACAAATCGAGCGATGCATCGACCCAGCGGGTGAGGTGCGCGATCAAGCCTCGCCAGAACTGGCCACTGCCCGACGAGAAGTTGTTCAGCTTGCAAACGAACTCCAGCAACGGCTTGAGCGCTACGTTCGAAACCCCGATGTCAGCAGGCATCTTTCGGATACTTACTACACGATCCGCAACGACCGTTACGTACTGCCCGTGAAGGCTGACTTTCGAGGCAGGGTCAAGGGCATCGTTCACGACGCCTCTCGCTCGGGAACAACCATATTTGTCGAGCCCGAAGCCGTCGTCGAGGTCAACAATCGCCTCAAACAGGCCGAACTCGCGATCAGCCGGGAGATCCACCGGGTCTTGCGACAGTTGTCGGGCCGAGTTTCGGAATCGGCGAGAGCGATTCGGAGCGGGCTGGATGCTCTGGCGCGGTTGGATCTTGCTTTCGCGCGCGGCCGGCTTTCCCAAAAAATGGATGCAACTTCGCCCCAGGTGGATGATGGAGCAGTTTTCGAACTACCGGGCCTTCGTCATCCGCTCATCAGCAGCGATGAATGCGTGGCCAACGATCTTCGCCTCGGCGACGATTTTTCGGTTCTCGTCCTCTCGGGACCCAACGCCGGCGGCAAGACTGTCTCGATGAAGGCCGTTGGCTTGGCGGCGCTCTTCGTCCGAGCCGGTCTCCACGTACCGTGTGAAGCCGGTGCGCACGTCGATGCCATCGAGCATCTGCTGGCGGATATCGGTGACCACCAGGATATTGGCGAAAGTCTTTCGACTTTTTCGGCCCACATGGCGAATCTCGCCCGCATCGTCGACCAAGCCGGACCGCGCTCGCTGGTGGTGTTGGACGAAATCGGCGTGGGCACCGACCCCGGGGAAGGCGCCGCCCTGGCCCAATCAATCCTTGAAATTCTGGCCAACCGCGGCGCCCGAGTCATCACCACCACTCACTACAACCTCCTCAAGGAGATGGCCGACGTCGATCCCCGATTTCAAAACGCCAGCGTCGAATTCGATCCCACCAGCCTCGCCCCCACCTACCGGATCCAACTCGGGGTTCCGGGCGTATCCTCGGCCTCGGCGGTTGCAGCCCGCATGGGAATGCCGACTGAGGTGCTAGAGAGGGCCAACTCGTTGCTTGAACGCGACGATCGCAAGCTCGAAAAAATGCTCAGCGAACTGGCCACAAGCCGGGCCGCCCTCGCGAGTGAAAAAGATCAAGCCGAACTGATTCGGGCCGAGAGCGAAACTGTGCGCGATGAGTACCGGGCCAAACTCGAACGCCTCCAGGAGCGTCGGGACGAACTTTTTCTCAATATGCGGACCGACCTCGATCTCGCGTTCAAGCAAGCCCACGCCGAAGTCGCTGGAGTTATTCGGGACCTCCAGCGAGGCCCTTCATCCCAGAGGGCCGCCGAGGCGCGGAACCAACTCCAGAGCCTCAAGGAAGAGACGCAGCGGTCTCAGGACGAAAAAGGCATCACGGCGCCAACTCGGCCTAGGGGACTTCAACCAGTGGATTGGCAGCGGGCGCGAGCCGGGGACGCCATCCTGATCGCGCCACGAAACATCGGTACCCTCGAGAGCCTTCCCGACCGCAAGGGCCGAGTTGGCGTCCGCATCGGCGGGAAAAGACTGGTGGTCGCCGCAGAACTCGTGGGGAGCGTTGAACCCGAGGAAGCCCCCCCTTCTTCCCAGATCAATCCCGTTCGCGTGCGCATCGAGAGGGCCGAGCCCCAAAAAGATGACGAGGGTTTCGACGGTGGCACCCTCACGTGCGACTTGCGGGGCGAGCGCGTCGAGCAGGCCCTCGATCTTCTCGCCGACGCCCTCGATCGAGCGGTGGTCGATGACTGCCTCGGCGTTCGAATCATTCACGGCATCGGGACCGGGGCGCTGAGGAGCGCTGTGCGCGATTTTCTGAGGGACAGTCCCAACGTGGGTCGCTTTCGGCCAGCAGATCGAGACGCCGGCGGCGAAGGCGTCACGCTCGTCGAGTTTGCATAGTCACGTGAATATGGTCACGTGAATATAGTCACGTGAATCTAGTTACGTGAACCTAGTCACGTGAACCGGGGTTCGCTCCGGAAACGTCGGCGATCAAGTCGGCCGCCGCCCTGAATCCCGAAACGACTCGGCCTTCGACGCTCGGTGAGATCAAATAGTCACCGGCAAAATAGAGCCTTCGGCCCAGGGAACGCCGATCCTCTTGGACTCGACGAAAGCGCTCAAGGCCCCGGTATGCGCCCACTTCGAAGGCGGGGATACCGGCCTCGCTTCGATGAAGCTCAGCGCTCGCAACGCTGCCCACGAACGCGGGATAGAGAAGCTTAAGATCCGCGAGTAAGCTCTTGACCGCGACATCGTCGGACATCTGGGCAGCACTCCGGGAGAAATCTTCCCGGGCCCGAACTGTCGCGAGTCCAGCCCCTGAGGCCATCCGACTCCCGGATGAACCCGGTTCGAAAACGATGCTCTGCGCCGCAAAGCCTTCACCGTGAGGAATACGCACGCGCTCGGGCATGCCGCTCGGTGCCCGATCCAATTCGACAGTTAGAGTCAGTGTCGGGCGCTCACGCGCACCGGTGAGAAAGTCGCGCTCAGCGGGTTCCAGCACCGATGCGCCCAGCCGGGCCGCTTCGCCGGGGGAAGTCGCCACCACCACCGCGTCGCCGTGGAGAACATCGTCCGAAACGGCCGAGCCCGCGCATGTGATTTCATAGCCCTCTTGTCCGCCGCCCCCGTCGAGTCTCAGCGCGACGCCGTGGTGCCGTGTTGAAATGGCCCGATTTGCCGCGCGAAAGAGCGGGGCGAGACCCAGGCGCGGCAACCCGGAATAAGCGATTTCCTGACGACCGGTCATCCGCGTCCGCCAAAGGAGCAGGGCCGTCACCCTGGACAGTTCCGCTGCGCGGCCGGAATAAAAATCCTCGACCTCCGGCGCCACCCACTGCTGGAGAACGCTCTCCCCAAAATACAATCCCGCAAAATCCGAAACACTGCGGTAGTCGAGAGCCGCGGCGCGCTCGGGCGCCGCGGGATCCAGCAGGGGTAAATAGCGTGCCATCAAGCGCGACCAGCGCAACAGCCGAGCCGCATGGAGTTTCCGAACACCGGGAATCGCCGAAATTCCGAGCAAATGTTGCGGATCGATGGCCGCCGTTTTCCCGTGCCTCACCTGGGCGATTTGAACCGGCCGAAGTGGCAAGAGACTTTCGGACAGACCCAGTTCGCGCATCCAGCCGATCACATGGTCGTCGCTTGAGTGAAGAGTCTCCACCGAACGAAAGGGAGCGTTGCCGTCGGCTTGGTCTTTCTGCTCGATGAGCGCCACACGGTGGCCAGCCTGGCGAAGGCGCCATGCAGCCGCCAGACCCGAAAGACCCGCTCCGATGACCAGAACATTCATAAATGCGCTCGCGTGGATGAAATCAGGTCGGGCACACTAGCGCCGAACATCTATTTAAGCCCGTCGGCACCGGGCCTAACACCAGACGCTCTAAGCGAGGTGTTGCGCGAGGTATTTTCGGACTCGGTGGAGATCTTCAAAGGGCTGGTAGTGGACGCCTCTCGCACGAAGAGCCTCTCCGAGTGTTCCTTTCGCGAAAACCAGGTCAGCCGCCTCAGCACCGCAGAGATCAGAAACCCGACCGTCTCCTATATGAATACAATAAGCCCCCGGATGGTCTCTGCGATAGGCCTCGATGATTGCTCGCTTACAGGTCCCAGTTTCGCATCCGCAGTCGGGGTTCGGACCTCCAGGCGTAATTCGCCAGCGATCGTTTTCAAAGACCAGATGATTGGCCGAATAGGAAAAGGCAACACCGTGAATCGCCCGAAGCCGCTTCAAATTATAGTCGAAGCCATCCGAAAGAATTCGAAATGGGATGCCCTGACCTTCGCACCACGCCACGAGCGAGGACGCGCCCGGATCCAATTCGATACCCACTAGAAAGGCATCGAGCTTGCTGGAAGAAAAAGCGAACCCTTCGAAGAGCTCCAGCTGATAATCCCAGGCTCCTAGTTCTCCTCGTTCGTAGCGCCTTTGGAGTCCAGAGCGCAGTTCGGGCAGAAATTCCTGGGCTAGGGAAGCACCCACATCGCGTGTGGAGAACGTTCCGTCGAAGTCGCAGAAGACGGCGGGGTCACGAGACCCGGGCGCATGAACGATCGCACTCCCATGCGCGTCCAGCTGGAAAGCGCGGGCTTCAGACTCGATTTGTTTTGAAGACGTTGCGGGGTCGAGCCCGTTCGACGAAGCGCCGGCCGAGTAAAAGAGCGAGTCCGCAGGGAAGGGCCGACGGGAAACCTCGTCAGCCAAGTTGACTGCTCCCAACCACATGTCCCTGCCCGCCCGGGATTCCACGAGGCAGGGTCCGTCCGCGTCCTGGGGCCAGGCAACCCGTGTGGTGCCACGGTCGCCGCCCGCATCGATCCGGGAAGCCAGCTTGACCACATCGGAAATGACTGCTCGCTCGTTCGACTTCAATAAGGGAACGTCATCTGAGAAAACGACCATTCCTCCAGAGAGCGCGACTCCCGAGGCGAGGCTCCCTGCTTCGGTTTGCGACAGCGAAGTTTCTCGACTTCGGGCCATCAAACAATCGGGATCATTCAACCAGAGTCGGCGATGGAGAAACTGACGGGCAAAAGTGCTCCGCAATGCCGTGCGGGTTGAGGGCATCATTTCCTCGAGTCCCGGGATTACCACCGGTTGATTCACCGTCCAGGAGGGAGCCACATCGGGACCGATTCGCATTCCGTCTACAACTCCCACCGCCGGACCTAACGGACAGCCACAACCGAGCAGGAACGCTTCCTCACCTGCGCCGCGACGAATCGCCTCGAGTCCGCTCCGCAGTCGCTCGGCTCGGGTCAGGGAGGCATCGGCAGCACGGCCCGACATGGCTGGCATGAAGAGGAAATCGAGCTTGAGGTAGTCGAACCCCATGGCGACGAGCGCGGCGAAAGTTTCTTCCAGATGCTGCCGCACCTCTGCTTGGCTCGGGTCGAGGACATACACCCATCCATCTCGACTCCACGCTGGATTGTAGGTCCCGCGCAGCGCGGAGTCTCCATGCTGAAGAGTCCAATGGGGATGCAGGCTGAGAACTCGGCTCTCGGCTGAAGCCGCAAAGGGGGCGGTCCAGATCCCAGCGCGAAACCCCGCATCGCGAATCATCCCACCCAGCCTCGCCAAGCCTGTAGGAAATCGGGAACTCGGTTCGAGCCAGTCGCCCATAGCCGCCTGAAAACCATCGTCGAGTTGCACCACCTCCACGGGAATCCCGCTGGTATCCGCTGCCAATGCCTCGAGGTTGCGCAGCAGATCCTGCTCGGAAACATCGTGGAAGAACTGATACCAACTGCACCAGCCCGCCTGAAAACGATTCTCTCGCCGCGCCCCGGCCACGGTTCCCCACAGTTCGGCGAAGCGTTCGAGCAGAGAATTTGCTTCTGATCCGAGAGCCACACGCACGCCCTCGAGTTCCCGGGTTTCACCCGGCTCAAGCATCACCTCGAGTCGAATCTCCAAATCGACAGCCACTGGGCGGCCCGCCGGGCTCCGGGCCCCGGGCCGCATCCTGACGACCCCGAAGGCCCGCCCAGTCTCCAAGACCCCGACAAGGCAGAAGGGACCCGCCACCATCCCGCCCACAAGGGTTAAAATTTCAGACTCATGCCAACCCGGTCTCGACTCGGGCTGGCAGTGGTACATCCCCCGGAGCCAGGGGCCCGACGGAAAGTTCTTTTCCCCGTCGCTGCTCAAAGAGCGGACGCCTGTCGGCGACCAGGACTGCCAGCCATGGCGCAGGAAACGAAGATCTTGGTGGCCATGACCCTGGAATACCAGACCGAACTCGACGCTCTCCACATAAATCGGTCGGGCGCTTCGGTTCCGAAGAGTTCCGTACACCGTAGCGGCGGTTTTGTGATCTTCCCGGCGAATAGCGAGTTCGAGATCCCCGCCGGAAAACTTCCGTGTCCCGCTTCCGAAGTCGTCATCGCGTGAATCGGTCACGGTTTCGCCGCCGCGCAGGTAGCGAACGACTATCCGCACCGGATCAATATTCGACCCGGTTTCTTCTTTCCGCAATTGAGCCAGGGGTTGTGCCATCTCCAAAACCTATAGCGAGGCAGAGCGCAAGCCGCGCCGATGGCCGAAGGGACCCGCGTGGCACGGCACGGCTTCGGCCGCGACCGCCGGGGAAACCGGCGGAGCGTATCCCCAGCAAGATCTCCACCAAGATCCCCACAAGAGCGCGTGTCCAAGAACGCCAAAGTCGGACAAATTGTGTCGCCTCCACGCAAATTGTGTCACTTCGGCAAGCGAAGCTGCCCGAGCGTTGCCCTCGGGCTGCACAGCCATTCAGCAAGATTCTAAAAAAAACTCTTTAATTTCAAATCCTTACATACGTTCTCATTAATAGGGACAAGAGTGGCACGCCACTTGCTCTATGAGTCCTCTGTAAACGCGGGCCTCTTCGAGTGAAGCATCCCCCGGATATTGAAGGTCTGGCGCCCGAGCGGGCTACCCCTCCCTTCGCACTTTGTGCAAGGAGCTTGCTCGGGCGCTTATTCGCGTCCGCGGGTGGGCGCAGCCTGGCCCCGATCGTCGTCGGCCACCCTGGCTACCGGCCTCGCTGCTCCTCGCCCTCGCCGCCGCCACAGCGGCAGCAGACGAGAGGGTCCGGGGTATAGTTCGACCATGCAAGGTCCACCTGGCAAATCCGACCGTCGGTACTCCTTGCCCCCGATTCTCCCCGAGCCGCGTTGCAGCCGACGCGAGGCCGGCAGCTTCAAAATTACTCCCGGCGTTCGGCTCCAGCTCAGCCCCGAGGCCCACAAGTCGGAGCGCGCTACAGCACGCCGCTTGCAAGCGGGTATCGAGGGCGTTATCCAAACCCGCCCCCGCGTCACAAGCACTCTCGTTCAGAATGACGAACTCCCTCAAATTCATTTGGCCATCGAGGCGAGTCCTCCTCCCATGGACTCCAGCGACAAACCCCTCGCCCGCCGAGCACCGGGCCTAGAAAACACCCGCGGCATACAGCACGACGCCTATCGGCTGACGGTGACGCCCAAGCGGGTGGAAATTTTCGGGACCGGACCGGCGGCGCTTCGTTACGGAGTCGAAACGCTGCTCCAACTCATCGGCCCAGGCGGCCGAATTCCCTGTTGCTGGGTCGAAGACAGTGCAGACCTTCGGCTACGAGGTCTCATGCTCGACATTTCTCGGGGCAAGGTTCCCACTCGGCAGAGTCTCGAAGACCTGATCGACACCTGTGTTGCCCTCAAATTGAATGTCCTCATGCTGTATACCGAGCATACTTTCCGCTTCAAAAAACACCCGCGGATAGGCCAGCAAGATAGTCCCCTGACTGCCCGGACTCTTGCGGCCCTTGACGCCTATGCGGCCGAACGCTTTGTGGATTTGATTCCCTGTCTGCAATCCCTTGGTCACATGGAGCACATCCTGAAACTCCCGCTCTATAGCGACATGGCCGAAACCGAGAGCGCTTGGACAATCGCCCCCAATCACCCGCGATGCCTGCCCTTCCTCAAAGATCTATACGACGAATACCTGCCCCTGTTTCGCTCGAGTTGGTTCAATGCGAATTGCGATGAGCCCTGGGATCTGGGTCGCGGCCTCTCGGCGAAGCGAAGCGAAGCCCTCGGCCCCGGTGGTCTCTATCTCGAACACGTCCATAACATCCAACGTTTGGCCGCCCGTCACGGGAAACGTATGATGATCTGGGGCGATGTCGTACACGCCCACCCGCATCGAATTCCCGAAATTGACCCAAATCTGGTCTTGCTCGATTGGTGGTACGAAGCAGATTTTGATTTCGATCGAGTCAAGGTGTTCGCGCAGAACCACATCGATTTTCTGGTCTGTGCAGGAACTTCCAGCTGGAACTCGCTCTTCCCAAGGGTCGCGAACAGCCTGGCGAACATCTCCGGCTGGGCAGACGCCGGGCGAAGGCACGGCGCGTTGGGCCTTCTGAATACCGATTGGGGCGATCACGGGCACTACAATCTCGAAGGAAATTCCCTCATGGCGTACGCCTGGGGGGCGCAAGAAGCTTGGTCGGGAGCCTCCAGGCCAAGCGACTTTGATCGCGGATTTTCACGACTCTTCTTCGACGACGCCAAGGGTGAGGCCGCACGAATTTACCGAAGCCTTGGCGCGATTCACGACACGGGATTCAAGGCTTTCAACGGCTCGCCCCTCCAATACCTTTTCTTCGACAGCGTAGATAGCGCCTACTTCATCGGCGCCTGTCGACCTGCCCGCTTGATTTCCGTTCAGAAACGATTGGCACGCTTGAAGCCGCGAATAGAAGCGGCCCGCCTGAGCGCGACTTGCGGGCTTCAGCACCTCGATGAGATTCTATACGCCGCAGATGCATCGGCGTTTGCGGCCCGAAAGGCCGAGACCGGACTCGAATACCTCTCTTGGCGAAGGAAGCCCTCCAGCCTGAAAGCCTCCGGTCGCCGGAAACTGGCGAGGACCCTCGCGGCTCTCGCGACGGAACAGATCGCGCTTGGGCGCCGACTTCGAAAACTCTGGCTCAAGCGCGCTCAGCCTTCCAATCTCGACCAAACCCTCAAGCGCCTTCGACGCTCCGCTCGACACATGAGGGCCGCCGGGAAGCGACTGGAGACCAATCGCCCGACGCCCGAACCCGAACGGAAGAAGATCTCCGTTCAAGGCGTTCTTCAGGCGGTTCGCGAGAGCCAGGGTTAGTCCGCCGACGCGCAGTGGTCACCACAGCCACGAACGGCGCTTGTCAATCCGGGCTCGCCCCACTTTCCTTTCCTAAGACGCGACGGGCGATGCCAGCCAGATACACCGAGCCGGTACAACAAAGCAGATCATCCTCGCCGAGCCCGGCGCGGGCGGCGAATACCGCTTCGCTGGGGTCGTCGAGCAGGTTGACCTCGCATTCTGGCGCGATTCGACTGGCCAGAGAAGCCAATGCAGCGGGCTCCATGGAACGCTTGGGGTCGGCACGGGTGACCCAGACTGCATCCACGCCCCGAAGCAATTCGGTGACAATCGCCTCCGAAGACTTGCTGCGCGAAATCGAGAGCGCGAGGTGACGACGTCTTGCCGGAATCGCATCCATGACCTCGCGAACGGACGCCGCAGACTTCGGAGTATGCGCTGAATCCACCAGAATCCAGGGCTTTCGCGCGATCAATTCAAGCCGTCCGGGCAGCGAGGCCTGTACGAGGCCACGGCGCGCACCCTCGGCAAGTTTTGCGTCGCTCCAGCATCCCAATCGGCGCAGAGCCGCCACAGCGATCGATGCGTTGTCAATCTGGTGTCTTCCCCGAACGCCGAGGCCGGCAGCGACTTCGAAACCATCAGATTCCCGATACACAAAGGCCTGCACGGCATCGTCAGGGATCCCGTAGAGGTCCCATTCAGAGGGCTTCAACATCTCCGACTGTGCGTCCTCCCCAAGACGGAAGAGCGGAGCCCCCACCGCATTCGCTTGGCCGATTACTGCAGACCGAGCCTCTTCGGCGAGGGGACCCATAATGCAGGGTACGCCCGGCTTGATGATTCCGGCCTTTTCGCTTGCGACTTCGGCAAGGGTATTCCCAAGCTTTTCGGTGTGTTCAAGTTCAATCTGGGTGATACATGTCACCCGGGGCAGCACGGCGTTCGTAGAATCTAACCGCCCGCCGAGCCCAACCTCCAGAAGAACTCTGGACACCTGGGCTTGGGCAAAGAGGAGCAGCGCTGTGGCGGTAGTCGCGTCGAAAAAGGTGGGCGCATTTTTGGGGTCCTCATCTTTAAGCGCCTCTACATGTGGCCGTATGCGCTCCACCGCCTCGGCGAGGAGATCATCGTTGATCGCTAGGCCATCAATCCGGAAACGCTCGCTCCAGGTCTCGAGATGCGGCGAAGTAAAGGTCCCCACTCGCTCGCCCCCAGCGATCAGAATCGCTTCGGCGAGAAGACAAGTAGACCCTTTTCCCTTTGAGCCGGCGACATGAATTATCGAGAGGCTCGCTTCGGGATTCTCCAATCTTGCCAGCAGGCGACGAATCGGTCCCAGGTCCAACCGCGCATTCGCGTAACTCGAACCTCTCTCGAAGTTGATCAAATTCTCGAGCCATCGGCTTGCCTCGTGGACGTCGGAAATTTTCGCACTCAATATCGCGAATTCCCCATTTGGCCCCTTGGGCGATCGACCGATCAATCGCGTAGTCGGGTAATTGCGTACAATCGAAAGAAGGCGGCCCAAGTGGGCCGCCTTCAGCAACAGTCGATCCTGCCCAGACTCTCGCTACTGGAGAAGATAGCGCTGGCTGTCTCGATATTTCTTCACGGCCTGGCTGGTTGTCTCGACGGCCGGGAAAAAATATTTGACCGCGTGCCCACACTTCTTGCAAACTTTGTAACAGAATTTAAAACCCTCTACCTCGCGCACGCTGCCAACGCTGATTCGATTCTCGTCGGTGCAACAGCGATCCGGACGCGGCGGAGACACTATTCGTCGAGGGTAGTCGTTCTTGGGCGGCTCATCGGTCGAGTACTCAATGATGTTCTGGGTGAGCCGATGGGACCGCTCTTCTGAATTCTTTTTTCTGATATTACTTCCGATTCGTCTCAACTCTTATCCCTCACGCGTGTTCTGCTGATATGTAGTCGGGCGCCTGCCTCAACTCGTCCAGCAGAAAAGAAAAATCTTCAAAGGGCGCAGCACATGGCGGGCCAGCCGCATAGAGAAGCCGACCTCGCTCACTCTGCCCCACTTTGTTCGATGCGTAACTCACTCGGTTTTCCGACCCTCCTATCGGTTTTTTGTCCGTCGCACTTTTTGAAGCCAGCGGAAGCTCCGAAAGTTCAATCAGAATCGAACTCCGGGTCCCGTATGAATCCCCCACATGGACACAAACGTCATCGAGGGGTGAATCGAGGGGTGAGCTGTCGGGGCTGTGAGCGCGACACAGATCGGCAAGCGCGCCGAGCACTTCCGGGGCCCGAAGTTGGGCAACCCTCTGTGCCCGATCCCGCACTCGATCGACCTTGGATTGCGCCACCCCCCCCGCACCTTGCTCGCAGGGTTCACACGGTTCTAGATTGCCAACAACGTGAACCCCCTCTTTGAGCGAGTGAAGCTTGGGCTCGTCTCGATACGTCACCAGATACGCACCCTCTCGATCGGCCACGAAAGCATTGAACGGGTTATGGGTGCCGGGCTCTATCGCCATCAAGCCGTCCATCGCCTCCGCCGCGCTCTTCATCTGCAGGGAATTGGTTACCACTTGCCCCCTTGACTGGCGGGAGGGGTCTGGATTCGGATCGCGCAAATTGGTCAGTGCCGCAAATACTCCCTCCTGGCTCAGACCGAGCCACGTACCCCCCGCACGTACATCCATCGGCGCCAGCCACGGAATTTTACGACCGATTCGCACCGCCGGTTCTTCGGAGGGCCTGTCCCGATATTCATCCCGATTCGCCGCCACAACCAACCAGCGTCCCGGCACATTTTTATAGAGCACAATCAAAGTGCACAATGAGTCGTCCAACCCGCCGGCTCGCCTACCCGATATCCCGTCTTCAACCTGCTGAACGAAGCCCGCTTATCCAATTTCAACAGTCCAAATTCCAAGTGTCTGTCTGGAGACACTTGTCCCCGGCCGAGTCGCCCCAGCAAATGCGCGCCTGCCTCGTTTTGCGCGTGACAGGCCAATCTGAATACGCTCGCTCTGGGCACCCAACATCCCGCTGCTCCGATTGTCGTCATGGCAACGGTTTGGGTTCGTTGTCCTTCTTGTCAGGGGACTTCCCGTTGATTCCGACCCAGACGGGCTCTTTGCGCCGAGCGCCCGCGCAATTCCGCCGTAGGTGTGCTCCGTACAGCCTTCCGCGAGCAAAGCTCCCCCAAGAAAGACCAAGTTATCACTTTTTTGTCTCATTCGCAAATAATCCGAGGCGAATGTGAGATGAGAGAACCTTTGCGGGGTGTGAGAGCCATTGATCCGCCAGGAGAGCCAACCCCAATTCTCTCAGCTGGCGACCGCCCGGAGATTTCCCGTTCC
>LWDU01041325.1_pt1 | contig 49768 bp, 40 predicted proteins | sample 727161 | NCBI WGS metagenome assembly LWDU01 (sample SAMN04566230, study PRJNA314399) | hydrothermal vent metagenome | isolation source: deep sea hydrothermal plume seawater | place: Mexico: Gulf of California, Guaymas Basin | collected 2004-07-11
TGTTCGATGACTTTTTCGGGCATTGTCTCTGTCTCCGGCTAATGGATATGAAGTGCGACGGCTATCCCATCAGGAACAGTGATGAGCCGCGATGCCAGACCGCTCCGATTGAAGCTATCTTGAATGTGACCTCGGATTTGGGAATTAGCTAATGAAAAGGGCCATTCTATTTGCGGTGGCACTGACAGCGTGTGCCCCAAGAACTAGCTCCGATTTACTGACCGCGTTCTATGTGAGTCAGAGGACGACTCGTTCGATGATTGAGTGCTACTATAATCGCATGGGAAGGATATATGCCCGGACCGTGCAGCTAACACAGGTCTGTCCGAACAGCATTCAGGTGGGTAGGGGTACGCAGTAATCCCTTCTTTCAGTATCGGACACTCATAGCGCAGCTGCTACCACTGTTTTCCGCATCCGGGGGGGGGCTCTGTATACGTTGCGGTCCTGCGGGTTGAGGAGCAGAATTAGGGCATGACACGCTATCGCTCCAGAGCCGTTCTACTTTCCGATTGTAGACGGATTTATCCCATTGGGAACCTGGCAACAGATCGTACTCATCGACTTCGACACTCGTCCCCGTAAGCGCACGGTTCATCTGAGTGTGATAGGAATAGGAAGATCTTGATGGGGGTCGAACCGGGGTTTGACTCAAGTTGAGCATATGAATTCAGCGACGGCTTCTACCCAACATCGAGGCCGTTCCAGATGCACGGTGTGTCCCGCATCAGGAACGATGAGCAACTGACCTTGTGGGAGTACAGCAGTCATTTGTTCTCCGAACTCAACAAACTTGGTGTCAAGCTCTCCGACGATAATAAGCGTCCGAGTTGGGATGCTGGGCAGGACATCCCAAAGAGATGGCAACACCCCAGTCCCCAAACCCCTAAGTGTAGAAGCCAAACTAGCCTCGGTATTGCGGAGTTGCTGAGCGTGGCGCTTTGCACGTACCGGACTAGGGAGCTGAAGTTGACTCTCAAAAAGTGGAAGGCGTTCCCATCGTCTGACAAAATCCTTGACACCATGCAATTCTATCTCGCACGCCAGTGCCTCATCATTCGCCTGCCGCTCTAACCTCTCAGCTTCGGTAGCAAGCCCCGGAGAAGCCGATTCTAGGATTAAACGGCGCACCTTTGTCGGGTGAGTAGCCGCAAAGTGGAGAGCAACCCTTCCCCCCATCGAATAGCCAATTAAGTCTGTGGGCCAAACTCCAGCGTGTTCAACCCGAGTGAGTGTTGCTTCAAGAGAGAAATCTCTAGGGTCTAGATCATCGGAATAACTCCCGTGACCTGGAAGGTCACAGAGGACAGGCGAGCAACCTACAGAGGCAAGTCCATCTGAGATCAACCGTCCCCATGAATCAGATGACCCAGTGAAGCCGTGGAGTAGCACTGGATGGTGGTGAATCAGTTCAGGCCCTCCCTACTTGCAGAGCCCTTGGCCCAAGAGAAGCTTGCTGGAATGAAGATCTTAGTTTTTGGTTCCTCCGGAATTATCGGCTCGGCCGTGGCGAACGCTCTCTCTGAGCGCGGCCAAGATATCGTTGAGGTGACGCATTCGGGCGAAGGGCTGACGGTAGACCTGTCTGACATAGCTTCGCTCAAGGAATTGTATGATAAAATCGGAAAACTAGATGCGGTTGTGTGCGCCGCAGGAGTGGCACAGTTCGGGCCTCTGGAAGAGCTTTCTGATGACGATTTTACCCAGAGCATTGAGAACAAGTTAATGGGCCAGGTGAACCTAGTGCGATGTGGGATCGGGCAGGTAACCGAGGGAGGCTCATTCACACTCACAAGCGGTGGATTGTCACAGAAGCCTGCTGCGGCAACGACTGCTGTGAGTATGGTTGGTGCCGCAGTCGAAGCCTTTGTAAAGGGAGCTGCGATCGATCTGGAAGGCCGTTACCGGGTTAATGTGGTGAGCCCGGGTTGGGTTGCTGAAAGTCGCATACAGATCGGTCTTGGTCCGATGCCGGGCATCTGGGCCCGGGACTTGGCCGAGTATTACATCGACCTTGTAGAGGGCCTGCAAACAGGTCAAATCGTTCAGGCGGAAACAGCTAAGCCCGATGGTATTCCTTAGATACGTTGATGGTCTGCTCGCCAGTTCTTGATCGCTTGCTTGAGCGTCTTGCGATTGGAGATTCCTTCGGTTAGTGCCTTGGACACCAGACCAGGGAGTTCCTCGTCAGAGGCAAAGCGTAGCGCAATCATTTGCTCTGTTGTCACCTCAGGAATCCTTTGCTTAAGCTCTTCAGGGAGAAGCTTCTCCATACGCAACTGCTCTTCGAGCCGAATAACTCTATCCTGAACACCTAAGGCAAACCAACGGGCAAAGAAAGCCACAAAGATAACGCCTACTGAAAAAATAAAGATCACTAGACCAGCAAAGGAAAAATCGACCAGAACCCTATATCCCAAGTAGATACTGGGGAGTAGGAGCATAGGTGTCATCAAATAATGGTAGGCAGGGACCATCTTAGCGTGGTTCTTAAGGTTCTGGTCTGATTGGCTCATGGGTTCCTCTATCATTGGGCAACTAAGGTACGTACCGGACCCTGTAAATGGGGTGACCAACCTAGCGAAGACGTGTATGCTGTGCAGCCCAGAACATGATCGGAGTCTATGAAGAGCTACCAGTTCCGTGAGTACGGAAAACATCTTGAGTCCATTGAACATCCCGAGCCTTCGCCGGAAGGGACGGAAGTCCTAGCCCGTGTCCTAGCATGCGGTGTATGTCATAGTGACGTACACCTTTGGGAGGGTGAGTACGACCTCGGAAATGAACGGAAACTAGATGCTAGAAGTGGACGAGGCTTACCCTTCACCTTAGGTCATGAGATTTGTGCCGAAGTAGTTCGAGTGGGGCCCGATGCGCCGGATACGCTGATCGGGAAACGGTTTGTGGTATTTCCGTGGATTGGGTGTGGAGCCTGCAATATCTGTGATCATCAAGCCGAACACCTTTGCCTTCGTCCTCGGGCTCTCGGGACTTTTGTGGATGGGGGGTATAGCGATCACGTGCTAGTTCCCGACCCGAGATACCTCTTCGATTTTGGCAATCTCGAACCAGAACTCGCGTGCACATATGCATGCTCAGGCCTCACTGCTTATAGCGCAGTGAAGAAAGCCATCGGACATCGTGGATCTCACATCGTGATAATCGGAGCGGGAGGCGTTGGCCTTTCAGCGTTAATGATCGTGAAAGCAACAACAGATTATGAAGTCATCGTAGCAGACATCCGGCAAGAAGCTCGGGATGCTGCAGAACAAGCAGGAGCAAGCCATACACTCGATGCAAACGATAAGAACGCTCACAGGCTCATCAAGAAAATCAGTGGTGGAGGAGCTTGTGCAGTTGTTGACTGCGTAGGATCTGAGGCATCTGCAAATCTAGGTATGAGAAGCCTCGCAAAGAGCGGCATCCTCATCATTGTGGGTCTCTTCGGTGGAGCCCTCCAAGTATCACTCCCACTCCTACCACTTAAGGACATAACGATACGTGGATCTGATCTAGGCAGCCTCAGTGAGATGGGTGAATTGATGGAACTGGCTAGAGCGGGACGTATAGACCCTATCCCAATCGAGACTCGCGCTCTCGACCAGGCACAGCAAACTCTTTACGATCTCGCTGAAGGAAATTTAGTCGGTCGCGTCGTACTGGAGCCGTAACCACTTATTGATCCCACCGAGAACCTTATTGGAATCTTTATGGTACAAATTACAGCCCCTGGAGAGATAGCATTCCGCGAACAATTCAAGAGACTTGTATACCAAGTCCTTGCAGGATAGAGAGAGTCACCCGAAAACGAGACACGCCAAGTCGGTACACAGTAAACCCAATTTCCTGGAGCAAAAGCGTATTAATCTCCTTGATACCCTGCGGCTATTTTCGGAGATTGGGTTAGAAGTTGAACGGAGCTGACGTACAAGACCTTATCTCCCATAGAAAGCAATCTACTAACAAAATATGACCAAGCCGAAAAACGGAGTCTCCGAGGTTGGAGCTGGCGTAGAACCTGAGCCCGAAACAAATAGGATTTCAGTCGACCCAGATAGTCTTCCAACTATCCCGGCTGCAATGGAGTACGACTACACGAACTTCTATTTCGGGGCCGGGACTGATGCGTTCGCTCTGCTAGAGCCATTCGATGACTGGTGGGGGCAAGTTCATCCTGCAGGTTACTACCTCTACGAGCTGCCACTCCGCTCAGCCCCATCAACTCGAGTCGACGTTGAGGACACAAAAACAGGTGAGATACGACGGGGACTCGTCAATTTTGCCTCGTACAACTATCTGGGACTCTCATATAGGCCGGAAGTCAAGGAAGCAATCAAGGAAGCTGCTGAAATCTACGGAGGTGGGTCCTCGGGATCACCGATTTTGAGTGGCACGACACACCTGCATGAGCAGTTCTCCGCGGAAGTAGCGGCGTTTAAGGGTAAAGAAGCTGCGCTTATCTTCCCTACGGGCTACAGCGCCAATGTCGGGACGATCTCAGGATTGATGCGTTCGGGCGACTTGATCGTAGCCGATCAATACGCCCACGCCAGCATCGTCGACGGCATGATTCTATCGAAAGCCAAGTCCCGGTTCTTTAGACACAATCGGGCAGACGACCTCGATCGTAAATTGAAAGGATTCTCCGGAAAGAAGCTGGTCATCGTTGAGGGCGTGTACTCCATGGACGGTGACGTTACAGCGCTGGCTGATATAGTCGAAGTGTGCCGTGCCCGCGGGGCTCGGATCATGATCGACGAAGCACACTCAGCCTTCGTATACGGTGCTACCGGAAAGGGTATAGTCGAAGACGTAGGGTTAGATGATGAGGTGGACATCCACCTCGGCACCTTCTCTAAGAGTCTTGGCGGACAGGGCGGCTACACCGCAGGCTCTCTCAAACTTATTAACTATCTCCGCGGTTTCTCGCGATCACGTTTCTTCTCTTGCGCTCTATCCCCAGTCGTGGTAGCTGGACTAAGAAAGGCTCTAGAAATCGCGAGCAACGAACCAGAACTCCGAACGAAACTCTGGGAAAACGTTGCTTATATGCAGAAATTGCTGGGTGATGCCGAAGTCCCAATCGGTGACTCTACCTCACAGGTAATTCCCATTATGGTCCGCGACGATGCGCGCGTGCTGGCAATGGGCGAGGAGCTATTCCGAGAGGGAGTGTACATTAACCCGGTCATCTATCCCGCAGTCGGCAAGCATAAATCACGGTTCCGAATGTCGATCTCAGCAGCACACACGTCGGAGGAACTTGAAGAGGGCGCAGCCGTGATCGTGCGCGTCCTGCAGAGGTTCGGCATATGTCCTTAGGGAGCTATCACTTCCATACAGGGGTCAGCGCCTTCTTTGAGATGGAGACAGCAGACGCCCGCGCACTCTTGCCCCAACATCTTGAGCCTATCGAGGTGCGCCATCAACGGAGTGTGCTTTCTGTCACAGCCTTCCTCTTCGATGATAGTGTCGTGGGCCCTTACACTGAGATCATGTTCTCGGTAATCGTTCCACCGACTGTGGCTCAATTGGGTCCGCACGCAAAGGCAGGATTCTTCCCCTTCCTTGCTGCCACAAGTTCAGAGGAGGCCCGACGCATCAAGTCTGAGCGCTTTCATTTTCCCTATCATGAAGAAGACATCAAGGCGCAGTTCATCGAGAGAGAAGGCCGCATGCGTGTGCGGGTCTTCGGAGGAGAAGATCCAGTTGTTGACATGAGTGTAACCCGAGGCACTTGGGAAACCACCACGCTTTTACTTCAGGGTTACATGATGAACGGATCCGAGCGTCTTAGAACAACACTTCAAATCACTGGTGAATATACGGTTCATGAAAATGAACAGGGTGAGATGACGCTCTTTCCGCACGCCATGATCGCCAAGCACTTTCCGGGCGAAGTCTCTGCTTATCCGTTCCGTGAAACTTGGCTCAAGAATGGAACTGAGGTCTTCCACAAACTGGAAACCTTTTAGTTCAAACTCCGCGTTCAGAATCAGACTTTTGAAGAAAGGCACGCTATCTCTCGTAGTAGTAGTTCACTTAGGGAGTATCGTTTGCAACCTGAAAGGCAAGGGAGTCATATGGTGCGACCAGATAGAATTCTATTGAGCTTCATTCTGCTCCTAGCCTTTTCAGGACCCGTGTTAGTCGCACAGGAAGACGAGGGATTAGTTGGTAGTTGGCGTGGAGGACTTCAGGTCGGAGGTGGAGTTTCCCTGACCATTGTTTTCAATATTAGCCAAGACGCTGGCGGCGCATTCACCGGTACAATGGACAGCCCAGACCAGGGTGCAGTTGGTATCCCGCTGACCAGTGTAAGCATCGAAGGCAACAGCGTAACTGTTAGTATTGAAGCCGCCCAAGGCACCTATACAGGGACTCTATCAGACGAAGGAGATCAGCTTTCTGGTATCTGGAATCAGGGTCCAGCCTCGCTAGCGCTCACACTCGTAAAGGGTGATCCGTCTCCACCACCGGAGCGACCACAGGAGCCTGGTCCTCCTTATCCGTACAGCACCGAGGAAGTGACGTTTAGGAATACTGACGCGGGGATTGATTTAGCTGGAACCCTTACTATCCCAGATGGTCTTGGGCCATTTCCCGGGGTTGTGCTGGTCAGCGGATCAGGGCCTCAAGATCGGAATGAATCCTTGATGGGCCACAAGCCATTCTTGGTCTTAGCAGACCACTTAAGCCGCCGAGGAATCGCCGTTCTACGTTTTGATGACCGTGGAGTGGGCTCATCCGGTGGGGAGTTCGGAACAGCCACCTCGGAGGATTTCACAGAGGATGCGCTAGCAGGAGTTTTATACCTTGAAGTCCAGGACCGTGTCGCGGAAAATCAAGTCGGTATAGTCGGTCATTCAGAGGGAGGCCTCATCGCGCCCCTAGCTGCGATTCGGTCCGAAAGAGTCGCTTACATCGTCATGCTGGCCGGACCGGGGGTACCCGGTATCGATATCCTTGTTGCTCAAGGACAACTCATTAATCGAGCTGCCGGTATGCCCGAGTTGCTAGTCGAATCAAACAGCCGTATCCAGCTCGCTCTAGCGGACATAGTGAGAAGAGAGCCTGATCCAGAAAAAGCTGGCCCACTAATGCGCGTGGTAATGCGAGACGAGCTTGAGAACCTTCCACCCGATATCAAGGAGGCCCTTCCGGAGTCTCAGGTTGGCGATGTAGCAATTAACACAACCGTTAATCAGATCAACTCTCCTTGGTTCCGCTTCTTCTTAAACCATGATCCGCGACCCGTACTAGAGCAAGTTTCTGTTCCCGTGCTCGCGATCTTCGGTGAGAAGGACCTTCAAGTACCTCCCGAACTGAATGTCTCTGAAATCGAAGCAGCCTTCGAGCGTGGGAATAACGAAGCCGCGACGGTTCGAGTTCTAGCAGGTCTGAATCACCTGTTTCAACAAGCGGAATCAGGTGCCCCTTCGGAGTATCAGCAGATCGAGGAAACCTTTAATCAGAGCGCCCTAGAACTCATTAGCTCCTGGATCCTTGAACACTTCCCAGCCCCGAAGCTAGACACGTTGAATTAGACTCCTAACAGACTGGTCAGTTATCTGACTTCCTGCTAAACCGGTTTCTAAATCTCTAGCTCACCCCTGCTATCACCATTAGCGTAACTGATGCCCGCACGCCCACAGGATTTAATCTTTACGCTCTACGGTGAATACCTGCTGCACCGGAAGGAACCGATATGGGTCGGAAGCCTTATCGCACTCCTGCAACCTTTTGACCTCTCGGAAGGAGCCGTGCGTACTGTTCTTTCTCGGATGGCTCGAAAAGGGTGGCTCAAGACCCACCGCACAGGGAAGCACTCCTTTTACGATCTTGCCCCAAAGGGTCGGCAACTTCTGGAGGATGGCGAGGATCGCATCTTCCATCCCTCATGGGACAATCCGTGGGATGGTTCCTGGTTCCTGATCGCCTATTCGATTCCGGAGGACATTCGCCACTTACGAGACCGGCTCCGGGATCGTCTTGCATGGCTTGGCTTTGGTTCGCTGGGAAACGGGCTGTGGATCTCGCCTCACGATGTAGAAGAACAAGTCCAAAGGGTTGCGAAACAACTGAAGATTGAGCGACATCTCGAGTGCTTTCAAGCTCGCCGTGTTAACAAGCAGGATGTCCAGGAACTCGTAGCAAAGTGTTGGGATCTTGCAACGGTAAATCAGCAATACTTAGCCTTTTCTGGTCGCTGGCAATCGGAACTGGAGAGGTGCAGCGCCGGTGTCCCGACAGGTGATGTGACACACGAGGAATGCTTCGCGGTACGCTTTGACTTAATTCATGAATATCGGGCATTCCCGCTTATAGACCCTTATTTACCTCGATCTCTCTTACCTGAAAAGTGGAATGGCGAGGATGCGACTAAGTTATTCCATATATTACACGAAATCCTCAAAGGGCCCGCCGATTCTTATGTCGACCAGATCTTGAATACGGAACGATTATGACCCTGACTGGACATATCTATTTGAAGGTAACAACCTCAGTACTCATCCTGTGTATAGCTTGTTCAGCACCCGATATTGGACGGAAAGACCGTGCGGCTGAAGGATATCTGAAGATCATAGCCGCTGAAATCAATCGGCCAACTAATGGGCCTGACCTCGAGTTCTTGATAAGGGCCACCAGCTACAGAGATGTGTTTCTGCGACGATCAGCTGTGCGTGCCCTTGGGCGGCTGGAAAACCCGGCACTAATCAATGACCTCGCGCATCATTTAGAGGACTCGGAAGCCGAAGTCCGGGTGGAAGCCGTAAATGCTCTGGCACAGGCCGTACACCGTAGTGACGGAGCACCAGTCCTGGAAATATTCTTGGCCAGGATAGGATCAGAACATGACGAGAGAGTCTTGGGTGCGTTCGCTCGATCGCTGGGCCGGCTACGCCTGGATGATGAAAATCAAGGCTCGGCCCTGGAACTATTGCTTAATCTTAGCAATCTCGATCCCGTGCAAATTCCACCAAATCTAGCTGAAGGGCTAGCTCTTGGACTTGAAGCATTAGCGAGAAGGTCTGGAGGCGAACTACTCAGTGACCGAGCAAAAGGCCAGTTGGTCAGCATGCTTCGCTACCGATCTGCGGACGAACAGACCGCAGCGCGAGTAAGAGCACTAGCGCTACTAACGCTACGGCACGCTGAAGCCATAACCGAACGCTATGTTGACGAAAGTCTTAGGGACCCGGATCCAGATGCTAGGAGAGTTGCGGCTGCATCCCTAGACCTTATGCCACCTGCACTGCGCACCGAGTTCACGCGACGGGCCATCGGAGATCAATCATTGCGCGTGAGTGTTGAAGCGATCAGACAACTAGCAAGACATCCCAGCGACATCCTCAAATGCCAGTGGTTGAGTACTGCTTTAGAGGAAACGGACATTCGACCCATCAGGGCACTGGCGCTTGAGGCATTAGGAGAACCGTGTCCGGATGTTTCAGCCCAACAGAAAATCCTAATGGATGCCGTATCAGAAATTGGCGTAACAAATTCTACGGAGTGGCTGGCCCCTGCCCGGGCGCTTGTCTCGCTCGCAAGCATCGCACCAAAACTTGCCGAAGCTGCTCTCCCACAATTCTTGGAACATGAGAACTCATTCGTCCGAAGCTATGCAGCCACTGCCGCTGCCCTCCTCGGACAAACTGATGTACTACGGGTACTCTCTGGGGATCCAATTCCGAATGTGCGTACAGCTGCAATCCAACTCCTCGCTGCCCGAGATTCGGAGCCGATTGATGAGCTGTTGGTCAGCCAACTCTCTACAGATGACCCACAACTTCTAATAACAGCCACACGCCTCCTCGAAAATTCCCCGCTAGGGCTTCAGGTAGCTTCGGCAACTCTTTTGGCGTTTGAGCGGGTCTCAGCCAGTCAACGCGAAACATCGCGTGATGCCCGTCGAGCTTTACTGGAGCGTATCAATGAGTTCGGGGATGCTACAATGATAAGCCGGCTCGAACCCTTCCTTCGGGACTTCGACCCTCAAGTCGCCGCGGACGTCGCAAGCATACTAGAGCGTTGGTCTGGTCAATCGAGACAGCCTAACCCAGAGCCCCTTCCACGCAGTGACCTACCGAGCCCGGATGAACTAGATGAACTCAGGCACTCTGAGGTAATTCTCCATATGCAGACGGGTGGTCAGATCGTTATCCAGGCCCTCCCCGATGTTGCGCTCACTAACGCCCAACGCTTCGTACGGCTCGCGAATGAGGGCTACTTCGATGGGCTCACCTTTCATAGGTGGGAGCCGGACTTTGTGATCCAAGGTGGCAGCCCGGGTGCAAACGAGTACTCCGGTGATGGCTCCTACACCAGGGACGAAGTTGCTCTACTACCGCACTGGCGTGGCACGGTAGGACTGTCTACGCGTGGCCACGACACTGGCGATGCACAGATTTTTATCAACCTGGCCAACAATGTCCGACTCAACCACGACTACACGATCTTCGGGCTTGTAGTCGATGGAATGGAGGAAGTAGTTGACTTAGTCGTTGAAGGTGACGTCATCACACGGGCGGAGGTGCGCGTCGGTACTTAGAAGACTGAACAACCCCACGTATCGAAAGACCAGTTGCCCCAAGGCATAAACCACCTCTATTCTGGCCTCTGTCAGGCCAAGCGTTAGAACGTAGCGATATTCCATTATCAGCTTCGCTCTGAAAACCCACCGTAACGAGGAAACCTATGCAGCTCTACACGAAAATCCTGATCGGCCTCATAGGAGGTGCGGTTGTTGGTGCAATCGCGAATATCGGCGGCATCACATGGTTACAGGACTTCCTGGGTACCGCGGAGATACTCGGAACCGCGTTCATCAACCTCATCACGATGATCGTGATCCCACTCGTCGTCGCTAGCCTGCTCGTAGGTACAGCCTCACTTGGTGATCTTAGAAAACTCGGACGAATTGGAGGGAAAACGCTGGCGTATTACATGATTACGACAGCCGTAGCCGTAACAATCGGACTCGGGCTCGCCAACCTCATAAAACCTGGTGCGGGTGTGTCCGAGGAGACACGGATTGAGCTAACGGAGCGCTACGGTGGAGATGCGGAAAGTCGCATGGATATCGCGGAGAACGCTCCAAGTTGGAAGGACACCTTACTCCGCGTAATTCCGAGAAACCCGGTTCGCGCAGCCGCAGACATGGACCTCCTCCCCCTCATTTTCTTCACAATCTGCTTTGGGGCAGCCCTAACGGTGATCGTACCTGAGCGAAAGGATGCTGTACTCACTTTTTTCCATGGCGTTAATGACACCTCCATGGTCCTGATCAACTGGATCATGGAGCTTGCCCCATACGCGGTCTTCGTCCTAATAGGGTCAGTCGTAGCAAACTTTGGCTTCGATCTCCTGCAAGGCCTGCTGAATTACACACTTGTTGTCATGCTAGGACTTGGCTTGCACGCGTTAGGAACGTACGGGCTGATTGTCCGGTTCCTCGCCGGCCTGAATCCAATGAAGTTCTATCCAAAGATCGCCGCGGCACCCTTGCTCGCTTTCTCGACTTCATCATCAAATGCCACACTTCCGCTGACGATCAAAACAGCAGAAAACAAAGTCGGTGTCTCCAAGGAAGTGGCTAGTTTCGTCCTGCCACTCGGCGCGACGATCAACATGGACGGAACTGCGCTCTACCAGGCTGTAGCCGTGCTGTTCATCGCCCAGATATACGGAATTGATTTGGGATTAGCAGAGCAGATGATCATTGTGCTAACTGCTACTCTTGCTTCCGTAGGCGCAGCCGGTGTGCCGTCTGCAGGTATTATCACACTCATCATCGTGCTGAATTCAGTAGGAATGGGGGAGCACGTGCAGGCCGGTATAGCGCTCATTCTTGGAGTTGACCGGATTCTCGACATGATCCGGACTTCAGTGAACGTGACAGGGGATCTGACATGCTCTGCGGTCATCGCGCGCAGCGAAGGAGAATCTCTCATGCTTCCTGCTACAGCGTTGAGTGACTGAGTCAGACTACCTGTGTTAAGGCACGGTTAGTACAAAAGGCCCCGACGGACTGCTTCCGCCGGGGCCTTTTGATTAGAATTTCGCCGCTAGGTTAATCAGTCCTCGCCACCCGAGATCACTTCAAGCACAATGGGCCCAGAATGAAGATTGGATTAGTTGGCTTTGCCGGATCAGGCAAGACGACGGTGTTCAATACAATGACAGGATTAGACGTTCCGGTCGGATACGGTGGTGACGTTCGTCTCGGTACTGTTCGTGTGCCAGATAAACGAATCGATGCTCTTACGAAGATATTCTTACCACAGAAGAAAACCTACGCAGAAATATCATTCTGCGACGTTCCTGGTGAACACGGATCACATAAGAAGGGATTATCCCCTCGTGGGCTCCAACAAATCCGTGATCAAGAAGCTCTCTGCCTAGTGCTGCAGGACTTCAACAATCCGGCACTGGAAGGAGCCGCTGATCCACTCTTGGACTTGGAATCCTTCCATACAGAATGCGTCTTTGCTGATCTCGAAATTGTCGAGAAACGTCTCGACAGAGCTCGCAAGGAACGAGCAGACACGCATGAGATCGCCACATTCGAACTCGCCTTGGCCAACCTTGAAGAAGAACGCCCACTCCGCCTTATCCCTGATACAGACCTAGATCGGTCTCTCATTAAGGGATACGGGATCCTGTCCGATCGCCCTTTACTTGTTGTGGTGAACCGTGATGAAGAGCACGCAGCTGATCCTCTTACCGGACGGTTGGACGCTCGAATCAGGGAATTCGGTGCCGCAGGCCTTACCCTGTGCGCTAGCATAGAGGCCGACATCGCCAGTATGGAACCAGCGGACCAAGACGAGTTTCTTGCTGATCTAGGCCTCAAAGAGTCAGCATTATCACGATTTATTAGATCGGCCTACGACCTTCTTGATCTTATTTCCTTCTTCACGGTAGGGGAGGATGAGGTTCGGGCATGGACGATCCGCCGTGGTACAAATGCACACCGAGCCGCCGGAAAGATTCATTCTGACTTGGAACGAGGATTCATTCGAGCAGAAGTGACACCCTATGAAGTGTTTATGGATTATGGTTCCGAGGCAGCAGTAAAAGACGCCGGGAAACTCCAGGTGGAAGGCAAGAACTACCTTGTCTCTGATGGCGACATCATGCACGTAAGGTTCAACGTGTAGGAATCCGCTAGTCAGGTGAAAAACCAATGTATTAGGATTGAAAACCATGTTAAAAACGTCTGAGCCCTTTCAATCCAACCCGGTCGCAATAAGATTGCACCAGCCTACGCTCACTCAGGAGGAAATATGGATCGCCGAGGTTTCGTAACTACTGGGCTAGCCGCAAGTATCGCGGGAGTCAGCGGGGGTGGCGGCACCCTTGCGGCAATGTTAGACCGTACGCCGGGTTGGCGGACTGGCAAAACACTTGCCGATGGAACGGTCAAACTCAGCTCGAATGAGAACCCTCTGGGTCTATCACCGGATGCGCGTGAAGCAGTTATCGAATCCCTTGTCGATGCCAACCGGTATCCCGGGGACTATCGAGGCCCGCTAATGGAGGAACTGGCCCGTTACCTAGACGTTAAGGTCAATAACTTGACGCTCGGCTTTGGCTCAACTGAGATCCTTCAGATTGCAGTGCAGGCATTCCAGGGACCAAACACACCGTTGATTATAGCGCAGCCTACGTTTGAGGACATCTCAGACTATCAGGACACCATGCCCTTCGAGGTCGAAGCGATCCCGCTGACCAAAGACTTGCAACATGATATCGGTCGCATGCGCGAATCTGCGATGCGTCGTCCATCGGTCGTGTATTTTTGTAATCCGAACAACCCGACGGGAACGATCACATCGTCACGTGATATCGATGCATGGATCGCTGAAGCCCCTGAGACCACGACCTTCCTCATGGACGAGGCGTATCTCGAGTATGCTTCGGACGACTCTTTCTGGCCCGCAATGAAGTGGATCGAAGAGAAGCCGAACGTCATCGTCATCCGAACATTCTCGAAAATCTTCGCAATGGCAGGGCTTCGATTGGGTTATGCAGTATCCCATCCGACGACGGCCAGACGACTCAATGAGCACACAGTCCAGAACAGCCCGAGCGTCGTTGCAGGTGCAGCAGGTATAGCGTCGCTCAAGGACAAGGACTTGGTAAACCGTGCAGTCACGATGAACGCAGAGTCCAAGGATATCGTGCACCAGACTTTAGACGGGTTAGGACTCGACTACCTTCCGACGAACACCAACTTCATCATGCACCGAATTAAAGGTGACCTTGGGGAATACAGAAACCGGATGGCCGATGAAGGGCTGCTGGTTGGTCGTGATTTCCCGCCAATGCTCGACTACAACCGGCTTTCATTTGGTCTTCCGAATGAAATGGACCGCTGGGCTGAAGCCATCAAGGGTTTCCGTAAGAAAGGCTGGATCTAAGCTTCTTCGGTAGAGGCATCAAAAGAAACGGTCGCGGTGGCTCGCTCAAGCGAGCCGCAGCGACCGTTTCGCTTACTCGGATATCACGCCCGGTGTGAGATCATTTGCCAAAGCTCTTCACGGTCAAGAGACAGTTCTTCCATCGCCTGAAAGGCGATCAGGTCCAGCCGATCCGCGATCGATCTACCTATGAGCCTCTCCAAGAAGCGCACAGGATAGTCCAGGTCCCAGTCCAGGAAGGGCTCCGGCCCATCTCCTAGATTTTGTAAGATTCGGATAACGAGATAAGAATCATCCAGAAGACCCGGGAGTCCCTGCGTCATCTCTGGAATCAAATCGAAGGGCTGTAGATAATAGCGCTCAGCACAATCGAGCAGAGGGTTCACGACCGACGATAGACCCTGATCCTCTGCTTGTTGCCGAGCACTCGCTAGAAATACCGGTACTGATTCAATAACCTCGAGTGCGACTTCAACCGCCTCCTCTCTATCTCTCCTGTCAGCCTCCGGTAACATCTTGGCAACATAGTGCTGGAGTGTTTCGCGACCATTCCGAGCCTTTGCGCTCTCAATGACTGCAAGAATATCCGGGATGGATTCCCCAAGTGTCATCGGAGATCCGCCCGACGCAGCCTGAGGCTGTTCCCAATCACAGTCACTGAACTAAGTGCCATGGCCAGGGCAGCAAGGATTGGGTGTAGTGATCTCAACATCATGGGTAAGAAAGTTGCTGAGTAGAGGGCGCCGGCTGCTACCGGAATCAGCACCACATTATAGAAGAAAGCCCAGAATAGATTCTGCTTGATCGTGTGCATGGTTACCCGACTCAATGCGAGCGCAGTAACCACGGATCTCGGATCTCCTCCCATCAACGTCACGTCAGCAGCTTCAATTGCCACGTCCGTACCGGTACCAATAGCGATACCAACATCTGCCTGAGCCAAGGCCGGAGCATCGTTGATTCCATCACCAACCATCGCAACAACGTGGTCCGCCTGGAGTTCCCGAATGACATCACACTTCTGGTGCGGAAGGATTTCCGCCTTGACCTCATGGATACCAATTCTTGCAGCAATTGCTTCTGCGGTAGCGGTTTGATCACCGGTTAGCATAATCACATGTAACCCACGGTCCCGAAGATCGCGCACCGCGTCTGCTGATCCTTCTTTGAGTGTGTCGGCGGCCCCGAGCACTCCTCGTGCCTGACCGTCGATCGCAACCCACAAGGGGGTAGCGGCTCCAGCTACGATAATCTCCATCGCTGATTCAAGCGCCGCGAGGTCGATATCTCGGTTTGCCATAAGAACTTGGTTTCCAACCAAGACTTCTGCACCCCCTATCATCGCCTGCACACCCTGACCGGGAATTGCCCTAAACGAGTCGGGTTTGGTCAGGTTCAAAGATCTTCTTCGGGCCTCACGGAGCACGGCTTCACCTAAGGGATGTTCACTCATCAATTCCGCAGATCCGGCAAGATGCAGGAGTTCCGCTTCATCACTATCCAGGGTGATGACAGACTGGATCTCTGGTTCACCCCGCGTCAGGGTCCCCGTCTTGTCAAATACCACTATTTCAAGCTGCCTAGCACGTTGGAGTGCCTCTGAACTCCGAAACAGGATTCCCTGGCGGGCCCCCCTGCCGGTTCCAACCATCACCGCTGTCGGGGTGGCTAAACCAAGGGCACAGGGACAAGCGATCACAAGAACTGCCACCAAACGCACAAGAGCTACAGAGAAATCAGCGCCAACCAAGGTCCACCAAACAAGGAAGGTCAGGACCGCAAGAATGATTACTGTTGGGACAAAAACACCGGCAACCTGGTCTGCTAACCGTTGGATCGGAGCCTTGCTCCCTTGAACTTCCTGCACGAGTCGAATGACCTGAGCAAGCGCAGTATCGGCTCCAACCTTTGTAGCTCTGAAGTGAAAGGCTCCCGATTTATTGATGGTCGCACCCACAACGACATCCCCTGGGCCCTTCTCGACCGGCATACTTTCCCCTGTCAGCATGCTCTCATCAATGGAAGACAGGCCGTCGACAACCTCCCCATCTACCGGTATGCGCTCGCCGGGACGTACAAGCAATAAGTCGCCAACTACGACGTCTGCGATAGGTATGTCATACTCAACACCCTGACGAACCACCCGAGCTGTATTTGGCTGAAGTCCTATGAGCTCCCTTATCGCCTCACTCGTCTCCCCTTTAGCTTGGACTTCCAGAAGCTTGCCGAGTTTGATCAAAGTGATGATGAGTGCAGCGGTTTCGAAGTAAACATGTTCACCTGCCAAAGTGCTTCCAGCAGTGAGCATTACAACAATGACCACCGAATACAGGTAGGCGACTGTGGATCCTAAGGCGACGAGCAAATCCATGTTCGCCGAGCCAGCCCGGAGGGCCTTCCAGCCGCCCACGTAGTAATCCCAGCCAACGTATACCTGAACCGGGCTCGCAAGAACGAACATCAGCCAGTTCACCCAATGTGCATAAGCCCAGGAACCCAGAAACCCAAAGTCTCGAGCCATACTGAGTACGAAAAGTGGACCTGCGAACCCTACCCCTATCCAGAACTTTCTGGTTTGGTTTTGTAGTTCCCTTTGCCGAGCCGCCGCTTCAACATCATCGAGTTCGTCTGGATCTGCCTGCAAAACTCCATATCCCACCCGCTCGACCACAATGCTCAAATCCTCAAGGGTTAGGCCTCCTGGTGACAATTCCACTACGGCGCGCTCAGTTGCGTAATTCACCGAGGCACCAGTAACCCCTTCGGTCCGGCACAATGCTCGCTCAACCGTAGCTGCGCAGTTCGCGCATGTCATCCCAGTGATCGGAAGTGTGAGTTGTCGAGTACTGGAGGAGTCTGTCTTCATGCCAGTTTCATATATTGACGCCTTACTGAACCCGAGGCTAACCAGCTGGTGGGTAGTTGATCTGCCTCATTAATCCCTCGATTTCTTGCCAATTCGTTTTCTCAGAATTCCACGAAATCGTAACGTCACGGGTGTCATGCCTGCCTTCAACCGATAACACTCCTTCGATTTCGGTAACCTCTCTCGCAATAGCTGCCACACAATGCCCGCAGCTGATGTTAGGTACCTGAACCGTTCGATTCTTCATCAACATTTTCTCCTCAAGCTTTGCTACTCGCCTCGAAAACCTGGATTAGTTCTCCGAGAATCTGTTCCTTTTGTGAGTTCCCCGTTCCTTGAATTGCGTTGGTCACACAGTGGTGTAGATGCTGATCGAGCATTCGACTGCTCACCTTCTTGAGAGCCCTCTGGATCGCCAAGATTTGATTGACCACATCAATACAGTACGCTTCCTCCTCAACCATGCGTCCAATACCCCGAACATGACCCTCTACGCTCTTTAGTCGCTGCAAAATGTCCGCCTTCCGCTCATCCGTCATCCAGACCCGCCTTATACCATAAGTACGATCTAAGCATTTATCCCCCCCCCATGGGGGGGGGATGATGTCATCGCAGAAAGATAGGCAGACGTTGGTGTCAGTCAACCACTCCTTGTGGCATTATTCATGACTGAACACCTTTTGTTCATGTCATTTATCTCTTCCATAAAGACCCTCCTTACCCTCGGAAGAGGGGTTACCGGTGGGCTTCCCGACGCTACTGAAGGCAAGGATCCTATCAACCTCTTCCGGGTCTGGTTTGAAGCCGCCAGGAAGTCGGGAATCTTACTTCCAGAGGCAATGTCACTTGCGACAGCCACCCCGGATGGGAGCCCTTCAGTCAGGATGGTCCTTTTAAAGGATGTCGACCTCCACGGATTTGCGTTCTATACCAATTATGGAAGTCAAAAAGCCTCTGAAATGGACGAAAACCCCCAGGCAGCCCTCTGCTTTCACTGGCCAATCTTACAAAGGCAAGTCCGTATATCAGGTAAAGTCGAGAGAGTCTCGGAAGATGAAAATAGGGATTATTTTGTAACGCGCTCGCGGGCAAGCCGGATAGGCGCGTGGGCTTCAAAGCAGAGCAAGAATCTTTCTGACCGAGCAGAACTGGAAGCCCGAATCCGGGATTATAGTGAAAAGTTCTCTGGTGATAATGTTCCACTACCTATGTTTTGGGGTGGCTACCGCCTCGAGCCAGATCAAATTGAATTCTGGCAAGGACGGGCAGACCGACTGCATGACCGGATAGTCTTCAAGCGATCTCCAGGCGGATGGGAAAGCGAGAGGCTTTATCCCTAAAGCTATCCTGATCAGCTGATCGGAGCCCTCGGCACTTTCTCATCACGCATCGCAGCATGGTATAGGAACGTCGCCAACACCACGGCAGCCTGAGCTAAATCCTCCTCACTCAGTCTCTCGTAAAAGTCCGCATTTGTGTGGTGCGTTCTTACGTCGTAGCCCTGATAATCCTGTAGTGAGTTGAAGCCGGGAAGGCCCGCACGTGTGAATGACAGATGATCCGTACTACCGATATTGTCCATCAGGTTCTTACGGGCTCCGATATCATTCAAAGGTTCAAGCCAGGCATCAAATACCGCTTTAGCTGCTGCGTTCTGCTCCATGTACCAACCATAGATCGCACCCGTCCCAGGGTCATGGTTGAAGTAGACAGAGAGGTTCTGACGGTTATCAGGGTTGTCTTCACCCAGATGCCTCGCGACATACTCCCGAGAACCGTGCAGACCCTGCTCCTCAGAACCCCAAAGTGCCACACGTATCGTTCGCCGCGGCTCTACCCCTAGGTCTTCCAGAATTCGCATCGCTTCCATAACCGAAGCCACTGCATCGGCATTATCCGAAGCGCCCGTAGCGGAGTGCCAAGAATCCAAGTGCGCTCCGACCATAACAACTTCGTCCCCGATCTCTGGATCAGCACCTGGAATCTCAGCGAGAACGTTATAACCCCTGGTGTCGTCATCGTGGAATTGTCCTTCGATTGCAATCCTCAGGCTAACTGACTCTCCGGCCTCAATCATGCGAACAATCATATTGTAGTGTTCAGAAGCTAGGATCACCGTTGGGGAAGCAGTCTCTGGGTTATCCCGACCAAGCACAAAAATTGTCCCATGTTGTCCCTGGTTGGGTCGGAGCACTGCGCCGACACCGATATCGTGGAGAAGCTGTGCGAGCGTACCTCTGTCCGCTGGAGTCTGAGTTGGCAGGGACCGAGGTGCACCAATCCGCACCTGCTCCTCATAGTCAGCGGGCTGAAGCCTATCCTCCTCTATGAATCCTTCCTGTGGCTGTGCGATAAGCACGGCTTTACCACGTAACTCTGACCCGCGAGTGCGTAAATCATCTGTTGTCCAATCCCCGATATACACGGGAAGCCCCTCCACAATCCCATCGGTACTGGGTGTCCAAGCTTCAGGGTACCCGAAAAGCGGGAAGTATCGCGGACTCCTCATTTCAAGCGTGAGCCCTTCAAGTGTCCAGCCACGACCGAAGTCCCATGACTCTAAATGAGCATTTTCAAGCCCCCATTCCTCGAATTTTATTACACCCCAGTCTGCTGCTCGCTTGTACGCCGGCGTCGCCGAAAGACGAGGCCCAATTACATTTGTCAGATAGTTGAAATGCTCCATTACCTCTGATCGCTCTAGACCTTCATCCTTGATCCGCTCGATCATCGCCAGATCTACTGGCTCCTGCGCTCCGAGGGGGACGCTTCATGGATGCGTCTCCGTGAGGGTCCGCCGGAAAGATGCCGTGAAGTACTGTATCACGCGAGCATACTTGTCTGCAGCGGTAAGCCCCCTCCCTTTCTCAGGAGAAAATCAACCGAGTGGAGGGTGAGAATCGTGGCTGATAGATATTTCACGCTGGACACGATCTCTTTTATGGCAGAACTAGCTGAGCACAATAATCGTGAATGGTTCTCAGCAAATAAGACAAGGTACGAAGATCTGGTGAAGGATCCCGCCCTTCGCTTCATCGAAGCCTTTGCGGCAGAGCTCAAAAACATTAGCCCGCACTTCCTGGCTACACCCCGGTCTCTATTCCGGATCTATCGCGACGCTCGTTTCTCTAGAGACAAGAGTCCTTACAAGACCTGGACGGGCATCCAGTTCAGACATGATGCATCAAAGGATGTCCATGCCCCCGGATATTATCTGCACATAGAGCCAGGGTCTATTTTCGTGGCGCTCGGTGTATGGCATCCCGATCCACCGTCGCTCCGTGCGATCCGGGAGCATATCGTTGCAGGGCCCCGCTCATGGAAGAAGGCGTCGCAAAACAAACAATTCTCAGATGCATTCAGACTGTCAGGGGATCGCCTTAAACGTCCGCCCAAGGGCTTTGAGCCAAGTCACGAATTGATCGAGGAACTGAAGTGGAAGGATTACATCGCAGCGAAAGATGTTTCGCAGTCTTTCTTGACCGATGCAGCACTTCCACAGGAGCTTGCAAGAATATTCAAGATCGGTACACCACTAATGAAGTTCCTCTGCAGTGCATTAGCTGTACCGTTCTAGATTACGGACATATCCGGTCTGAGCGTTGGGCCCAGGTCGGCGTCGTAAAACGAACACTGGGGAACTCATGAACTTGGGCATACAAGCCGCACTCGCTCTCTTCCCAATCGCACTCGGGGGGGCACTGCTGATCGGCTTCCGTATCGCTGCCAAACACGCCATGCCTGCTGCCTACATTGCTGCCGTCGCTGTAGGATTCATAGCGTGGCAGATGACGCCTTCTCGGGTGGCAGCGGCCTCGATCGAAGGGCTCTTCATCAGCTTCGATCTACTGTTCATCATCTTCGGTGCAATCCTGCTGCTACACACACTTGAGCGCTCCGGGGGGGTCGCCGCTATCAAACGCTCTTTCCACGGCGTGAGTGATGACCGCCGTGTCCAGATCGTGATTGTAGCTTGGCTCTTTGGATCTTTCATCGAAGGTGCGGCGGGCTTCGGCACTCCAGCTGCCGTGGCAGCCCCACTCCCAGCGACTTCGGTGATGCTCGGCATGATGATCCAGAGCATGGCCGTCACGTTTGGAGCTGTCGGAACACCTATCCTCGTAGGTGTTCAGAACGGTCTCGGTGGCGAGGCTTTCATGGCTGACCTGACTGCTGCCGGTCTCACGATGAATGGCTTTCTTCGCCTCGTGACCGCGAAGGTCGTCATACTCCATGCTATCGCCGGGTTCCTTATTCCCACATGGATGGTCATCATGACGACGCGCTTCTTTGGCGCGAATAAGTCATGGACCGAAGGGCTTTCCATCCTGCCGTTCACGATCTTTGGAGGACTCGCGTTCGCGATCCCTTACATTCTTTTTGGGACTTTCCTTGGACCCGAATTCCCATCCCTCCTCGGAGCACCGGTGGGCCTCATTATCGTCGTTTGGGTAGCGCGCCAAGGATGGCTCCTTCCTGACGACACATGGGATTTTCCCGAACGCAGGACCTGGGATCAGTCCTGGATCAGTGGTTTGGAGGAAGAACTCGCTGACGTGCCAGAGGGACGGGGAATCTCTACCGCGATGGCCTGGACACCCTATGCACTTCTCGGTGTGATTCTCGTAATCACGAGGCTTGAAACGATACCAGGCACGGAGATCCTGGTACCAGTTCGCGGATGGCTCCAGTCGGTCGCCATCACATGGCCTGATATTCTCGGATCCGGGATCACCGCTTCCACCACACCACTATATCTACCAGGCTTTGTATTGCTGGTCGTCGTGGCCATTACGGCGGTTCTGCATCGAATGGAAATATCAGAACTGACCGAAGCTATGAAGTCGTCTACCAAGGTCTTAGTGGGCGCCGGTATAGTGCTGTTATTCACTGTTCCTATGGTACGCGTCTATATCAACTCAGACGTGAACGGTGCAGGTATCGCATCGATGCCGCTCGCCATGGCTGAGTGGGTGGCTCAGAACGTCGGACAGGTATGGCCTTTCTTCGCCGGGGTAACCGGAGCGCTGGGCGCCTTCATCGCCGGATCAAACACGGTCAGCAACCTTACGTTTGCAGCTTTCCAGTACGGTGTCGCTGAGCGCCTAGCCATGTCGACTGTCATGATCGTTTCACTCCAGGCGGTGGGTGCGGCCGCAGGGAATATGATCGCCATCCACAACGTCGTCGCCGCATCTGCAACCGTAGGCCTTCTTGGCAAAGAAGGTGACACGTTACGGAAGACAATTCTCCCTACGATCTACTATCTACTCGTATTGGGTGTCCTAGGACTCTTAGCAATTCACGTCCTGGGGGTGACCGACCCCCTTATGGGATCTGGTTGATCGGCTCTAGGGCCGGATGAGTACCGCAGAGTAGCCCTGAAGCTAGAACTCTTAGCGGTTGATGCTACTTCCGTAGGGCAGCCGCCATGCCGTCAGCTGCATATTCGATACAGCGTTCCCCTATTTTGAGACTCATACCCTGGGCGTCCCCTAGGACACCGTTCGGAGTAACCGCACGAAATCCGTCCCTGAAAATCCGCTCAGATAAGGCGTCATCGAAGTCTGCCAGGTAGCCCTCTTCTGCCAGATCTTCACGCACCAGATCTGGCCTGATACAGAGCATCTCTGAACTCTCTGCAATGTCCGCATGTCCACCTACGCGAGTGACAAATTCGGGTGCCTCAGATGCAACCGCACTCTTCCAGCATTGCATGAAGCCAACCAGGTCCGTGTAGGCATCAACTTCGCAATCTGGCTCCACCGCCAAACGGAGATCATCTAGCATGTCCGCAAGAGGGGCGAAGTTGCCACCATGCGAAGGCACAAAACACACACGCCGAAATCCATGACGAGAGAGGCTCACGGCGTAGTCTGTACACAACGCCTCTAAGGTTTCTTGTCGTATCGAGAGTGTTCCTGGGAAGGCCATATGATGTTCCGAACAGCCCACGCGAATGGTGGGTGCAACGAGAGCATCACCTAGTCGGTGAGCAACCTCCAGTGCTAGCCGGTCACCACGAACTGCATCAACCAACAAAGGCAGATGAGGGCCATGTTGCTCAACCGCACCAACCGCAACTACAACAGTTGTGTAGCCGTCTTGCAATGCGCGCTTGACCTCGGGGGAGGTTAATTCCTCTAACAGTAAATTCTGTTGACTCATGCTGGGCAACCTAAGGAATGATGGGAGATCGCTCTAGGAGAACACAGTCCACCTTTCCTCACCTACATTAGTAACTCCCTAGTTACAACTCGCTTGACACTTCGCTGCAAGTAGACGACTGAGGACTCCCTGGTATCCGGACCAGGACGTGGAGCTATATCCGCGACCATCCCCAACAGCAGTCTTGTGTGCTACTACCATCCCGAGTGCGGGCAAGACAGTGATGTACTGACCGTAGGCTCCTTTTGCCGTATAGGCTCCAGAGTAGAGAGGCGAAACCGAAGGGCTATCCCAAATCCACCACATATAGCCGTAACCGAATGTACCGGAGCGCCTGGATGCTGGGTTCATCTGCTCTCGATGGGTTACCAAGGACGTAACCTCACGCACCCAACTTTCTGGAATCAGCCGGCGGCCGTCCCAACTGCCCTCTTGCAACATCAGTTGGCCTACCCGAGCCATATCGCGGGTTGAGAGCCACATGTGATAGGCAGGGTAGATGGACTGATCGAGATTTCCACTCTTTTTTTGCCTCGAGCGCTGGAAATCTTCAAACCCCAGAGGCTCTGCAAGATCCGTCACTAGAGCGTCAAAAATCTCTCCACCAGTCATCAACTCAAACGCAGCCCCAGCTGCATTGAAATCCCAATTGTTGTAGAGAAAATAGGAACCAGGCTCTTGGGATCCTCTCGCGGGTGCAGAATCAGAATCATCTCCACTATTCGAAGCCTCGTGATAAACGCCCGACCTTGCTGTGAGAAGGTGCCTCACTGTCGCCCGCCGCTCGATTTCCAGGAGGCCCCCATGGTCATCCATACCCAGTTCTTTCAACGTCTGGTCTAAGTCAATGGTACCGTCAGCGACGTAAGGCCCGTAAAGCATCGCGAGAATGCTCTTGCGAACCGACGCTACATATGAAAGCTCCTCCAGGTCACCGTAGTGCAGCAGCACCTTTCCATCGACAACCACCATGAGCCCTGTCGTATTGAGTGTGGAGAGGTACTCTGGAAGCATTTCGAGAGCGGTTCGATTAAAGCCGGCATCTTCTGGAGTGGGCCATTGAGACCACGTCGAGTCGAGAGGCCCTCCGAAGCCTGTAGGTGACGAGCACGCATAGGTGCCCAGGGTAACCGTAAGCACAAAGATGCAACTCGAAATCCTCCCTCTACTACTGAGCCACCGCACACTCATACTTTTGCAATCTCCATCCTTCGAACCAGTTCCGCGTTCAACAAGACACGACCGATCCTACTGGTGCTGGCCGGAACTCGACACATCTAACTCCCCTGCAATCATAGAAAGGGATTTATTTCTTGGATTGCCAGAGGATTGGACAGAGGGATAGCTTCGCTTCCGGTTCTATACCGCGGCACATGAGGAGACAAGCCATGCGCGGCCGTATGATGGAAGCCCCCCTACTCGTTTCATCACTTATCGAGCATGCCGGAAACGTCTACCCCGACCAAGAGATTGTCACCCGCACTGTAGAAGGACCAATCCACCGGTACACCTGGAGTGACGCCCGTGCGCGTGCCAAGAGATTAGGGAGCGTGCTGGTGGCTCAGGGAATCAGAGAAGGTGATCGTTTAGGTACCTTGGCCTGGAATACACACCGCCATCTCGAGGTCTATTACGGGGTGTCTGGTATCGGTGGAGTATGCCACACACTAAACCCGAGGCTGCATCCTACTCAGCTGGTCTACATCATCAATCACGCGGAGGATCGCGTTTTGTTTGTAGACCTAACCTTCGTTCCACTGGTTGAAGCCGTGGCGGAACAGATCCCTAACGTGGAAACCGTTGTTGTGCTCACGGATTCTGAACACATGCCGGAAACCTCTTTGGGTAACGCAGTCTCCTACGAGGACTTTATCATCGATGGCGATATCGATTTCGATTGGCCTCATCTTGATGAGCAAGCTGCCGCAGCACTTTGCTATACCTCCGGCACGACCGGGAACCCGAAGGGAGCACTGTACAGTAATCGGTCTACAGTGTTGCACGCGTTCGGGATCTGCATGCCAGATGTGTTCGACCTTAAAGCAGCCAGTACGGTACTCCCTATCGTGCCAATGTTTCACGCATGCGCTTGGGGAATTCCATATGCAGCAGCAGCAGCAGGATCAAAAATAGTTTTTCCCGGACCACGATATGATGCTGACGCACTTTCTGACCTGATGTCCCAAGAGGATGTAACGTACTGTGCGGGAGTCCCTTCGGTGTTCATACCATTGGTTCAATACTGGAAGAATACTGGTTCGAAACCGGAATCTCTGAACATGGTAGTCGTAGGAGGCGCCGCACCTCCCCGTGCACTCATGGCGACAATGGAAGGTGAGTTCGGTATCGAGTTTAGACACGCCTGGGGCATGACTGAGATGAGCCCACTCGGTTCGGTTAACACCCTTCTTCCAACCCACCGAGCCCAGTCTGTCGAAGAGTATTCACACTTCCAAACTAAGCAAGGTAGACCGCCGTTCGGCGTGCAGATCCGAATCGTGGACGACGATGGAAAACCACTTCCCCATGATGGAATCATGTTCGGAGAGCTGCAGGTCCGGGGGCCTTGGGTGATTGATGGATACTTCAAGGAGGAAGAATCAAGCCTCACCCCTGACGGATGGTTTCCCACGGGAGATGTCGCAACCATCGATAGCCAGTCTTACATCCAGATCACTGACCGCACCAAAGACCTGATTAAATCAGGGGGCGAGTGGATCAGTTCTATCGATGTAGAGAATACAGCGATGGGACACCCAGACATCGTCATGGCAGCAGTCATTGGTATCCCGAACGAAAAATGGGGTGAACGTCCACTCATGATCGCAGTCGCAACGCCGGACAGTTCGCCGACCAAGGAGTCAGTGCTCAAGTACCTCTCAGAAACACTCGCAAAGTGGCAACTGCCGGACGATGTAATCTTCGTGGATGAGCTACCGATGGGTGCGACGGGAAAGGTGCGTAAAGTTACACTGCGCGAAGAATACGGAGGCGAGTGAAGGTACTCACGAGAAACACTTGGATGACGAAACCCCAACTACATCGTATCTTGCGGAAGTCTGACACATCTGCACCGAAGATCCGGAGTTGAACTATGAAAGAGCAATCGCGACTCAGAGGAATTGCCCTTTCACTGGCACTCCTGCTTGGAATGACAAGCTGTACTCATGCCGTCAACGCTGGTCTCGGTCTGCTCGGAGTTGATAGAGACCGAGCCGAAAATCCCTTCGGAAGCTGGAGTGGTTCTGATCGTGGTGGTCAGATGTCTAGTGGGTATCAGCACGCACCCACACTCGACTTCTGGACTGGCTTTGGGTCACGGTCACAACCTCACTCAATGTCACGAAGCCTCTTTCAGGGGCTCAACCCAGCACCCTATGGATCCTGTCTAGCTGTCCCATTAGGGCTCAGCCAAGTTCTACCGATTGCGAATGGTACCCCGTCTCGCACACTCCAGGGAGTAGGTCCGATCAAGATCGGGGTGGCCGGTAATCTCGCGGGGATAGGAAGTATCCTGGGTATGAATGGCACTAGTTTCGCGCAGCAAGCTCTGGAAACAAGTGTGGCACTCGGATCACAGGGGGCAACCTGCGGATACTCCTTGTTCCTCTTTCTGACCCCGGCTGGGTCGGCGAACGATCCTATAAGCGTCCTCCGATAGAGTCTTGGAGAAAGCCCGAAGCTTCTAGTCGCTCAAATCTCGAGCGCGTTCCCTGAGCACAAATTTCTGGATTTTGCCAGTTGATGTCTTTGGCAATTCCTCAAAAACCACAGTCTTGGGAACCTTGAAGTGCGCCATATGATCTCGGCAAAAATCGATGATCTCCAGCTCCGTCGTATCGGATCCTTCACGGAGTTCAACGAACGCACACGGCGTCTCTCCCCAGTGATCGTCCGGCCTTGCGACAACAGCCGCCGCTGAGATCGCCGGATGCCTGTAGAGAACGCCCTCAACTTCAATCGAGGAGATATTCTCGCCCCCTGAAATGATGATGTCTTTGGACCTATCATGAATCTCCGCATACCCGTCCGGATGAAGTACTGCTAAGTCACCTGTGTGAAAGTACCCCCCGGCGAATGCCTCAGACGTTGCAGTCGGGTTCTTCAAATACCCTTTCATAAGCACATTCCCCCGCATCATGATCTCACCAATCGTTTCTCCATCTGCTGGAACAGGCTCCATGGTCTCCGGGTCCAGTACCGCCAGTTCTTCCTGAACCACATACGGCACACCCTGCCGGGCCTTGAGTACCGCCTGATCCTCTGCGGGCAGTTCATCCCACTCTGGATGCCAGGCACATACAGTGTTCGGTCCGTAGCACTCCGTCAGTCCATATACATGTGTAATCTCAAGCCCAATTCGGCCTGCTCGGTCAAGCACAGCAGCTGGAGGAGCCGCTCCTGCTGTCATCATGCGAACCAAGTGCGGAAGGCGCTCGCCACGCCGCTCGGCTTCAGTCGTGACCATATTCACAACGATCGGAGCACCACACATATGTGTGATATCCTCTGTCGCGATCAGATTAATGATTTCAGCAGGGTCGACTCCTCGGGTACAGACATTTGTACCAGCGACCGCAGCCACGGTCCAAGGAAAACACCATCCGTTGCAGTGGAAGAGAGGAAGTGTCCAGAGGTATGTAGGGTTTTGTGGTAGAGACCACTCCAAGGCATTTCCGAGTGCGTTTAGATATGCTCCTCGGTGATGGTAGACAACTCCCTTCGGATTCCCTGTTGTTCCAGACGTGTAATTGAGCGCGATCGCGTCCCACTCATCAGGCGGAAAAGACCAGCCTGCATCGATTGAGCCTTCCTCAAGCAAGGCCTCATAGGTTACCTCCCCTATCGAGGAACCTTTAGCTTGGGTGGGGTCCTCAATATCGATGACAAGTGGATCCACTGTCGCAAAGCGCAAAGCTCTTTCACCCACCTCAGCCAGACCCTGGTCAACCATGAACACAGAGGCTTCTCCGTGATCCAGAATGAAGCCAACCATCTCCGCATCGAGTCTGGTGTTAATCATATTCAGGACCGCACCGGCCATTGGAACGGCAAACGAAAGCTCAACCGCAGCGGGCGTGTTAGGGCAAAGCACAGCAACCGTATCATCCCTTCCTACCCCCCGCTGTTTTAGTGCATCAGCTAAACGACAGCAGCGCTGGAAGGTCTCTGCCCAGGTTTGCTCAGTGCCGACGTAACGGATAGCAGCCCGGTCAGGATACACGCTGGCAGTCCGCTGCAAGAATGACAGCGGTGTAAGCGCCACATGGTTCGCCCCGCGGGGCTCCATATCTTGGTCGTACTTACTCATCGCAGAGCTTTTAAGGAGGAACCGAAGACCCAAAAATGGCTTTGTAAATAGATCCTGGGAGGACCCAAGAAACGAGGCCAAGCTATCGCCACACGTTTCTACGGGCGAGGCGTCAACGTTTCATATATCAGTTCAAACCCGTAACTGACACAGGGACTCGCGGGATTTATGGAGATAACCCACCTTGTCAGCGTGAATTACGGTCCAGATACCGCTGCTCACACCCCCTTGGTCGTACCCTCTTGATGGAGGCAAGCATGCGTGCTTTTCCGATGCTGATTCTTGCACTTGTGGTGGCATTGGCTCTGCCCGCGCAGCCCGGGATAGCCCAAACCAATACTGATCCTGAGTTAACAGAATGGATGGTACCGTACGAAGCCTCAACGCCTCGGGACCCCATGGTGGGCCCTGACGGGCAAGTATGGTTTGTCGGTCAGACAGCTGACTATGTTTCGGTGCTCAATCCCGAGACAGGTGAATTCAAGAAATACGACCTCGAAGAAGGGGCAGGACCACACAACCTAGTCGTCGATGACGACGGAATGGTCTGGTATTCGGGGAATCGTGCTATGCACATCGGCATGCTCAATCCAAATACCGGTGATATCACCAAATACAGGATGCCAAACGAGGCAGTGCGTGATCCCCACACGCTCATCTTTGACTCTCAGGGCGATATTTGGTTCACTGCCCAGCAAGCGAACTATATAGGTAAATTTTCTAGGGAGACCGGTGAAATTCGCCTCTTGGAATCCCTGCAGGTCGAGGGGTCTCGCCGTGGTAATTCCAGCCGGCCTTACGGTATCGTGATCGACTCGCAAGATCGTCCTTGGATCGCACTCTTCAACACGAATCACATTGGGACAGTCGATCCAGAGACGTTTGAGTTAAAGACCTATGAGCTACCGGAAAATGCACGCCCCCGTCGAATCGGGATCACCTCCGATGATATCATCTGGTATGGAGACTGGACTCGCGGCTCGCTGGGACGCCTTGATCCGGAAACGGGCGAAGTGACCGAGTTCGAATTCCCGAATGGAGCTGACTCGCGGCCGTACGGTATGGCCGTTGATGATTCCGACCGCATCTGGATCGTCGAGACCGGTATTGAGCCGAATAATTTTGTGGGCTTCGACCCTATGACCGGTAAATTCTTCAGCCAGACTGTTGTTGAAAGTGGAGGCGGCACGATCCGCCACATGTACTTTGACGCCGAAACCAACTCCATATGGTTTGGTGCTGATACCAATACGGTTGGAGTGGCCAGGCTTCCACCGCGGAGGCGAGCCGTCTCCCATTGATGGGCATTACATCTACGGTAATGGCCACCACCCTCGCACTCACAGGGGTGGCGGCCATTTCTGCTTTCAATCCTGAAGGGCCACCACCGGGCCACACGGGAGGATTCGGAGAACCCACTTGTATCACTTGTCACCAAGGTAGTGACCTCAATGCGTTCGGGGGGCGCGTCACAATTGAAGGCCTCCCAAATGAATACGTTCAAGGTGAACGCTATCTCTTGACTGTATTCCTCGAGGCTGAAGAAACCGACCTGGCTGGTTTCCAACTTGCAGCCCGTTATAGAACTGGAGGTGAGGAGGGACTTAATGCGGGTAAAATCCACCCAGTTGATGACCGGGTCGCAATCAGCATAGGCACTAACGGTCTACAGTATGTCCATCAGACTCGCCAGGGCTCATATATGTCGGCACCCGATTCGACCTCTTGGTCCATGGAGTGGATTGCTCCTTCCACCGGGAACAGTGTCGTGTTCCATGTGGCGGCAAACTCAGGGAACGGTGATAACTCACCACTGAGTGACCTGGTCTATACAGCGGATCTCAGCGTCGATGCAGGGCCATCCCCACTCGGGTGGCGTATATTACTATTTAGTGCACTTCCCCTGCTGCTGTTAATGGCCTTGTGGGGCTCTCGATCTTCCGCAGGTAGAACAAGTGCCCCTGACGCTCACTCGTCTCGCTCCGCTAACGAATAGCGGACGGTATCCTCAAGCTAGGGATCGTTTCCACCAAGTTGATTCAAGCTACACTTTTAAACTTCTAATCCAGTGCGCACGATGACCGACATCCAACACCGTTTCCGTGTCCCACATCCACTCGTCCTACTGACCGGATGTATCATCCTCGCCTCCATGGCGAGCTATGTGTTACCGGCAGGTGAGTATGAGCGGAGCATGGATGAAGAAACCGGAAAAATTGCTGTAGTCGCTGGAACGTACGAACAAGTGGAACAGACACCGGTCAACTTGTTTCTTGCTATGGTGGCACTCCCACGTGGGATGGTAGACGCCGGTGGCGTGATTTTCCTTGTATTCTTGATCGGGGGCGCATTAACGGTAGTTGACGAAACCGGAGCCCTCAGGCGAGGAATCTCATCTCTTGTCCGCGCACTCAAGGGAAGAGACCTGCTCATCATTGCCGCCATTTCGCTCTTCTTTGCTACAGGTGGAGTCGTTCAGAACATGCAGGAGGAGATCATCCCCCTGATCCCTGTTGTCTTGATCGTAACCTCCCGACTGGGGTTTACTCCCTTGGTCGCTATGGCGATAAGTGCCGGCGCGGCTTTTGTAGGATCTGCCTTCAGTCCAATCAATCCATTCCAAGTCTTGATAGCCCAAGACGCAGCTGGTGTAACAGCCGCGTCAGGCTGGTTCTTTAGAGTCGTATTCCTCCTAATAGCTTTAGTGTTCTGGATTGGGATGACGATGAGATATGCTATCCGGACCCGTGTCGAACCCGAGATTGGCAGGGCTGAAGATCTAGAGGATTCGTTAGGGTGGAGAGACTGGGTCATCCTGTCGATGCTGCTTTGCACATTCGCATTGATGGGGTTTCTAGCCAGAATCGGATTCAATCACATGTCCGGTGCTTTCTTCATCATGGGTGTGCTCGCGGGCGCTGTTTCCGGAATGGGGCCAAGTCGTATCGCCCAAGCCTATGTAAATGGATTCCGCCAGATGGCATATGCTGCACTCTTGATTGGATTTGCTAGAACGATTTATGTCGTGCTGCTCGATGGCCGGATCATTGACACAATCGTGTATGGGATGTTCCAGCCACTAGAGAGCCTTCCGTCCCTTGCATCAGCGCTTGGAATGGTCGTGGCACAGGCGGCGATCCATCTACCTATACCGAGCGTGAGTTCACAAGCCGTTCTGACGATGCCTGTGCTGATTCCTCTTTCTGACCTCCTGGAAATTTCTCGCCAAGTCACTGTTCTCGCATATCAGTACGGGGCGGGGCTGTGTGACCTGGTTACACCTACAAACGGCGCACTGATGGCGATTCTCGCGGCTGGCGGTGTACGCTATGAAGATTGGATCAAGTTCACGGTCCCACTCTATCTGGGACTTATAGCCTTGGGAGGCGTTGCCATCGCGGTTGGGATCAGCATCAATCTGCAATGAATCATTCCCTGAATGCCAAGGGAAGGCTGCACCAAAATATTTGGGTAGCGAGCGGTACTAGCTTCCTCACAGATGTGCCGGTTGATTACTGATGTATGATGAAAACATACCCGTCGTAGCTGCAGTAATCTCACAAAACGATCGTTACCTAGTCGCCCGCCGACCGGATCATAAGCGCCACGGTAGGCTATGGGAGTTTCCAGGCGGTAAGCTTAAGCCCGATGAATCCAAAGATGAGGGTATCCGCCGGGAACTCTCAGAAGAACTTCGCCTGGAAGTGGTCTCGGTTGAGGAAACCCTTTTCTCTGCCGATGACGAAGGGGCTCCGTTCATTATCGAGTTTGTCAAAGTTGCCGTGCAGGGCACTCCAGAACTGAGTGAACATTCGGAGATGGGCTGGTTTGGCCTAGACACACTTGTCCTGCTTCCGCTTGCCCCTGCAGACGCTCTCTTCGTAGAACACCTTGTTTCTGTTAGAGAGGAGAGAAGTTCACTGAAAGACCAAAACCCATAGCTAATCGATATCCAGCGCCCGAGTAAGATCTGTGGCACGGGCGCGCGGAATCTCACTCTTCAGGCCATCTTGAGTCATCGCTCCGCGGCCTACTATGTCTTCGCTATAACGAAGCGCTACAGGGCCCAGGAAATCTCCTGGGATGGATAAGGATTCTTGTGTGACCAGCTGATGCAGTTGGGTATCATTTACATCCACAACACGTAATCGCACCTCGTGGCCAAGCCAACGGAGCAAGTCGTTGGTAGGCCTCGGACGGCCTCGGGAGTCGAACTCCACCGCACGAAATCCAATCGAGATCGGTCGCCATACACCTGTTTTCCAAGCATCGACCGGCCATTCGTCCATGGTGTGCAACCATAGGCGACGACCACGAAGAATCCATTTGCACTCATCCAGGCGCGCCGGACTCACTCCGAAACGACCCTTAAGATCATTCGTAGCAAGTTCCACAAGCTCCGCGACATCAGAAGGATCATTCCCGGGAAAGAGCTGTGGCACAGATTTCCAACCTTCGACCCCCTGTTCTGCGGCACCAGAGCTATCCTCTCCGACGCTGTGATCTAGACGACGCAGTCTCGCCATGAAAAGTCCACCTGAATCTAGATGCTGAGGATAGATCCTGACTGAGCCCTCTAGCGCAGGATCATATCTCTGACCCTCAAACGAAGTGAGCCCAGAAGCGCATGGTATCTGGAGTTTAATTGGGTCAATTTCGACCGGATGATCCCGAAGGATCCCATCGATAACAGCTTCGTTCTCCTCAGGTGCAAATGTGCACGTTACATAAAGAATCGTCCCTCCCGGCTTCGTAACTCGAATCGCTTTCTCCAGAAGCCGGCGTTGGACCTTCGTCACATACCCAAGGAATGAGGATGACTGCCGTGGAGCCCTACCAGCTCGACGCCGGAGAGTCCCTTCACCCGAACACGGAGCATCGACCAGCACTCGATCGAACAGAGCTTCTTCTGGCGCCTCTCTCCCATCCCCCGAAGCAACAAGAACATTAGAAATCCCAAGCCGATATAAATTCCCGAGAAGACCGCGAATTCGGTTCTCACTCACCTCAGCTGCAACCAAGCATCCTCGATTTTTCATCAATTCTGCCGCATGGGTTGTTTTGCCACCTGGTGCAGCACACAAATCTAGGACACGCTCGCCAGGTTGAGGGTCGAGTACAGAAGCAGCAATCCCGGTGGATGCCTGCTGTACATAGAACAGACCGAGCCAGTGTTCTAATGTGAGCGACACGGGACGCGGACCCCCCTCCACTTCATAGAAGTTTGGCAGTCCATCTTTCTTGCGCAGTCGAAACCCCTGCTCTGTCAAACGGTCGACGAGTTCCTGTGGACTGATACGGGGCCTACAGACTCGAAAGACGGTAGGCGCAGGGTTTGCAGCAGATTTCCTGAATGCGTCCCAGTCAGAAATGACACGTCGATACCTCGCTAGATCAACCACCTCTGCACGTGCTGACCGGGAGGTACCTACACCCTTAACGTGACCCTTAGAAGGATGGAATATCGATCTCTTCGTCATCCTCCTCCCGGACAAGCGTTAGGATCGCAGCCTGCGGAACCACTAAGTAGTGTTTTTCCTCGAAACTGATCTCAACCGCTGCTTTCCGGAAAAAGATCGCGTAATCACCAAGTTCCGCCTGCAGTGGAACATAACGAGGCTCAGGGCTCCCTATCTTCCAGGGTTCATCACTCAGTTCGGTAGGTGCAGAAACTGCGTTTCCAGGACCTGTCGCAACCACCGTCCCGCCCTGTACAGCCTGACTATCCATCGCAGTTGCTGGAAGATACAGACCAACCTTGGTCCGGTCCTCGCCTTCCTCGGGTTGGATCAATACACGGTCACCTACAACAATTAATCGCTTCTTTTTTTCCGACATGTGCTCTCCCTTTATGTCATCCAGACTGAATAGTCGGTTCCAACAGGGCTAAAACTCAAGAGCTATACAGATTTCATGCCACGTGCACTGTAGCTTCGCTAGCCCTTGAGTCAGCCTCATCGGTAGTTATTTCCAATAGGCTGTTGATCGAGAACGACTCAACTGCCCGGGAGCCCATCACCGCAGCTCTACGCATCGCAATCTGCATATCAACTAAACGCGTGCTACCACCAGCGAGCGCTGATACGAGGCCTCCGGCAAAAGCATCTCCTGCTCCGGTTGGATCAGTCACGTAGCGGGGCAGTATACTCGACACGCGAACCGACTTCTCTTGACTGAAAGCGACGGCCCCCTGGTCTCCTTGTTTTATGACCACCCAAGAGCATCCACCCTCTAGGATCTGCGCAACTGCAGAGCGATGGTCTCCATCACCTAAAAGGCCCGCCTCCTTTGAGTTCAGGAGAACAACATCCGCACAGCATGCAATCATATTGAAGTCTTCGCGCCGATCTCTGATCCAGTGACTCATTGTATCAAGAACGACGAGGGACGGTTGTCCTGAATCAGACAACACCGAAGCCTGAATTGATGGATCCGTGCTACCGAGAAAGAGTGCGTCCGGTCTATACCTCAACTCAGGTATCGAAGGCTGGCCGAGTGCGCTTGGCCTGTTGGTCGAAAGCGTATTCCTTTCCCCGTTTGATTCGTACCGAACATGCCAACGAAATGTCTCTCCAGCTCGGGTTGAGATACCCGAAGTATCGATGTTGATTTCATTGAATCGATCAAGCTTTGAGCTGGGAAAGTCCGTTCCTACGACCCCTAATAATGTGACATCGGAGAAGAGCCTGGCAGCAGCTCCAAAATAGAGAGCCGAGCCGCCTAGGACATCTTTCTCAGTGTGTCCGCCAATCTCAATGGTGTCGAGTGATACAGTCCCAAGCCCAACAACCTTAGGCCGATATCCAATCAAGTGAGCATACCAGCAAACGTTGCCGTCAGGAGAGCGGCGAGCAGTCCTGCTAACATCGACTTCATGCCCAACCTTGCTAGGTCCTGGCGTCTGCTAGGAGCAATCTCTCCGAGAGCAGCGATTGTCATTGCAACTGACCCGAAGTTTGCAAAAGTCGCTAGCGCGTATATCCCTATCACGACAGATCTCTCTTGCAGTTCAGCACCTCCCTGGAGTAGTCCCTGAAGTTGTCCGAACGCCACGAACTCGTTGAGGACAAAATCCACCCCTATCAGTTGTCCTATAACACCCGCATCCACCCAGGTTACACCAAGTAGCCAGGCAACTGGACGAAGTATCCATCCTAGCATGCCCTCGATCGAAAGACCGTCGAATCCTGCAAGGCTACCAGCCCACCCCACCACACCGTTCGCAAGAGCAACCAGGGCAATGAACGCAATCAGCATGGCGCCAACAACCAGTGCCAGTTTCAACCCTTCGGCTGCACCACGGGCAGCAGCATCTATGACATTAACATCCGGTTTCTCACCCTGAACTTCGAGATCTAGCACCCCCAAGGTCTCAGGTTTCCCCGTCTCAGGTACAAGTAGTTTTGCAATCACGAAAGCAGCTGGAGCTGACATAACTGACGCAGCAATAAGGTGACCGGCGGCAGCAGGATGAAAAGGAGCCATCATGCCAGCATACGCAGCGAGGACACCACCACTGATCGTTGCCATACCGACGGTCATGACCGCCATCAGCTCTGACTCTGTCATGCCACGGATGAACGGTTTTATGAGAAGTGGTGACTCCGTGAGTCCAACAAAAATATTCGACGCAGCACAAAGGGTTTCTGCACCTGACGTCCGAAGGGTGCGCTGCATGATCCATGCTAACAGCTGCACAATCCTTTGCATCACCCCTAGATGGTAGAGGACTGTCATGAGGCATGATACGAAGATGATGTTCGGGAAAATTCGGAATGCGAAGAAAGCTCCAGTGCGAGCTACGATCCCGGGGGTCTCCGTAAATCCCTGACCTCCCTCGACGACCCCAACAGGAACATTATTCGAGACGAGGTTACCGAAAATGAAACGCCCCCCCTCTTCCGCATAGGTTAGCAACGCACTTACGAGGCCATTCACCCAGTCAAAGAATGCCACACCGAGAGGGGTCTGGAGAACTAGGCCTGCGAAAGCGAATTGCAGGACGAGCCCCCAGGCAACCAGACGCCAGGAGATCTTCGACCGCTCCGTCGACAGAGTCCACGCAACCGTTACGATAAGCACCGCTCCCATTGCGGCACGGAGTCGAGCGGGACCCGCGGATAGAAATGACGGATCCTGGAAAGCCAAGAAGAGTTGCATCGACCTCCGGGTGACCAAAGCAGTTTTGTGGTCGCGAAAGATGTCACCCAATCAGAAGTGCGGCGAGTTATCACTATTAATCTTAAATTTCTAGTGACCAGAAAGGAACAAACTTGAAGCTCAATACTGTGCGCTCAGAAAGCATCACCCCCTGCGCCGGGTAGTGCACGTCCAGTCACACAGGTATTCTCCAGGTGGAGTTTTAGCCCCTCGTATATTGAGACGTCGCATGCATCCCTACCGTTACTATCCGATCCTTGTAGTCCTGGCAATCATGATCGCCTTCTCAGCGGTCGCTGCTTCTTCTCAGAGTGTGCGCCAAAGTGGCCAATCCAATGCAGGTATGGTCTCATCCGCACACCCCTTAGCAACTGACGCCGGAGTAGCAATTCTAGAACTCGGCGGTAATGCAGCAGATGCAGCAGTTGCGGCGGGGTTCGCGGTCGCAGTGGTTGAACCGACCATGAACAGTATAGCGGGACGTAACCAAATTCTTATTAGGACACCTGACGGTGAATTTCATGGTATAGACGGGACTACTCAGGCGCCTTGGGATTACGACTACGACACGGCGCCGCAAGCTTCGTACGGATATCCAGTCATCGGTGTACCTGGTGCTTTGGCTGGACTACTCAAGCTCCATGAAGAACACGGATCGCTTCCACTCAGCACCTTGATGGCATCCGCCATCGATTTGGCACAAAACGGGTTCCGCGTACTTCCACAAGATGCAATTAGGCAGGCCTCAGGCTTGGCTCAGGCCCGTGAGTTCCCCGGCACTATCGAGGCCTATTATAGGGGAGGAGAAAATGGATACCGCGCAGGAGAGTTGCTTGTGCAGGCTGACTACGCGAAGACGCTAAGTTTGATTGCAAGCGAGGGGCGTGAGGTTTTTTACGAGGGTGAAATTGCTGAAAAAATGGCAGCCGATCTTGCTGCAAATGGTAGTGCTGTAACTCTCAAAGCCTTCAACGATTATGTAGCTGAAGATAGCCGCATTGTTCGCGGGAGTTATAGAGGGTATGAGCTTGTTGGAATGGGCATCCCAGCAGCTGGAGTCCTTAGCATCCAAGCCCTTCAAGTCATGGAGGAATTTGAACCATCCTCAATGAGCGAGGCAGAGTGGTTCGCAGTCACTGGGCAGGCACTGAATCTGGCATCAAGAGAGTTGCGTGTGCTCGGTACAGATACAGCGGCTGCACGCGCCACTTCAAAAGATTGGGCGACTCAGCTTGCAAGACAGGTAGCGTCTCCCAACAGCTCCGTTCCAACTGCAGATAACAACCCGCTTCCAACTCTAGAAGATCGAGGTGACCTGTTCGGGGGGCATACCACACACCTGTCGACTGCGGACGCTAACGGCATGGTCGTTTCTCTTACACAAACGCTTGGCCCCAACATGGGTTCCAAAGTCGTGACACCAGGTCTTGGTTTTCTATATGCATCTACTCTAGGTGGATATCTGGGTCAGATGGAGCCCGGGGAACGGGCGCGGTCGAATATCTGCCCATTCATCGTCCTTAAAGACGGCGAAGTGATCTTGGTCCTCGGTGCAGCAGGTGGTGGCATGATTCCACCTGCAGTCGTACACACAATCACACGTGTAATCGACTTCGGTATGTCCTTACCCCAGGCTCTGGCAGAGCCACGGGTCGTAGCTGCACGCGGGGGCGGTTATAGCGCTGAGACCAGTCCGGGTATAGGCTGGACAGCCCCGGAGCTGGAAGAGATGCGGAACCTTGGTATTGAGGTCACTGAAACAGCTCGTACTGGGGCCTTCGGGCGCGTACATGGCATACAGTTTGACCCGGCGACCAGAACCTGGATCGGTGCCGCGGATCCGGACTGGGAAGGCACTGCCCGTGGACCGGCTATGGTCAGAACGAGAGGAAGATAGGTAAGGCATATTTCTTTATTAAACAGACCCTGATAACGGAGTAACAGTGATGATAAGATGCCAAGTCTCGGCCCTACTGATTGCCGTAACCATGGCACTGCCCAGTTTGGCAGGCGCCCAAGACGGAAAAACGATGGTGGCAGCTTACATCGACGAGAACGCAAACTCTTATGGTGATATTGCCCAAGAAATCTGGGAACTTGCTGAACTCGGATACATGGAGACGGAAAGCTCAGCTCTCCTCCAGTCAGCATTGGATAGGGAGGGCTTCGAGATCGAAGCTGGAGTAGCGGGCATCCCGACAGCATTTGTGGCAAGTTGGAAAAATGGTGATGGCCCAATTGTGGGAATCATGGCAGAATATGACGCTCTCCCAGGCATCACTCAGGACAGACAGCCAATCAGGGCACCGATCGAAGGTAAGCCACAAGGACACGCATGTGGGCACCACCTTTTTGCGGCAGGGTCAACCGCAGCAGCGATCGCGACCAAGAGGTGGATGGAACAAACTGGCCAACAAGGAGAGATTCGCCTGTATGGAACCCCAGCGGAGGAAGGAGGCGCTGGTAAGGTCTATATGGTCCGAGCTGGTCTCTTTGAAGACGTTGATATCATGCTCCACTGGCATGCTGCTGATGTGAACTCAGCTGACGCATCGAGCTCTCTCTCAAACAAGTCGGCAAAGTTCAGGTTCACAGGAATATCCGCGCACGCTGCCGCTGCTCCTGAGCGGGTCAATCTGCTCCGCGAGCACGTTCCACAAGAGACGCGGATTCATTATGTGATCACATATGGCGGAGCCGCACCGAATGTAGTCCCAGACTTCGCCGAAGTCTTCTATTACGTGCGAAATCCCGACCCCGCGAATGTGAAATCAATCTTCGAGCGAGTCGCTGCCACCGCTGAAGGCGCCGCACTTGGAACAGGTACAACCATGGAATACGAAGTGATCCATGGACTCTACAATCTTCTTCCGAATCTCGCTCTTCAAGAAGCAATGCACGCAAACCTGACAAGAGTGGGCGGGGTAATCTATGATGACGAAGAGTATAGTTTTGCTGATCTGCTCCACCGCACGCTTGGGGCTGACGCTCCACCCCTAGAATCTGCAATGGAGATTCAACCATTAGCAGTTGGAGGAAGCGGTGGAGGCTCAACTGACGTTGCAGACGTCAGTTGGATGGTGCCGACCGGAGGAGTCAGGACAGCGACTTGGGTGCCAGGGACATCAGCGCACTCATGGCAAGCAATCGCTGCCGGGGGAACGACAATCGGTGAGAAAGGCATGCTCGTAGCAGCGAAAACACTGGCAATGACAGCAGTGGACCTATTCACTCGCCCGGATCTAGTCACTGCCGCAAAAATTGAGCACGCTACAAGCATCCCGGAGGGGTGGGTATACGAGCCGCTACTTGGTGATCGTGATCCTCCTCTTGATTACCGGAAGCCAGCTGGACCCGGTGGTGAGTAATCGTTGTCACTTGGGATGGAAACAAAAAAACAGTACGCAGGCCAGTAAATGCCCGGATGGGGTAGTGGCTCTGGCCTGCACATATAAACCTTAAAGTAGGAGGCCCAAAGATGCTCGGGTCCTTGCCTCAGCGCTTCATAGCAATACTTGGCAGTATAGCCATCGCTACTACTGCTGGGCTCTCTGCCCAAACCCTCCCCTCCGAGCAACTAACAGCGCTGCAGTTCCGGCATATCGGGGTTGTCGGTAATCGGGTTGCTTCGGTTACAGGAGTGGTGGGCAACCCCCTCGTTTACTATGCAGGGGCAGCCTCGGGAGGTCTCTGGAAAACTGAGGATGGGGGAATCAACTGGCGTGCAGTATTCGATGACCAAGATAGCCACTCGGTAGGAGCATTAGCAGTTTCTGCCTCTGATCCCGAGATCGTATGGGCAGGGACAGGGGAGCCCCATATCCGCTCAAACGTCACAGTAGGAGATGGTGTCTACAAATCGACAGATGGAGGAGAGCACTGGAAGCATATGGGCCTTGATGCGACTGGCCGCGTGAGCCGCATCGTAATCCATCCTAGGAACCCTGACATTGTCTACGTAGCGGCCCTGGGGCACGCACACGCACCCCAGGAAGAACGTGGCATTTATCGCACGCTCGACGGTGGTGATACTTGGGAACATGTGCTCTTCGTAGATGAAGACACGGGGGCTTCCAGCTTGATTATAGACCCCAACAACCCGCGCGTACTCTTCGCCGGTATGTGGACAGTTCTTGTGAACACTTGGGGTAGAGAGAGCGGAGGTCCAGGCTCTGGTATCTTCATGTCACGCGACGGTGGTGATACATGGACCAAACTCAGAGGTCACGGGCTTCCCTTGCTCCCGGTTGGCAAGATCGATGTCTGCATGTCTCAGGCTGATTCTCGAAGGATATACGCGCTCATCGAGACCGGAGACGGAGTACCCTGGCATGGCCAAGAGACGGAAGACGGAGAACTCTGGCGCTCTGATAACGGTGGCTACGACTGGGATTTGGTGAACCACAGTCGCGACCTTGGAGGAAGGACGGCGTACTACAATAACTGTCGAGTCTTTCCAGATGATGAAAACGAAGTCTTCTTCCTAACCTCCGGGTTATCACGTTCGTACGACGGTGGACTCACCTATATACAACATCAAGGTCTCGAGCGTCCCGGAGGCGACTACCATGATCTTTGGATCGATCCAGAGAACCCCGATCGATTGATCATCGGTAACGATCAGGGAATCCATGTCTCTGTTAATCGAGGCAAGACATATCTGACAACTGAACCTCCCATATCACAGATGTATCATGTGACTGTCGATAACGCAGTCCCATATAACGTGCTCGGAAACCGCCAGGACGGGCCGTCCTATAGAGGTCCCAGCAATACGCTTTACGCCGCAAGAGGTGGTGGGCCAGGGCCAATTCCAAGGGGTGACTGGCATCAAGTTGGCGGAGGTGAAAGCGGATTTGCCACTCCTGACCCAATAGACTCGAATATCGTCTGGTCAAGTGCATCTGGATCGGGGGCGCGGGGCGGAATTGTGGTTCGGCACGATGAGCGTAATCGGCAGTTCCGTAGTATTGAAGTCTGGCCGGAAAGCACAGGTGGATGGCCAGCTGAGGAGTTGCGCTACCGGTTCCAGTGGACCTTCCCACTCCTTGTCTCACCTCATGACAACAACACCATTTTTGTGACCAGCCAACATGTTCACCGTACTAGGAACGGAGGACAAAGCTGGGATGTTATAAGCCCGGATTTAACCACGAATGACAAGAGTCGCCAAGGAATTAGTGGTGGCCTAACCCCTGATAATATCGGAGTTGAGTATTGCTGCGTGATCTATGCGTTCGATGAATCACCTGCTCAACAAGGGGTCTTCTATGCCGGATCAAACGACGGCAAGGTCCATGTGAGTCGTGACGACGGAGGCACGTGGACGGACGTCACCGCAAACTTACCGGATTGGCCAATCGACGGTGTTGTTCGAGGGATTGATGCGTCCAAATGGGACCCGGGTAAGGCCTATTTGGCAGTTGAAGCACACCAAGTGGGTGACTTCACCTCCTATGCGTATCGAACAGAAGATTACGGACAGTCCTGGACGAAAATTACTGAAGGACTCGACGACCATGTGCTGAGCTTCACACGCAGTATCCAGGAAGACCCAGTGCGAGAGGGATTACTCTTTCTGGGTACCGAGAACCGTGTATATGTCAGCTTCGATGACGGAGACCACTGGCAAGCCCTAGTCAACAACTTGCCGCCCTCCCCGATGTATGGAATCGTCGTCCAGGAACACTTTAACGACCTCGTCATTGGAACTTACGGTCGAGGTTTCTGGATCATGGACGACCTCACACCTTTGCAGCAACTGACCGATGACGTGCGGGCGTCTTCTGCATACTTGCTTGATCCAAGAGACGCATACCGGTTCAATAATCGCACTGCACCCGCAGCTCACACCGCTGATATGAGCATCGGAGAGAATCCTCCCAATGCGGCATACATCAACTACTGGCTGGACACTGAGACAGCAGGCAGTCCGGTAACCATTCGAGTGAACGATGCAACTGGAGCACTCGTTCGGACCCTCGCAGGAACGAGCGTTACAGGAATTAATCGTGTATTCTGGGATTTTCAGGGGGAGCAGAGTACGCCTATCCGTCGGCGTGTACCTCCTCTTTACGCCGATTGGGTCGACTACGGACCGGAACGTGTACAAATCCAAGATGGGCTGGCAGTCCGCCACCCTCCAGGCACTTACACCGTAACCCTTGAAGTGGGGGGTGAGGCGTTCACCCAAGAACTCAACGTTCTACAGGATCCCAACTCCGACGGGACTATAGAAAACATCCGTGCTCAACTTTCTTTGCATGAGGAGATCCGAAACGATTACGATGCTGCCGCAGATGCAATCAACCGGATTGAGTGGCTCCGGCGTCAGTTATATGATCTAGTAGATGTACTCCAAGACCAAGGAAGTGCGGTCGACCTCATAGAGAGTGCCGGTAACCTAGATAGTTCCCTCATCACAATCGAAGAAGACCTGATACAGCTGCGTACTACTGGCACGGGACAAGATGGTGTTCGTTATCCAGCCAAGGTATTAGGTAAGCTTCGCCATTTATCAAATAGTGTTAACTCAGCAGATTTCTCACCGACTGATCAGCATGGTGAAGTTCACCTGGTACTGCGTGAGATCCTCATGAATGCGAGAGTTCGACTAGATGATTTGATTGAAGATGATCTAGCCAACTTCAACCGGATACTAGCAGAGCGCGGCCTGAACCCACTTATCAGTGAAGATTAGGGGCAGTAATGAAACAGAGCATAAACACAGCCGAGAAACTAAAGTTGACTGCCTGCCAATGGCAGCAGCCTAAGAAGGCTGTGCATAAACTCTCTGACGGACTCGGAAAGATCCTGAGTAGGCAGAAGCCATCTGAACAATCTCTGCTAATGATGGTGGCATTACTATTTGCAGTCCTGTCGAAACCAGTGATCGGGGTCGCACAGGATACTCCTCCAGCTGGCATCGCTGAGCTCGAGTTAGAGCGTTCGAGGTTGTGCGTACCCGTGTTGGCTCAACTGGATGCATTGAATCTCCAACTTCAGCCTCTGGGCGTTCGTACTGAAAGATTGCGTCAGATCACTGCTGCAATTGCAATCGAGGACCGCACTGTGATGGATTCCCTCAACGTCAACGATCCTACCGAAGCTGCAGTGCGAGATTGGTTCCTATCAGATGGACGGCTAGCCCAAAGTTTCGTGGATACGAACCAGCAAACAATCCAACAGCAGAGAGTGGTCGGCCGGGAGCTAATCAAGAGTGCCGTCCAGACAACGCTGGAGGGGATTCAATCTGAAGCTCAAGGCATAATCGAGGAAGCTGGTGACTTTGGAGCTGAGGCCAACTCCTGTGAAGGAGCAATCCTGATTCGAAGTGCTGTTATAGAAGCTTGTGGATCGGAGCAAAACTTGATCTGTGACGCCGCAAAGCCCGCTAATTCGGACGGTGCGTATCGCTTTGTGGATTCTCCTGAAGATCTTTGGGACGTGGAGGAATTTCGCCCCTGGACTTCACCGGGGCCGCTGCAATTGGGACCCGAAGGACAATTAGACGGAGCAAGCACAGTTGCCTTTCAGAGACAGGGCAATATCGCATTCTCAGTCGCGTTCCGTCCGGATATTCGTCCTCGGGCAGATATGACTCCCGAAGGCATCCAGACCTTCCAAACACTCTTAGATTCTATTGGATTTGAGTTCGATCACCCCGACCTCATTTATGCACCCGCGCTTGCAATTCGAGCAACTCTACCAGAACCACTCGCCGGAGAGGACCGCTACGCCATCCACTTCGGAGCTATCGAGACTGGAGATGTCATCTGGAGTGGAGCTTCCGGGACTGGAACCCCTATAGAAATCTCAGTCCTCTTAACACCTATCCACATCGTGAAACTAACGCAGGGAGAATCGCTTGAACTGACTGCAATCCGCAGTCTAGATGATGGCAGTGCTGAAGCCCTATTCAGCCTGGGACTAACCCCAATTAACCAAGTTTCCGCAACCCAGGCACTCCTCGCCTATATGGCCACACAGATGCCCCAGGACCTTAACCTCCTAGTACCACCAGGAGATTATTAGTCCCCTAAGAGAAGCTGGATCGATGGCGCTAGCGTACTTCAGGGCCGCCCTTCCGATCGTCAGGCACGAACCTGTCACGACCTGGCATCTCTACAGCGGGGAGGGTTGTCGCATCCATCACGGCATCATCGGCTACTAAGCCATTCATATTTAGGACATAGGCGATGACCGCATAGGTCTGATCGGCAGTCAAGGTGCCCGGAGTCAACTGAGGCATCGCCTTCACAATGTAGTCGAATAAGGTGGTCGCATAAGGCCAATACGCACCTACGACCCTTGCGCTTGGCCATTCTTCCCATGGCCCCGTCCCTACAAGGCGATCGAACGGACCCTCAGTCCCTGTAGCCCCGTGACAAGCAATACATTGAGTTTCATAAACGAGCTTGCCTTGTGCGACTGTGCCGCTCCCGGAAGGGAGCCCTTCACCATCAGGTTTGACATCTATGTCCCACATCGCAATGCGTTCATCAGTTGCCTCTCCTCCAAACCCAAATGTTCGAGGTGATGAGGGGGGAAGCCGGTCAGCTACTTCGGTCGGTAATACGTCACTAGTGGTGACAGGAAGATCAGCCTGACCACATCCGGTGAACAGTACGGAGACCATCAGTACACTGAGCCTTTTCATACCAAATCTCCGAGACCAAAAGTCACCGCACCATCAGAAGCTATTTTCCATGCCCGCTGATGGTTTTGATGGTAAGACGTTCTCTCGCCACGTGCGTCCCAAAGCTGGTGAACGGTGGGTTGTACATATCCTGTCTCATCAACTGCACGACTAAGAATATGGGTTTCTCGACCATCCCAATCCCAGAGATGCCGGAAACGGACTGTTGACTTCGACAGAATTGGCCCCTGGAGCTCCGCAGGTGTCCAGCTACTACCACCATCCGTGCTAACATCCACACGGGTGATCTTTCCGCGACCGGACCAAGCAAGTCCTTTGATCTCCCACCAACCACGATCCGGAAGTTGGTAAGGGAAAGCCGGGAACGTGATGAGGGACTTGGCATCCATAACGAAGCTGAACTGGCGAGCCCTACCGCCCTTAAGTGGATCGGTATACTTAGAAGTCTCTTCTCGAGTCATCGTAGGGCGATCAGTGACCTCAATACGTCTCAGCCACTTGACCTGTGCATTGCCTTCCCAGCCCGGCAAAAGCAGCCTTACCGGATAGCCCTGTTCCGGACGGATTGCCTCGCCATTCTGCCCGTATGCCAGCATCGCATCATCCATAGCCTTTTCGAGTGGCACACTTCGGGACATTACGGCTGCATCACTGCCCTCAGCCAGTATCCAACTGGCTCCATTGCGGATGCCCACTTCACGAAGAATTGTCGAGAGCAATACTCCGGTCCACTCACTAGTGCTCAGGAGACCGTCGAGCGACTGTGGAGTGACTTCCGTCGGCATCCGGTCTCGATTGTAGGCACCCCCGCCATTTCCGGAGCACTCTACAAACCTAATACGTGACGTCTGCGGATAACGCTTGAGATCAGCCATCTTAAACACCATCGGGCGCTCTACCATACCATGGATCAGTAGTTCGTGCTCCTCCTGAACAATGTTCGGGATCCCCGCATGATGTCGTTCAAAGTGCAGATCAGCAGGGGTAATGATTCCGTAGAGATCCTGCAGCGGAGTCCTTGAGGAACTTGATAAGTTCGGGGATCGTACCAACCGGAGAGGCTGTTCCGCTGGAGCCCGCTGACCAAGTTCTGACGTCAACCTCCCTGGAACCTTCGTAGGGTCCTGCGCTGGGGTTGCCGCCTCTTGAGCGGCGATCTTTACAGCATCGACCTGGGTCTTGATCAAGCCGGCAGCAATCACTCCGGAAGTCGTAGTGATCCAAGCACGGCGAGAGAGGGGGGGGTTAGCCTTCTTGGCCATCGGTTCTCCTGCGCGGTATTTGAATGGAATTCCTCAAGTAGTCACTACCGCGACCCAACCTGCAATATGTGTCCATTCTAGGCTAGGACTGAGTAGTCCTTGATCTCCCATGCTGGACGGATTCATCACCCTCAGCCAGATTCTCTGACCATGAGTTCACGTCAGATTTGGAGTGTATTCGTAATGTATCGACGCATCTCACTCACCGCTTTTGTCCTGTTGTTCTGTACTTCTCCCATGGTCGCTCAAGAAAATAGTCCAGACCTTCCAGCTGACTTTGATGAAGTGATGCCACTTCATCATGACGGCAAGGGACTGGGACCATTATCTCGTCCAATCACGACGAGTTCGGCTGATGCACAGCTTTACTTCGACCAGGGCATCCAATTGCTCTATGCGTTCGATCCCAACCTAGCAGCGAGATCTTTCCGCGAAGGCTGGAAGAAAGACCCGAACTGTGCCATGTGCTACCTAGGTGAAGCCTGGGCCTGGGGTCCCTACCTCAATGGCCCCATGGTTGCCAGTGATGCACCGCTAGCATACGCGGCTGTACAGAAGGCACATGAGCTTGCGGAAGAAAATACGAACCCTCTAGAGCATGCGTTGATCAACGCCATGGCCGAAAGGTATGAATACGAACACGACCGAGACCGGAGACGTGAACTCGACGAACAGTGGGCGGAAACAATTAATGAGCTCTACGCTGAAAATCCTCGAGACCTAGACCTCGGCTTTCTCGCAGGAGAAGCACTAATGCTTCTAGAACCGCGTCGTGAGTGGTGGGAGATCTCAAATCCAGCAATCCAGGAGATCCACCGGGTCCTTGAGACAGTCCTCCAACAGGACATCACACACCCCGGTGCCTGTCATCTCTATGTCCACGCAACTGAACGCACTGATGTCCCAGGGAAGGCAGAGGCATGCGCAGAACACCTCGGTACTTCAATCCCAGGCGCAAGTCACATTCAGCACATGCCGTCCCACACGTTTAACCGAATTGGACGCTGGGGTGATGCGGTGCGGGGCAACACGGAGGCCTGGCATTCCGACTTAAAGGCTGAGCACGGGGAGGGCTTTGCCATCTATCCTTCGCACAATCTCCACATGCTGCTCTTTGCAGCTTCGAATGACGGGCAGGGCGCAGCGGCAATTCAAGCGGCCAGAAATTACGCAGCAATGATGGATGGTGGCAGTTATTATCAAGCCCTAACTCTCTTCCGCTTTGGATATTTCGAAGAAATTCTCGAACTAGACAATGCACCTCAAGGAGCAATCCCCAGAGGCCTGTGGGATTTCTCGAAAGGATACGCTTCTCTCCGTACCGGAGACGAGGGAACCGCCCGATGGTACCTGAACCAAGTGAAACAGGGAGCCGAGGACGGCACTGACATGGTCCGGGGACATTCTGCAGCATCCATCCTCGGTATAGTCACCTCTATACTTGAAGGCGAGATCCTGCGCGCGAACGGGAATGTTCAGGAAGCAGTCGAAATTCTAGAGAAAGGTGTTGAACTGGAGGACGGACTCGTCTATGACGAGCCTGAGCCACTGAATTTCTCTGTACGCCACTGGCTTGGTGATGCTTTGTTGGAAGCTGACGAGAACGCTCGGGCTGCTGAGGTTTATCGTGCTGAACTAAAGGATCACCCTCATAACGGATGGTCACTCTTCGGGCTGGAACGCGCTCTTCGAGCGCAAGGAAAGGACGCAGAAGCAGAGCAGGTCCATGCGGAATTCGAAGTCTCCTGGGCCCGAGCCGACGTATACATAAGATCTTCGATTTTCTAGGTCACTATTCATCTAAAGCTAATTCGAACTTACACACCTAAATCACAAACCAGGGTTCAGGGGACAGAGACAAACAGTGTCTATTCCCTGAACCCTGACATGTAGCGATGGAACAGAGACATCTTATTACATTAGAGCATGCCCTACTACGAATACCATTGCGAGACAAACGGCTGTACGCTTGAGATCCACCACAGGATGAGTGAGCAAGTCGAAACCTGGGGTGACCTGGTGGAGCGCGCCGGAGTAGGGAGAGGTGAGACACCTTCCGACACGCCTGTAACAAAGCTAATTAGCGCACCGGTTCCCATAACAGGTTCAGGTGGGATGAAAGACTTTGGGGGTTGCGGATCCGGTTGTGGCTGTGTGCCGCGGGCATAGAGCAGAACCTCAGTAGCTTCTCTGCGGATCAAGGCACGGGCCCGTGAACACACGAGAATTCGACGTTCTCGTTCTAGGTGGAGGTCCAGCTGGGACAGCAGCTGCAACACTCCTCGCCCAACGGAGCCATCGAGTAGCCCTAGTTCGACCCACTAATACGCCTACCGGTGCACTTGCTGAATCGATTCCACCTTCGGCTCGCCTCCTCCTTTCGGAGCTCGGTGTGCTGAAGGCAACTGATGCAGCTGGTTTTTTCCCGAATAACGGGAACAGCGTTTGGTGGGCAAACAACGAGAGACGGAGCGAAAATTTTAGTGAGGACGGAAACGGCTACCATGTAGACCGGACCGGACTCGAGCGTGTTCTCGTTTCCGCAGCTGAAGCAATAGGCGCTAGAGTGTTGATCGGTATGACAGCCCGGAAAGCATCTAGATCCGAGACGTGCTGGAAGATTAGCTGTGAGGCAGCGGATGGCGGGGTGGTTGAGATCCAAGCCCCTTGGGTCCTCGACGCGACTGGCCGGCACGGTTTCCTAGCCCGAGATGTTCGAAAACCTGACCGTTCGACCACAACAATCGCAATCAATCAGCGCTTTGAGAAGCCAGCGGGATGGGATGAGGCAACCGCGAATCACACCCTAGTTGAAAGTTATCAAGACGGCTGGGCATGCTCGATACCACTTTCCCCGACGCTGCGGTGTTTTACCGCAATGGTAGATCAGCACCATACCGAACTAGAGGGGCGTGA
>LWDU01042182.1_pt1 | contig 49598 bp, 45 predicted proteins | sample 727161 | NCBI WGS metagenome assembly LWDU01 (sample SAMN04566230, study PRJNA314399) | hydrothermal vent metagenome | isolation source: deep sea hydrothermal plume seawater | place: Mexico: Gulf of California, Guaymas Basin | collected 2004-07-11
TGGCTATCTCCTTCTCGTTGATAGCCATAGGTTAGTAAACTGTTACCTATGTACTTGTATTAATGTGTTACCGATGTGGGTGTATCGTACCGTGGCCTTTTTCTTGGTTACTTCTTTTTGGCCACGCAAAAAGAAGTGACTCGTCACCAGACGAAATTAAAACTTCAAAATAACTATTATCACAAAGGCTCGAAGAAAAACTAATTTAAAACCCCTACTCTCGTTCTAATAAAACAAAACTATAATCAAACTCATTCTTCTCATCAGATGAATGATCCTCCCGAGAAACCTCCCTCCACTCACTACGATCAAACTCAGGAAAAAACGTATCCCCTTCAATCTCAGTATGAACTTCAGTCAAATACAAACGCGTCGCCTGCTCTAATGACAATTTATAAATTTCCGAACCACCGGTAATCATCACTTCATCAACTTCTTTACAATGTTCAAAAATTTCATCCATGCTATGTAAAACCGTACAACCTTCTGAAGTATAATTTTTATCTCGAGTTAAAATTATATTTTCTCTGCCCGGTAACGGCCGACCAATAGATTCATGTGTTTTACGTCCCATGATAATAGGATTACCCATGGTGATCTTTTTAAAGTTTTTAAGATCAGCCGAGATATGCCAAGGTAAAGTGTCACCTCTACCAATGACACGGTTTCTGTCCATGGCGACTATGATTGATAACTGCATAAGGAAAATTAGTTAATTATTCCTCGTCGTAACCGTCTACTTCTTGTTTCATTAATTTAAGCAATCCATCCACACCGAAGTTCTTAACAGTAGCCGCATATTCATTGCGATAGCTATGTACCAGACTTAAAGTTTCGACTACAAAGTCATACGCAAACCAGAGATTAACAAAACGTTTCATTCGATATGAAATAGGAATTTCTATATTATTCCCATCTCTGATGATAATCGTATCAACCGTCGCATAACCATCTTTGTCAGATGAGACCGCTATAAACTCAACACGCTCACCCGCATATTGATTCATCCGTATCCAGTAAGTATTGAGTAATATCTGCTGAAACAACGATGTAAACTCTACTTGTTGCTCTGCCGTTGCATTCTTCCAATTAGTTGCAAGAATACGTCTAGACATATCTTTAAAATTAACTCGCTGTGAAATCAAATCAGAAATCATTTGTTTTCTTTTTGCTTCATTAAAACGGTCATCTTTTAAAATAGATAACACTTGATCAACAGTTTCTTTAACGATTTTCCCTGGTGATTCTTCATTCGCTTGTGTATTGAATGAACATAACAACAATAATGTAATAAATATTTGTCTAAGTTTCATATTGCTTCCTTATAGTAGTGCTCTTAAGTAATAGCCTTAAAACTAAATGACCTAAAGCTAGATAGCTATAGGTGCCGAAATTTTTGGATGAGCCTGATAGTTTATTAACTCAAAATCTTCGTATTTAAAATTAAAAATATCATCGACATTTGAATTAAGTTTCATCTCGGGTAACACATAAGGTGTTCGTGCTAATTGTGTATCGACTTGTTCCAAATGATTTGAGTAAATATGTGCATCACCGAAGCTATGAATAAATTCACCTAATTCCAGATTACATACCTGAGCAACCATCATTGCTAATAAAGCATACGATGCAATATTGAATGGTACGCCAAGAAAAACATCAGCACTGCGTTGATAAAGTTGGCAGGATAGTTTTCCATCCGCAACATAAAATTGAAAAAAAGCATGGCATGGTGCTAATGCCATTTCATCGAGTTCACCAACGTTCCATGCACTCACGATTAATCGTCGCGAATCCGGATTTTGTTTTATTTGACTAATAACATCTGAAATCTGATCAATCGTGCTATTAGCCGTATGCCATGAACGCCATTGCGCACCATACACTGGCCCCAAATCACCATTTTCATCAGCCCATTCATCCCAAATAGAAACGCCATTGTCATTTAAATATTTAATATTAGTATTACCTTGTAAAAACCAAAGTAATTCATGAATGATAGATTTTAGATGACATTTTTTTGTAGTAACTAATGGAAAACCTACATTCAAATCAAATCGCATTTGATAACCGAACACACTAATAGTCCCTGTGCCGGTGCGATCTTCTTTTTTGACCCCGTTTTCTTTTACGTCCCGTAATAAATTCAGATACTGTTTCATTTATTTTCAAATATATTTAATAATTTAATAAATACTTCGTGTGACCGCCATGGATGGCGGAAATACTTGCAATCCAGGACGCCTACATGGATGTAGGTGTTGACACCAAAAGTAGGCGCTTTAGGCGATGTCCGGAACAAATTGTCGAGCAATTGCAAGTGCTCCATCGTTATGCTTTCTTATAAGACAGTGTCATTAGTAGAATGCCGAATATTATCATAGGTAAGGTTAATAACTGCCCCATCGTAAACCAGTCAAAAGCAAGGTAGCCAATATGCTGATCTGGCATGCGCACAAATTCAACCATAAAACGGAAAACACCATATCCGAGTAAGAATAATCCAGAGACCGCTTTTACTGGTCGCGGTGTTTTAGAAAACCACCAAAGAATAATGAATAACACTAATCCTTCTAGCAATGCTTCGTATAATTGCGATGGATGTCGAGCAATAGCACCTGCGGCTGGATCTGGAAATATCATCGCCCATGGCACATTACTTGGTGCTCCCCAAAGTTCACCATTGATAAAATTACCGATCCTACCGCTACCGAGTCCAAGCGGCACTGCCGGAGCTACGAAATCTATTACTTCAAATAAAGGTTTATTAATTTTTTTAGCAAAAAACCAGACAGCGACAATGACACCAATCAAGCCTCCATGAAATGACATACCACCCTGTTGCAGGTAGAAAATTTCAATGGGATGCTGCAAATAATTCGAAAAATTATAAAAGAGAACAGAACCTAAACGACCGCCAACAATAATGCCCACCATGCCGTAAAAGATAAGATCGGAAACCTGCTCATCGTTATATGACCAATAAGCCTGTTTACCTCGAGTCCTCAAAAACAACCAAGCCGCTAAAATACCAACAACATAGCTAATGCCATACCAGTATATTTTCACGAAACCAATTTCTACAGCGACAGGATCAATATTTGGATAGGCAATCATAATAAGTAGGCACTTAACTTTATAAATATAGTATATTTAAATATCGCAGATATAAGCTTGAATATATTAGTAAAAATTCAATTCAAGAAATTATTTGCTGCAGCCGATAGTAAACAGAGCATCAACTATACCTAATTAATAAGAATAATGGTGAATTCTAAAATGTCGGGACGACCAACAATATCAAGTGTCAGAGTAGAAATTCAAAAAATAGACTATTTACCGCCTTTACCGTCAATAGCTCGGATATCCTTATTGCATCAAATGACGATGCAAGCGATCTTGATGATATTGCAAATATCATAAAGAAAGACCCTAGTCTAGCCGCAAAAATAATTAGCATGGCAAATTCAGCCTTTTTTGGTTTTGGCAGAAATGTCACAACTCTGGAACAGGCTGTCATTAATGTTTTAGGTCTGGATTTGGTCAAAGGTTTTGCACTAAGTCTGGCGATGAGCAGTGTCTTTGATCTGGAAAAATGTGCTGGTTTTGACATTAAGTGATACTGGTGCAGTGCCTTTCTGACAGCAGAGCTCGCTAGTGGTTTTGCCAGCCAAGCTAATTTAAAACAATCTCTGGACCCAAACCAATTTTATTTATTTGGTTTGTTTCACAATATAGGTATATTAGTTCTAACTAACCGTTTCCCTAACATTATGTCTGAATTATTTACTACCGCTCCGGAAGATAAAGAAAAGCATTTAATAGATTATGAAAAAGAAACTATAGATTTCAATCATCATCAAGCAGGGGCATGGTTAGGGCAGAAATGGAAACTACCTTACGAAATTATTGATGTTATTGAACACCACCATGATCCCGCTTATTGAAGAAAGAAATGCAGACTATGTCATATTGATTGGTTTTTTCTCAAGAATCTCTCGTCAATGGTTACTCGATACCAATTACGACCCTATGCAAGAGACCGAAGTAATTAAAAAACTCAATCTCGATACTGATTTATTGAAAGCCTATTTGGATAAAGCTCACAGTAAATTAAGTGACATTCAAAAACTCGCTGATGAGATAGCAAGTTAAGACCATGGATCAGTTAGCTAAAGATATTATAGGAAAACCGGATGAACTAGAAGTTTTAAATTCCCAATTCACGCAACTATTAAATTCCATATCGGGAATCGATGAGAAAGCGTTATGAAGAAATGTCAGTTATTGATCCTTTAACAAAAATATATAACCGCCGTTATTTTTTTACAGAAGTTGAAGCAGGTTTAGCAAGAGCGAAACGCTATTCTCAACCATTTAGCCTCATGCTAATGGATCTTGATCACTTCAAAGAAGTTAACGACCAATATGGTCATGAATGTAGAGACAAGGTATTAGTCGCTGTATCAAAAATATTGGGACAATTTACACGTGAAGGAGATACGCTTGCCAGAATTGGCGATGAAGAATTTGTACTGGCTTTACCGGAAACCGATAATAATGGTGCGATTAAACTGGCCGAACGAATTAGAAATACCATCGAAGAACATCCGTGGGAATGCAATGACGCCACAATGAATATAAAAATAAGTATTGGACTGTCATCATTAGAAGACTGTAATGATAAAGAAATCATAGAGGGCAATATTCAGGTCAGGGATATTTTAAGAAAAGCAGATCTGGCTCTGTATTACGTAAAACAACATGGACGAAATAGCGTTAAATCATTTTCTGGAATGTCATAAAACCTGAAAAACAATATTACAAACCACATTAACTTTCATCTCTAACTAGAATGTACTTCACTTAATTCTTCAAGATCGGCTTGATTTAGTCCTCAAAAACAAGAATGATGTGCCACCACAAGGAAAGGCTATATTGCATAGCAACATAGTATGTCTGGGCGACTATCCAAAAAATTATAAAAATAACAAATAGTTATAGTTGTAGATTACGTCCAACAGTTAACAAATTCCGAGATATAATCAGGAAAAACGACCTGCTTATACCTCACAAAATTACTAAAACACTAAATATTTTATGTAAAATAAGAGGGTACTTTGTAATGGCGACAAATAATAAAAAACTACAGGCATGGGTCGATGAAAAGGCCGCTTTGTGTCAACCAGATAACATCGTGTGGTGTGATGGTTCTGACAAAGAGTGGGACGATATGTGGGATATCATGGTTAAAGGCGGAACAGCCCGTAAACTGAACGAAGAAAAACGTCCTAACAGCTACCATGTTAATTCTATTCCTGCTGACGTAGCACGAGTTGAAGACCGTACTTACATCTGCTCTGCAGAAGAAAAAGACGCCGGTCCTACCAACAACTGGTTTGAACCTTCAGAAATGCGCGTAAAAATGGATGGCATGTTCAAAGGCTGTATGAAAGGCCGCACCATGTACGTTATTCCTTTCAGCATGGGTCCTATCGGTTCTGACATCGCCCAAATCGGTGTTGAACTATCTGACTCTCCTTATGTTGTTACCAACATGCACATCATGGCTCGCGTCGGTAATGCAGTATTAGACGTACTTGGCGAAGACGGTGATTTTGTTCCTTGCCTACATTCTGTAGGTGTACCACTAGCAGACGGTGAAAAGAGCGAACCTTGGCCTTGTAACCCTGATAACCGCTATATCGTTCATTATCCTGAGACTCGAGAAATCTGGTCTTTCGGTTCTGGTTACGGCGGTAACGCACTACTAGGTAAGAAATGTTTCGCACTACGAATTGCTTCTACCATGGGTCGTGATGAAGGTTGGATGGCAGAACACATGCTCATCCTAAAACTAACCAACCCAGAAGGCGACGTTAAATTTGTTGCCGGCGCTTTCCCAAGTGCTTGTGGCAAAACCAACCTCGCTATGTTGACCCCAACCATTCCAGGTTGGAAAGTCGAAACCATCGGTGATGACATCGCATGGATGAAGTTTGGCGAAGACGGTCAACTCTATGCAATCAACCCAGAAGCCGGTTTCTTTGGTGTTGCTCCTGGTACAGGCATGGACACCAACGCGAATGCGATGTTGTCTATGGAATCAAATGCGATTTTCACTAACGTTGCTGAAACTGATGATGGCGACGTTTGGTGGGAAGAAATGGGTGAAGCACCTGCTCATTTAATCGATTGGAAAGGTAATGACTGGACACCAGAGTCAGATACGCCTTCTTCACATCCTAATGCTCGATTCACTGCACGTGCATCACAATGTCCTGTAATGGCGAGCGAATGGGAAGATCCTAAAGGTGTTCCAATTAGCGCAATCTTATTCGGTGGTCGTCGTGCCTCTGTAGTGCCTCTAGCAACAGAAGCGCTTGACTGGAACCACGGTACTTTCCTCGGGACTATTATTGCTTCAGAAATGACTGCAGCGGCTTTCGGTGCAATCGGTCAACTTCGTCGTGACCCAATGGCAATGCTGCCATTCTGTGGTTACAACATGGCTGATTACTGGGGTCATTGGTTGAAAATGGGTCAAACTAAAGGCGCGAAAATGCCTAACGTTTACTACGTTAACTGGTTCCGTAAGAACGAAGCTGGCAAATTCATGTGGCCTGGTTTTGGCGAAAACAGCCGTGTTCTTAAATGGGTATTCGAACGCTGTGCAGGTACTGCTGATGCAATCGAAACCGCAATCGGCAACATGCCTACATTAGATGGTATTGACTTCAGTGGTTTAGATATGTCCGATGAAGATATTGCGAACTTGATGCGTGTTGATACAGAAGGTTGGTTATCTGAACTAGATGGCATTGAAGAGTACTATGCAACTTTCGGTGATCACTTACCTGCTGAATTAACCAAGCAAGTACAAGATCTAAGAAAGAGACTAGAATCATCACAAAAAGCTGTTGCTTAATTTCTTAAGTCAACTTTAAAAAGCCCGCGCAAGCGGGCTTTTTTATGTACTTGGGCGTAGCGTATGCTGTAGACGGATGAACATCGATGCCCCTTTGAGTGTTGTGCGCAAGAATGACAATTATTACGGTCGTCGTTTACCACGAGTTAATACGATAAAAATAATTAATAGAGGTAAAATACAATGATCGAAATGACTTTAGAAATCGCCGAACGCATTGGCTAAGGCTAATGAAATGGGAAGACCCATGAGTGTATCTGTAATAGATGAATCAGGACGCCTGATTTATTTCTCTCGTGCAGATGGAGCCAGTTTTTTACCTTTGATACTTCACGTGCCAAGGCCATGGCGGCGGCATTCAAACGCTCAACTCTGAAAATAACAGAACACAAAGATGCAAATCCCCTGCTCTGGTATTCATTACCCAGTGTTGTACCGACTCAAGCATTACCTAACCCGGGTGGCTTAGGTAGTAGAACATCAGATGAAGATCATGAATGCGCGCTTGCAGGTGCTGCTGCCGTATAATTAATGTTATTAGATTTACCGATGAGAATTACTACTCAGTAATTCCCATCATTAATAAAACAAAATCCAAATCACTCGAATTAATTTGATAGGCTAATGAAGTTCGCAATAAAGGTTTTCCTTGAAAACTAATGCCTAAACCTGCCGCTTGCAACATGAGCAGATCATTCGCACCATCACCGATACAACACGCCTCTTCAGGCTTAATCATTAATGACTGGCATTCTTCTATTAACACATTCAGCTTTCTTGATGAATCGACAATCGGCTCCAATACCTTACCCATTAATTGATTATTTTCGAGTTGCATGCTGTTACAAACATAACGATCGAACCCCAGTTTTTCAGCAATAACTTTCACTATCGGTTCAAAACCACCGCTAACCAATACAGTTCGAATATTATTTTTTTTCGATTGCCTCAATAATATTTCTGCGCCAGGATTCAACTCTATCTTTTCAAGAATTTCCTCAAAAATAGATTCTGACAACCCTTTAAGTAAACTGACACGCTCATCTAATGCTTGTCGGAAATCAAGTTTACCGCGCATAGCTCGAGCGGTAATTTGACTAACCTGTTCACCAATACCCGCGTGTGCAGCAAACTCATCCAGCGTTTCGTTTGCAACAATGGTGCTATCCATATCACAAACTAGAAGTTTTTTTATTCGAGAATTTGCTGGTATCACAGCAACATCAAACTCCTCATCCTCTGTCTGTATTAATATTTCTTTGAATAAAGTCCAGGCCTGTTGGCTTGTGTTTTTTATTGAAAGCTCAACAAATTTATTTGTAATAATTTTTGTTGAATGAGCAACAGTGTTCTTGTTACTCAAACACAGTTTAACTGTGTCAATATCCGCTTGTAATAAACCTGTTGCCGCAATAACAATTAAAAATTCCTGCTCATAGTCCCTAGTTGCTTTTAATAGCCAATAAGGGTCTAAATAATTTTGACTTTTATTCATAAAGAAACAGCATCAAATCTTAAATATTGAGCGCTGCGAATGTGTTTAATTGATCTTAATGCTTTTAAATCTTCTTGTGTGACAGGTCCATCTATCTCTAGCAATGAGATCGCATCGCCTCGACTTTCCCTGCGTCCAAGGTGCATATTGGCAATATTAATATTTTTATCGGCGGCAAAATTACCGATTGCACCAATTGTGCCCGGTTCATCCTGATTAGTGATATACAACATATGTTCACCAAACTCTGATTCCAGCTTAATCCCTTTAATCTCAATTAATCTGGGACGGTTCTGTATTATCGTACCGCAAACACTTCGCGTTTTATCTTCTGTCGTAATACTGATGGTTACTCGGTTGTGATACGCCTCTTCGAGATCTTCTTTCGCTTCGGTAACATGAATACCTCGATCACGTGCAACCTGGCGTGCATTAACCACATTGATATCACTAAAATGTGGTGCTAAAACCGATTGCACTACCTGAGTAGTTAATGGTTCCACATTTAACTTGGCTGCATCACCTGCGAAGGTCACTGTTATTCCTTGAATTGCTGTATGACTTAGCTGGCCAGCGAATGCACCGAGATAATTGGTTAACTGAAAATAGGGTGCTAACTGTCGTACCTCTTCTGCAGACAGATTTGGTGCATTCAGTGCGTTTTTAATCGAACCTTCTAAAAGATAATCCGAGATTTGTTCAGCAATCTGTACAGCAACCTTTTCCTGTGCTTCTGCTGTTGATGCACCGAGATGAGGTGTGCATATTACATTTTCTAAACCAAATAGCGGATTTTCCTTTGCCGGTTCTTCCAAAAAGACATCCAGTGCTGCACCTTTTATATGGGCACTCTTAAGAGCAACATGTAATGCCAACTCATCAACCAAACCACCGCGAGCACAATTAATCAATAAGGCCCCTTTCTTCATCTTATTAATTGCAGTGGCATTGATGATGTTTTCAGTTTCAGGCGTCTTTGGAACATGTAAGGAAATCACATCAGAGCTAGTGAGCAATTCTTCTAACTCCACTTTTTTAACACCTAATGCATTAGCACGTTCTTCTGTTAAATAAGGATCATAGGCCTGTACTTTTAGACCAAAACCAATCGCCTTTTCGGCAACGATAGAACCGATGTTTCCTGAACCAATAATACCTAACAATTTGCCAGTTAATTCAATACCCATGTATTTAGATTTTGCCCAGGCACCGGCATGAGTAGTTTGGTTAGCTTGTGGGATATGTCGTGCCAAAGAAAACATCATAGCCAAGGTATGCTCTGCCGTAGTAATAGCATTTCCCATCGGCGTATTCATCACCACAATACCTTTTTCTGTACAGGCAGGCACATCGACATTGTCGACACCAATCCCTGCACGACCGACGACTTTTAATTGTGTAGCTGCTTGTAAAACCTTCTCGGTAACATTGGTAGCAGAACGAATCGCCAAACCATGAAAATCAGGAATCAATTCTAGTAATTCTTCTTCCGCCATCTTGCCAGTTTGAACAACATCAATACCACGTTGCTCGAATACATCCATGGCCTGACTGGACATTGGATCAGAAATTAATACACGTACTTTACTCATTATACTTTCTCCTTAACACATTCAGCATTTACCCAGCGTTGATAGACCCAATCCAACCACGGTAATAGACTCTCTAAATCACTGGCCTCGATAGTGGCTCCACCCCATAAACGAAAACCGGGGGGCGCACTGCGATAGGCTGCAATATCATAGGCAACGCCTTCTTCTTCCAACCACTGACACAGAATCTTTATCACTTTTTGTTGTGCTTCTTCGCTAAGTTCTACGAACGGATCATCGACGATCTTTAAACACAATGAGGTATTGGAACGTGTTGTTTCATCTGAAGGTAGCCAGTCTATCCACGCTGTTTTCGATACCCATTTATCAACGACATTGAAGTTGTTTTGGCAACGTTGAAATAAACCGGATAAACCACCGATAGAATCAGCCCAGTCTAATGCAGAATGAAGATCTTCCAGCGCCAACATGCTCGGCGTGTTAATGGTTGCACCTTTGAATATAGCGCTATCCAATTTTCCTTTTTTCGTTACACGAAATATCTTGGGTAAAGGGCGATCAGTTTGATAACTTTCCAGTCGTTGAACAGACCTGGGACTCAATGCCAACATACCGAAACCACCTTCACTACCTAAAACTTTCTGCCAGGACCAGGTCACGACATCGAGTTTTTCATAATCTAAATCCATAGCAAACGCGGCAGAGGTTGCGTCACAAAAAACAATGCCTTCACGCTCGACAGAAACCCAATCCATGTTTGGAACGCGCACACCACTGGTGGTACCGTTATAGACAAACACCACATCACGATCAGCTCTGGCCTTGTTCAGATCAGGCAAGTCGCCATAATCTGCTTTATAAATATTTAAATCGTCGATTTTCAATTGGCCTTGAATATCATTGGCCCAATCACTTGAAAAACTTTCCCAGACGAAAACGTCAACACCGCGTTGGCCTAACATTGACCACAGTGCTAACTCAAATGCGCCAGTATCTGATGCAGGTACAATGCCGAGTTGCCAATCGTCAGGCAAAGTTAATAATTCGGCAGAGCGAGTTATCGCTTCATTTAAACGGGATTTTGGTACGCTGGCTCGATGACTTCGACCCAGGTTATCCAGCGAAAAATTGGATAAATTCCAACCTGGATGTTTTTTACTCGGCCCGGATGAAAAACGAGGATCGTCCGGCCGCACGTCAGGCTTTTCACAAAGCCCTTTGGCAGATGTGTTCATATTCTAATCTCTAATTAGGCGACGGTTTGCTCCGTCAGGCCTGATTGAGCATATCGAAAATTATCAATAATGCAAAAATATTTTTTTGATTAAAATAGTATTGCATTGTATTTTTATTTGAATTACGCTGCAGCGCTGAAAAAATTAAAATCCGTTAAGGGGTCAGTGAAACCATGTTAATTGAAACTGAAAGCTACATCACCGCAGTAAAACTGCAAATCAAAAACAATCTCTATGGACTAGTGAAAAAAGAAATTACTCTTTTTCCTGGCCCGCAACTTGTTATGTCATTTCTGGCAGCAATCGATCCAGTGTTAAAAAGGCCGTCATCAAGCTAACCGTTATACTGAATTTATCCAGTACAACTAAAGCAATAACAAAAAAACTTTCAGAATTTAAAGAAGATTACTCTTTGTTAACGCAGTCCCAATTTCGGGACAGGGTTAAAGTGTAGTGTTCTAAAATATTTGTTCCTTAGAATAAATATTAAAATTCATTGATCGCATGCTCACTGTTTCATCAGCCAATTTAAATATGAACGTACAAACTATAAAAAGAACGCCACTCTATCCTTTGCATAAAGAACTTGGCGCACGCCTGGTGAATTTTGCAGGATATGAAATGCCTGTTCAATATTCTCTCGGCATAAAAAAGGAACACTTGCATGTTCGCAAAAAGGCCGGACTATTTGATATTTCACATATGGGTCAAGTCAATCTCTCCGGAGATCTTGCTGTACAAATGTTAGAAAAGATCACGCCATCTGATTTTCAATCATTATCTGAAAGTCGGCAACGTTACAGTCTTTTAACAAATAATAACGGTGGCATTATTGATGATCTGATGATCACCAACACTGGTGATCATTTTTTTATTGTTGTTAATGCTTCTTGTAAAAAAAATGATATTGAATACATGAGGAATCAGTTAAGCACTGGCTGCATTCTTGAAGAAGTAAGCGATCATGCCTTACTCGCACTACAAGGACCTCAAGCAAGCACAGTGATGCAACGTTTTTGTCCAGAGGCAACCAAGATGGATTTTATGACAGGCCGTCAATTTATAATCAATAGCACTAAATGTTTTATTAATCGTTGTGGTTATACAGGCGAAGATGGATTTGAAATTTCTATTCCATCTGAGTCTGCGATAACGCTTGCAAAATTATTATTAGCTGAAGATGAAGTTGAAGCAATCGGTTTGGGCGCACGTGATTCATTACGATTAGAAGCAGGCTTATGTTTATACGGACATGACATCGATGAAACGACAACACCTGTAGAAGCAAACCTTAATTGGGTTATTTCAAAGTCTCGAATAAAAGATAGCTCGCAATATTATCCAGGCATAGAAACTATTCGTAATCAATTAGCAGATGGAATATCACGTTTGCGTATTGGTTTAGTGTCAGAAGGTAAATCACCGCTACGAGAAGGCATGACTATATTGAATGAAAAAGAAGAAACTGTCGGAAATTTAAGCAGCGGTGGCTTTAGTCCTAGTATCGAAAAGCCTATCGCCATTGGCTACATCGATAAGGAATACGCCGGTATAGGAACAAAGCTAATTGTTAAAGTTCGAGATCGTATTCAAAAAGTACATGTTATTGCTATGCCCTTTATCACGCACCAATATTATAAATAATTAAATCAATAGGAAATAAATGTCATGAGTGAAGTTAAATACAGCCAGGATCATGAGTGGTTGATTCTTAATGATGATGGCATCGCAACTGTAGGGATAACGGTTTATGCCCAGAAGGAACTGGGAGATGTCGTTTATGTAGAGTTGCCTGACATGGATAAACAAGTTGAAAAAGATGATGACGTTGCGGTAATTGAATCTGTTAAAACGGCCAGCGATATTAAATCACCCATCAGTGGAGTAATAGTCGGGATCAATGACGATTTAAATGACGATCCAGAAAAAGTGAATGCTGATCCACAGGGTGAAGGCTGGATTTTCAAATTAAAACTGACTGATGAGACGGAAATAAACCAATTAATGGATGAGTCTTCTTATAACGCTTATGTAGGTAACGCGTAAATTATACTTATTAAATAACTTGAGAAAGTAATGACTGAGATAAAAAAATCCTTGGAGCAACTGGAAATGAGCGGTGATTTTATTCGCCGCCATATAGGGGCAACCGGCAAACAAATTACAGAGATGCTTGAATATCTTGAACTGGATTCACTGGAAACGATTATTGAAAAAGTGGTTCCGGAAAATATTATTTCCCATGAACCTTTGGATCTACCAGAATCAAAAAGTGAACGTGCGGTAACAAGCTATTTACGTAAGTTGCGCGAACGCAATGATGTCTTTGTTTCCATGATCGGCATGGGATATTACGGCACCCTGATGCCCTCCGTTATTAAACGTAATGTACTGGAAAACCCGGGTTGGTATACCGCATACACACCTTATCAGGCTGAAATTAGTCAGGGTCGTTTGGAAGCATTACTGAATTACCAACAAATGATCATTGATTTGACGGCAATGGAGATTGCCAATGCCTCACTACTGGATGAAGCCACGGCAGCGGCTGAAGCCATGTCGATGTCTAAACGTGTTAGCAAGTCTAAATCAAATAGTTTTTTTGTTGACCAGGATTGTCATCCGCAAACTATAGCGGTGGTACAAACCAGAGCGCGTTCTCTGGGGTTTGAAATTATCATTGGAGATCCATTCAATGATCTTATAGAAAAAGAAGTGTTCGGTATATTGCTGCAATACCCCGGTTCCAGCGGACAAATAAAAGATATAAGAACGGTTATAAAAAGTGCGCATGATAAGTCAGCGTTGGTTACCGTTGCTACGGATATCCTAAGCCTTATTTGTTTAACGCCTCCGGGTGAAATGGATGCAGATATTGTTGTTGGCAGTTCTCAACGCTTTGGGGTGCCTATGGGTTATGGTGGTCCTCACGCAGCGTACTTTGCAACGCGAGAATCCCTTGTACGTTCAATGCCAGGAAGAATCATTGGTATTTCAGTCGACAGTCATGGTGAACCCGCGCTGCGCATGGCCTTACAAACACGTGAACAACATATACGTCGCGATAAAGCCACGAGTAATATATGTACCTCACAGGCTTTGCTCGCCATTATTTCCGGTTTTTATGCTATGTATCATGGTGCAAAAGGACTTCGCCTCATTGCTAGTCGAGTTCACCGTATGGCACAAATATTTGCTTCCGGTTTATCACAACTTGGTTATGAAATTAAAACTGAGGCTTACTTCGATACGATCACAGTCAGTGTACCGGGTAAGGCAAGACGGTTAGCAGCAAAAGCGCGCAAGTCCACTATCAACTTACGTTTCGTTGATAAGGATACACTCGGTGTTTCATTTGATGAGACGATTACTCGAATAGATTTAAAGAACCTGTGGCGTGTATTCGATTCCAATGCAGATAAAAAGCTGAATGGTAAAACGATTGATGAGTCGATTGAGGAATGTATTCCACAGGAACTTCAACGCAACAGTGATTTTTTGACGCATCCCGTATTTAAAGATTATCAATCTGAAACTGAGATGATGCGTTATATGCGTCGCCTTGCACGAAAAGATATTGCACTGGACAGAGCAATGATTCCTTTAGGTTCCTGCACTATGAAACTCAATGCAGCCGTTGAAATGCGAGCACTATCCTATCGTGAATTCAGTGCTATGCACCCTTTTGTACCACTTGATCAGGCACAAGGTTATTTACAATTATTTGAAGAATTGGAAAGTATGCTTTGTGACTTAACCGGTTTTGATGCTTTTTCATTACAACCCAATGCCGGTTCACAAGGCGAGTACGCGGGTTTGTTAGTTATTAGAAAATATCATGAAATTCGTGGTGAAGGACAACGTGATATATGTTTAATTCCAGCATCGGCACATGGCACCAATCCCGCCAGTGCACGTATGGCCGGCATGAAAATTATTGTAGTTGCCTGTGATGATAATGGTAATGTTGATGTTGATGATCTGAAAAACAAAGCCGAACAACATTCACAGAATTTAGCCGCACTAATGATCACCTACCCATCAACACACGGTGTCTTTGAAGAAGCCTTTCGCGATATTTGTGATGTCATCCATCAACATGGCGGTCAAGTCTATATGGATGGTGCGAATTTTAATGCTCTAGTCGGCATCAGTCGTCCAGGGAAAATAGGTGCGGATGTGTCCCACATTAATTTACACAAAACATTTTGTATTCCCCATGGTGGTGGCGGCCCAGGTGTTGGACCTATTGGTGTGAAGGGGCACCTAGCACCTTACTTACCCGATCATCCTGTAGTTGAAGGTGTGAACCCAGATGCCAGCCCGCAGGGGACTATCGGTACAATTTCAGCTGCGCCTTGGGGATCTGCCAGTATTTTATCAATCTCCTGGGCCTATATCGCCATGATGAGAGACAGCGGATTAAGACGCGCAACTTTAGTTGCGATATTAAATGCAAATTACATCGCGAAACGTTTGGCACCTCATTATCCGATTCTTTATACCGGGAAAAATAATATGGTGGCACATGAATGCATTATTGATCTACGACTTATAAAAGCAGCATGTGGGATCAGTGTCGATGATGTCGCCAAACGACTAATCGATTATGGCTTTCATGCGCCGACCATGTCATTTCCGGTTGCAGGTACCTTGATGATAGAACCGACAGAGAGCGAAAATAAACGCGAAATTGATCGCTTTTGTGAAACCATGATTTGTATTCGTAAAGAAATTGAATCCATCGAAAAAGGTGAAGCAGACCCGGATAACAATGTACTTCGTAATGCACCACATACGCATAGAGATTTAATTTCAGAAGATTGGAATCATCCCTACAGCAAGCAACAGGCTTTTTTTCCAATGCCTGAAATACACAATGATAAATACTGGCCACCAATTGGCAGAGTCGATAATTTGCATGGAGATAAGCATTTGTTTTGTAGTTGTGCTCCTCTAAGTGATTATGAAGAAGTAACGTAACTCCTTTCGTTCCTTATCTACAAATAACTCTTAATTTCCAAGATTTAATTTATTAAAATTATGAACTGTTCTAATTTAAAAAGTAAAACTCCATCTGATACAGATATGACCTTAGGTATACCGGGTTTTGTTTACAGTGATTTATATTCTTCAAACCGTCTGTATCAATTACACGAAGTTTTTACTGAACAGGTAGAAAAAGAAGCTCCTGAGCTTATGTCAGAATTTCGTCAATATAAAATCAGTCAAGGCGATGGAATGTCACCCCAAAGTATTTCCGATTTGTTAATCCGTATGGCTCCACACGTTGGTGCATTTCTCGCCATGTTATTTCAGGTGGAAATAGTACGACAGCAACAGCAAAAATTAATACAAAAAGAAATTAATACTGTGTTTGCATTTCGTAATAAAGTCGTATTGAAACTATCAAAAAAATTCAAGCAACAAGATATAAATGAATATAATAAAGAAAAGGTTTTCTCAGACTTAGATATGTTGCGCCAGGTTGCTTTCAATCAACTTAAAGTCGTTGATGATCTGGAAATGGCTATCTCACACGTTGGCTTAACGCTAGCTGAGCTGCGTAAACATTATCAATGTTTGGCCAAAGAAAAAGCGAGCACATATATTGATGCAGACGCCGAGGTAGAAGCTCTACGAAATAAACTGGAACAACATGCAAATGCAAAACAAACCTTTGCAACAAGCCTATCTACAACAAACCCTGAGGCATTTATAGAAAGTTTATTTGGCTATGTTGAACGTTGGATTTTTGTTGCACGAAAAGATGAACAAACTAAATCATGGTCTTGCTTCAAAGTCGCTGAGAAAAAAGATTTTGATGACTTAGTCAAACATCAAACACTTGAAAAAAATGGTTTTGATGCATGGGTATGTGATGAACATCAACGAAATTACCGTGATGGTTTTAAACTGACTGATCATCGATACAATCAACGCCAAACTCTATATGAAGTTGAACACTGTATCTATTGTCATGAGCGAGATACAGATTCTTGCTCCAAAGGTATGCGTAATAAACGTAGCCACGAATTTAAAGCGAATCCTTTGGGTGAGTCGATTCTAGGGTGTCCTTTGGGCGAGAAGATATCGGAAATGCATATTGTCAAACGTCAGGGTGACAATATTGCCGCTCTTGCGATAGTTATCATTGATAATCCAATGTGTCCTGGTACGGGTCACCGTATCTGTAATGACTGCATGCGTGGCTGCATATACCAAAAGACTGAAGCGGTTGATATCCCTCAGATCGAGACTAATGTACTTACCGATGTATTGTTCATGCCTTATGGGTTTGAGATTTATAGTTTATTGACTCGCTGGAACCCACTTAATATCAAGCGACCCTATGCATTACCTTATAATGGTAAAAATGTCATGGTCGTAGGGATGGGCCCAGCCGGTTATACCTTAAGTCATTATCTATTGAATGAAGGCTTTGCTGTCGTTGGTATAGATGCGCTTAAGATTGAACCATTAGCAGAAGAACTGGTAGGTAGTAAAGGAACAGCACCTAAGCCAATACACGATTTCAATAAATTATATGAAACTCTTGATGAACGAACCTTAAATGGATTTGGTGGTGTAGCCGAGTATGGTATTACGGTACGTTGGGATAAAAACTTTCTTAAAGTTATATATCTGAATCTTCTCAGGAATAATGCATTTCGCTGTATGGGTGGTGTCCGATTTGGTGGCACACTGACTATTGAGGATGCCTGGGAATTTGGCTTCGACCATGTTGCAATTGCCAGTGGTGCAGGTAAGCCAACTATCATTGATCTGAAAAATAATATGATCCGGGGTATTCGTAAGGCATCGGATTTTCTTATGACCTTACAATTATCAGGTGCCTCAAAAGCAAATTCTCTTGCTAATCTTCAAGTACGTTTACCTGCTGGTGTGATTGGTGGTGGACTCACCGCAATTGATACTACAACTGAAGTACTCGCCTATTATCCTGTCCAGGTAGAAAAAATATTGAATCGATATGAAACACTGATCGAATCAAATGGAGAAAAAAATGTTCGCGCTATTTATGACGGCGAGGAAATCGAAATTCTGGATGAATTTCTCAGCCATGGTAACGAAATCCGCGCTGAACGAGAACGCGCTTTGGCAGCAGATGAAAAGCCGGATTTTACCCGCTTAGTGAATAAGTGGGGAGGCGTAAGTCTCTACTATCGCAAAGGAATAAAGGATTCACCTGCCTATAGACAAAACTATGAAGAAGTACATGAGGCTCTAAAAGAAGGTATAGAGCTGGCCGAAGGCATGACTCCTATTGAGGCTATCGAAGATCAACACGGTGCATTGAAATCCGTAAAGTTTAATAAACTCATAGAACAGAATGGAGGCAAAGAAGAAATAGAAGTACCTATCAAAAGCCTTTTCATCGCTGCAGGGACATCACCGAATACTATTTATCAGCAGGAATTCCCATCTACATTCCGTATGGATAAAAAGTTTTTTCAGCGTTATGAACCGAATTGGACTGATGATGACCTACCCGACTTAGTGCCAATGGAAGATGTAACGTCTCCGAAACTAGGTAAACCAGCACCGTTTACCTCTTATCAAAAAGATGGAAAATTTGTCTCTTTCTATGGTGATAATCATCCCGTTTATGCCGGCAATGTAGTTAAGGCAATGGCTAGTGCTAAAGATGGATATCCGTATATATCAAAATTATTTGAAAAAGAAATTGCTACATTATCGCCAGAGTCGCATGAATTACGTCAAGCAGCACTTGGCAAATTCTTTGATAATCTGGAACAAGAGTTATTGGCAACGGTTGTTAAGATCAATCGTTTAACTCCAACTATTGTTGAAATCATTGTACATGCGCCGCTACAGGCCAGAAAGTTTCAACCAGGGCAATTTTACCGTGTACAGAATTTTGAATATCTGGCAGCAACAGTAAAAAACACTAAACTCGTTGCAGAAGGCATTGCCCTGACAGGCGCCTGGGTTGATAAAGAAAAAGGACTAATTTCACTTATCGCATTGGAAATGGGCAGTTCATCACGTTTATGTGCTATGTGGGAGCCGGGCGATCCATTGGTGATTATGGGTGTAACTGGCGCACCGACTGAAATCGTAAATAATCAGACTATTATGTTGATCGGTGGAGGTCTCGGCAATGCAGTCCAATTTTCTATTGGCAAGGCATTTAAAGCGGCGGGTAATAAGGTGATCTACTTTGCGGGCTATAAATACGCTAAAGATGTTTTCAAGATAAAAGATATAGAGGAGGCTTCTGATGCCATTGTTTGGTCTGTTGATCCCGGTACCGACGTTAAAGCAATCGAAACGACGCGATCACAAGACAAGACTATAGTGGGGAATATCCTTGAAGCTATAGAAGCTTATGCGAAAGGTGATTTAGGTGATGTGGATATCTTGCTTGATGATGTTGATCAAATGATTGTCATCGGTTCCGATGGTATGATGTCTGCCGTTAAGGAAGCTCGCTTTGGTCGATTAAAAGAATATTTCAAACCTGAACACAAGGCTATTGGTTCAATCAATTCGCCCATGCAATGTATGATGAAAGGCGTGTGCGCGCAGTGCTTATGTAAACATGTTGATTCCAGGACAGGTGAGGAATATTTTGTTTACTCTTGTTCCAATCAAGATCAAGATTTGGACAGAGTCGACTTCACAAATCTTAGAGCGCGTTTAAGACAAAATAATGTTCAGGAAAAGTTATCCGCTCTTTGGCTTGATCATCTACTATCTTCCATGAAGACAGATGAACCAGCTTTTAAAATAAACAAGTCTAGCTGAACGCCCCATTATGAAAAAGGGTAATTATATTGATGCAACTGATTAATTAAGTAAGAGAACAATCAACACAACAAAGCCATTATCTCTTATTGAGATAACGGCTTTTATTTTTATATACTTTTTAATTAAAAAGTATAATCAAAATTATCTTTAAACATTCCTTTAAACTCATCAAGTGTAAACGAATGATTCTGCGTACCATGTTGAGCTATCTTAATTGAGCCCATTAACGATGCTATTCTGCCAGTTGTTTCCCAATCAAACTCATTAACAAGACCGTAAAGCAAACCAGCACGATACGCATCGCCACAACCTGTAGGATCATTAATCGCTGCTGGTTTAACACTAGGAATTTCGTGACGTTTATCTTTAGTATAAATATGAGAACCTTCACCGCCGCGAGTCACAATTAATGCTTCAACCTGCTCCGTAATTTCATGCGGAGATAATCCCGTTCTCTCCTGCATCATTTCCCATTCATAATCATTCAAAGTCACCCAAGTTGCCTGTTTGATAAATTTCATTAGATCATCACCATCAAACATTGGCATACCCTGACCTGGATCAAAGATGAATGGCACACCTGCTTCAACAAATTGTTCTGCATGTTGCAACATACCATCACGACCATCGGGAGAAATAATACCTATTTTAATATCAGCAGCATCACTAACTTTATTCTGATGAGACTCGTTCATAGCGCCAGGATGAAAAGCGGTAATTTGATTATCATCCAAGTCTGTTGTGATGAATGCTTGTCCCGTAAAAGAATCATCGACAACCATTATATGCTTTTGATTTAGGTTATGTTTATCCATCCAGTCCGCGTAAGGCGCAAAATCTTTACCCACCGTCGCCATCGTTACTGGAAGATTTTTATCGAGCAGATTCAAACCATAGGCAATATTCCCCGCACAACCACCAAATTCACGACGCATATCAGGAACAAGAAAAGATACATTAATCATATGTACTTTATCGGGAAGAATATGATTTTTAAACTGATCTGGAAAAACCATAATATTATCGTAAGCCATGGAGCCACATATCAAAACACTCATAAAAGAACCCTTATATAAAAACTACTTATTTATTTTAATTAACCGGAAAGATTAATGATGAATTAGAAAGTCTGTATAGCATAATATATCATTCATACTGCTAGCTGTTAATTTGATTTTTATTTCATAAATTAAGGAAATATGCCGTTATAGAGAATAACTACACCGACTAATCGATATGACACTAAGCCAAATACTATTTCACCAACAAACGATTTTTGCGATATTCAGCTATTGCATCAGTGTCATCATCGCCCTATTTGTATTCACCTTTGTTTTAGATAAATCAAATAACAACTTTACTCGGTTCATTTGGGATAAAATCGGTTTGCCTTTAATTATGGCCATCTTGATGATTGGCTTTATATTGCTTGTGTACCCAATCAATTTTGGAATAGGCTCAGCACCCTCTATTAATGAACTGTTATCTATAAATGATAAACGTTCTAGTTTTCTGATTAATATGATATTCCTGCTAACGTTCGTATTCTCATTAATTCCTGTCCTTAAAAAATGGGAAGAACTCATTATTCCATTGCAAGGAATAATAGCCTCAATGATTATATTTAGATGGCTCTGTCAGGGTTTAGGTATAGAAAATTATTCTCTTTTTCCAGATGCAAAAACAATAAGTTTTATTTTAATCATCTCCCTAATCACACATTGGTTAGCAAAATACCTTGCAGAACATTTCGGAGACTATTTAGATAAGTTATACCATCGTGAAGGCTTTCAAATTTTAATTTTTAAAGCCGTGGTCTTAATCATGCAAAGCCCGGTGATTTTTATCTTTGGAAGCTATCTTGGTAAGCAAATAGTATAGAAATATATCAATACATTTTGATGTTTTTATTTTGAAAAAAATAGCCACTCTAAATTAAGGAATGGCTATATTAGTAGATTACACTGACTTTACTTGTTCATTAAGACTTGGTTAATCAATATAACCTTTGGCATCACCACCATAAAACGTGGTGGGATCGGCTTGATTTAATTCAGCTCCTAAACGTAATCGTTTAGGTAAATCCGGGTTAGCAATAAACGGAACACCAAATGCAACAAAGTCACTAAGTTTATTTTTTAAACTGCGCTCTGCTGTTTCTGCTGTGTAGCTGCCATTAGCCATATAAGCGCCATTAAACTTTTTACGCAGGACATTAAAATTAAAACCATTTACTGGCGCATTAGCAAAGTCTTCAACAACATGAAGATAAGCCAGATTGAATTGGTTTAATTTTTCAACCAAATGATTATATAATTCTTGTGGTTTAGACTCACTCATTGAGTTAAATGTTCCAGTTGGTGAGATGCGAATACCGACACGACTACCTCCCCATACATCTGTGATTACCTTTATCACTTCCATGACTAAACGTATGCGATTTTCAATACTGCCACCATAGATATCATCACGTTTATTAGTACCATCTTTTAAAAATTGATCGAGTAAATAACCATTGGCTGCGTGTATCTCTACACCATCAAACCCAGCTTGTTTAGCATTAATTGCCGCTAATCGATATTGTTCAACAATATCAGGTAATTCATTAAGTTCTAACGCTCTTGGCGTTTCAAAGTCTTTCATTCCCTCATAGGTAAACGCTTGGCCTTCATCGACAGCGATTGCAGAGGGTGCGACAGGTATGGCGTTCCCCCGTTGTAAAGAAGAATGAGAGACTCGTCCGACATGCCATAGCTGCATAAATATGCGTCCATTTTCATTGTGAACCTTATCAGTGATCTTCTTCCATCCCTGAATTTGCGCCTTGGAATGAATCCCCGGCGTAAAGGCATAACCTTTACCTTGTGGCGATATCTGCGTTGCTTCAGTGATGATTAACGCCGCTGTGGAGCACTGTTTGTAGTATTCAACATTCATATCATTCGGTATATCACCGGGCTGGCTTGAACGTGAGCGGGTCAATGGAGCCATGACAATACGGTGCGGTAAGCTTAAATCACCGAGTTTTTCTTTACTAAAAAGCGCATTAAATTTCATGTTGAGTCCTTTGTGCTATATGTTTAAATAAGGTATAAAAAATATCTACTGTATATTTAATATATCTAGTATACTTTTGTGACTATAGGGTGTGGCTAGTTGCAAAACAAGTACGCACGAATTTGTTACTTAGTTTCTTCGAGGTGCCTAATGGCGAAAACAAAGGTTCAGAGCGAGAAAAATAATTTGGACACATTAACAACAACAGAATGTATTGGTATGAATCAATGCCCCGTTACTACAGCGATTGACGTGATAGGCGGAAAATGGACCATTATCATTCTCTATCAACTCCGAGGTAAGACACTACGGTTTGGTGAGTTAAAACGTGCCATTCCTAAAATCACCCAGAAGATGTTAACGCATCAACTTCGTGACCTTGAAGTTAATAAACTGGTTACTCGAAAGATCTATGCCGAAGTCCCGCCTCGCGTGGAATACACTCCGACAGACTTAGCTGACAAACTTAACCCAGCGTTAGATTTACTCTGTAGTTGGGGTGAGGAATATCAAAAAGAACATAATCCTTGATTTAGTATTTTGTAATTGATGACAGTCCAACGAAAAATTATTCATGTGGATATGGATGCATTTTTTGCATCAGTAGAACAACGTGACCAACCCGAATATCGTGGCAAACCTTTAATCGTCGGTGGCAAACCCAATAGTCGCGGTGTCGTTGCCGCGTGTAGTTACGAAGCACGCAAATTCGGTATTCATTCGGCTATGCCGAGTTCGCAAGCTTATCGTTTATGCCCGAAGGCAATCTTTGTCCCGCCACGGTTTGAAACTTATCGTGAAGTTTCTGAACAGATACGAACCATATTCTGGCAGTATGCTTCGCAAGTCGAACCCTTGTCTTTGGATGAAGCTTATCTGGATGTGACCTACACCGCTGAATATGAGGGTTCAGCAACCTTGATAGCAAAGGCGATCAAGCGTGATATTTTTTCTGAAACCAATCTCATTGCTTCTGCCGGCGTTTCCTATAATAAATTCCTCGCCAAGATTGCTTCTGATATGGATAAACCTGATGGACTCTATGTTATCAAACCGGAACAAGGTGAAGCCTTTGTCGCAAGTTTAGCAATTGGTAAATTTCATGGCATTGGTCCCGCCACGGAAGCTAAGATGAAGAAGGCAGGTATCACGTCAGGAAAAGATCTTCGTTCCTGGACACGGAAATTATTATTTCAATATCGCCAGAGGAATTGATGATCGTCCCATACAAAGCAAACGTATTCGAAAGTCCTTAGGTAAAGAAACTACTTTTGCAAAAGATGTAATGCTAGTAGATGAATTACTAACTATCCTGGATAATTTAGCGGAGAATGTATTAGTCAGTTTACAAAAACAAAAACTCGAAGCACGAACTCTTACACTTAAAGTGAAATATGCCAACTTCAAACAAGTGACTCGCGCACATACCACAGAAGAAATTTTGGATGCCGTCACTATTAAAAAATTATTGCCGATATTAATGGCAAAAACAGAAGCAGGAAGCTCAGCTATTAGATTGGTAGGTTTATCTTTAAGCGGATTTGATAAAGGGAAGGTAGAGAAACCAGAACAACAACTCGATCTAATCTTAAGCGAAACTATTTAATCTATAAAATGACTGCATACTTCTGTATGCAGTCTCATTATTTTTTTGATTTCTTCTTTTTATTTCGATTTAATATTTTCTTCAAAAAATAACCCGTATGCGAGTCTGAAATTTCAGCTACTTGTTCTGGTGTACCTGCGGCAATAATTTCTCCACCACCATCACCACCTTCTGGACCGAGATCGATCACCCAATCTGCCGTTTTTATTACATCAAGATTATGTTCAATCACAATTATAGTATTACCGTGTTCTTTTAGTCTCTGCAGTATATTAAGTAATTGTTGAATGTCATGAAAATGTAAACCCGTGGTTGGTTCATCCAATATATAAAGTGTTTTACCCGTGTCGCGTTTTGATAATTCTTTAGAAAGTTTAACGCGTTGTGCTTCACCACCGGATAAGGTCGTGGCATTTTGTCCTAATCTTATATAAGACAAACCAACATCCATTAAAGTTTGTAATTTACGTGACAATACTGGAACAGCACTAAAAAATTCATTCGCTTCTTCTACACTCATATCCAGTACTTGATGAATGTTTTTTCCTTTATAACGTATATCCAATGTTTCACGGTTGTAACGTTTACCATGACAAGTATCACAAGGCACATAGATGTCTGGTAAGAAATGCATTTCGACTTTAATCAAGCCATCGCCCTGACAGGCTTCACAACGACCACCTTTAACATTGAAACTAAAACGACCGGGCTTGTATGCACGCGAACGTGCTTCTGCTGTGGCGGCAAAGAATTCACGTATCGGTGTGAATAATCCAGTATAAGTTGCCGGGTTTGACCGCGGTGTACGACCTATCGGGCTTTGATCGATATCGACAACTTTATCAAAATGTTCTAAGCCTTCTATTGATTCATATGGTGCAGGGCTAGTGTTGGCGCGATTTAATTCATGTGCGACGATTCTATAAAGCGTGTCATTAATTAATGTTGATTTACCGGAACCGGAAACACCAGTAATACAGGTCATTAAACTAACCGGTATCGTTAAGGTAACATTCTTTAAATTATTTCCGGTCGTATTTTTTAATACCATCACTTGTTCAGGATTGTATGGAACACGATTTTCTGGAATAGCAATTTGTTTTTTCCCGGATAAATACTGCCCTGTTAAGGAATTCTTATCCGCAACGATATCTGCAGGCGTACCCTGAGAAACTATTTCACCACCATGCACACCGGCGCCAGGACCGATATCGATGACATGATCAGCAGCAAGTACTGCTTCTTCATCATGCTCAACAACGATAACGGTGTTGCCTAAGTCACGAAGATGAAACAATGTTTTTAATAAACGTTGATTATCTCTTTGATGTAGACCGATTGACGGTTCATCAAGAACATACATAACACCTACCAGCCCCGCACCAATCTGACTGGCTAATCGTATACGTTGCGCTTCACCACCCGACAAGGTTTCAGCACTACGTTCCAGTGTTAGATAATCCAGTCCTACATTAACCAGAAAACTTAATCGTTCATTTACTTCTTTTAAAATTTTCACGGCAATCTTGCCTCGAGCACCACTTAACTTCATCATCTCAAATAAAGACTTCGCCTTAACAATTGGCATCGCTGTAATTTCGGATAACGTAATATTATTGATTAATACATGCCGCGCTGATTCATTTAAACGCGCACCTTTACATTTTGGACATTGTTTACGGTTTTGGTATTTGGCTAGTTCTTCACGAACCATCATTGAATCTGTTTCCAGATAACGTCGTTGTAAATTTGGAATAATGCCTTCGAAAGGATGTTTGCGAACTGACATTTTTTTACGTTCGTTCATATATTCAAACTTGATTTCGACATCACCACTGCCATACATCAATACATTTTGTGTCTCTTCGGATAATTCTTCGAAAGGTGTATCCAGATCAAACTTATAATGCTTGGCAATGGATTGAACCATCTGGAAATAATAGGCATTACGTCTATCCCAACCTTTTATCGCACCACCGGGTAAACTTAAATCTGGGCTTTGTACTACCCGACCTGGATCAAAATACTGAATATTCCCTAAGCCATCGCAGCTTGAACAGGCGCCAGCAGGATTGTTAAACGAAAATAAACGTGGCTCTAATTCACTAAGACTATAACCACATTGATTACAGGCATAGCGCGAAGAAAATAATTGCTCTTCAACTTTACTATCCGCATCCATCGGAACAATCAGCGCCACACCATCGGATAAACGTAATGCTGTTTCGAAGGATTCGGTTAATCGTAACTGAATATCTTCTCTTACTTTAAAGCGATCAACGACTACTTCAATCGTATGTTTCTTACGTAACTCAAGTTCAGGCACTTGATCTAACTCGACAATATAGCCATCGATACGCGCTCGAATAAAACCTTCGGTACGCAATCGATCCAGTACCTGCTGATGTTCGCCCTTACGTTCATGAATAATCGGCGCTAATAACATCAATCGCTCTTCTGCGGGGCGCTCCAATACCAAATCCACCATTTGTGTGATTGTTTGTGCTTCAAGTAGTGAATTATGTTTTGGACAATGTGGCTGCCCGACGCGTGCATACAGTAGACGTAGATAATCGTATATCTCGGTAATGGTTCCTACTGTCGAACGCGGATTATGAGATGTACTTTTTTGTTCAATGGAAATAGCCGGAGATAATCCTTCGATGTGGTCGAGGTCTGGTTTTTCCATTATGGAGAGGAATTGTCTGGCATAGGCAGATAAGGACTCGACATAACGTCGTTGACCCTCAGCATAGATAGTATCAAAGGCTAGTGAGGACTTACCTGAGCCGGAAATACCGGTTACTACAATTAATTTATCTCGTGGGATATCAAGATCAACATTTTTCAGATTATGAGTTCGAGCACCGCGTATTACTATCGTGTCCATTTACAGATTTCACTTTTCTTAAGGGCAACCCAGTAATATAAAGGCTTTTCAATCTCGATCCAAATTAATCTGATAAATGAGATTATTACGATTTATAACCTTGATTCACTAGCTAAAAATAAGGATATTTATATAATGATTTCTTGGTGCAGTTATCCAAATTCGACAATTCAACGACTAAGCAGATTCTATAAATTATTTCATAGGCTTAGATGAAATAGTTAATTAATAATCTGATTTAAAACTATTTAGGAGAGAGTAATAATGGCAAGGGGCGTAAACAAAGTAATCCTGGTTGGTAATCTGGGCAACGATCCCGATATGCGCTATACCGCTGGCGGCGCGGCAGTCGCAAATATATCGATTGCTACCGCTGAATCCTGGAAAGATAAAAATACCGGAGAACAACAAGAACGCACCGAATGGCACCGCGTTGTCTTTTTTGGTCGCTTGGCAGAAATCGTTGGTGAGTATTTACGCAAAGGCTCCCAAATTTATGTCGAAGGTAGACTGCAAACACGTAAGTGGACTAATAAAGAAGGTCATGATCAATACACCACTGAAATAGTGGCTAATGAAATGCAAATGTTAGGTGGTAGAGCCAGTGGTGGCTCGGCAAATTATGACTCTGCACCGCAGCAAAATAGTGCGCCTGCTCCTCAACAAGCAGCACCTGCTCCTAGTAACAGTCCGGCACCTGCTGATGATTTTGATGATGATATTCCTTTCTAGGAAATCATCTATCAGTTTCTAATTCATTCTGAAAGCTGTCGGTTAGTAAACATCAACACCGGCAGCTTTCGACCTCAAAAAGCTAAATTCAAGCACCTACAATAAACTAATACAGCTATCTTTTTTGATCAAATACGCTTGATAACTATACTACGCTGCTATTTTTTATTTTGATCACATTATTCGAGCGAATTAACAATTCTTTAAACGGCTGAGGTTTACCTACGCCATAACCCTGAGCAAAGTCGACACCAATCTCTTTTAACATTCCTTTAATTTCATCATTTTCGACAAACTCAGCGATAGTCTTCATTCCCATGACATAACCAATTTCGTTAATTGATTTTACCATGGCATGGTCAATAGGATCATCAATAATGTCTTTGACAAACATACCATCAATCTTTAAATAATCCACAGACAAATTCTTTAAATAGCCAAATGACGAGAGTCCACTGCCAAAATCATCCAGTGCGAAACGACAGCCTAACGCCTTCAGAGTTGAAATAAATTGCGTTGCCATATTTAAATTTGAAATAGCCGCGGTTTCTGTGATTTCAAAACAAATTTTATTGCCTTCAATTTCACATTCATTTAGTCGACTAATTATAAACTTCATTATTTCTGGTTCAGTCAACGACTGGCCGGAAAGATTGATCGAACAAAAATTAATTTGTTTTAAAAATGCAGGATATTCTGCTAATAAACTAAATGAATTATCAATGACCCAACGATCCAACTTGGATATCAGATTGTAGCGTTCTGCTGCTGACAGAAAAGCTCCCGGAGGAATAATCTCACCTTTGTCACCGAGCATTCTGATCAAAAGTTCATAGTGCCTATCAGTGCTGCCGTAAAGAGGCACGATAGATTGAGCATAGAGACAAAATAGATCTTGTTCCAAAGCTTTACTAATTCGCGTCACCCATTGCATTTCTCCATGTCGCTCAGCCATCTCGGAGTCATCATCATGGTGCACATGAATACGATTACGGCCAGCATCCTTGGCAACATAACAAGCAGCATCGGCCTGTTTCAATAACTCGGTAAGATTACTTTTCGAATCTGTAATCGGGACTAAACCTATACTTATCCCAAGTCTAAAGCTATAACCTTCCCATGAAAATTGATAATCCTGAATCGCCGTTAATACAGAGGTGGTTACCCGCTGCGCATCATCTAGCGAACATTGTTCCATCAAGATTCCAAACTCATCACCACCCAGACGAGCTAAAGTATCGGAATGTCTGACAATTTTTTTCAACATAGCACTAAGCTGTCGCAATAATTCATCACCGGCAATATGACCACAGGTATCATTGACCACCTTGAACTGATCGAGGTCCATGAAACACAATGCATGAGTCCCTTTATCCTGTTGTATTGTTTCTAACAAGCATTCGGTACGACGTTCGAACTCTCGCCGATTAACCAGTCCCGTCAAAATATCGTGACTTGCCTGATTACTAAGCCGTTCATCACTCTGTTTACGTTCGGTAATATCTTGCGCATTAATAAGCATGCATAGTTCTTTGTTAATTTCGATAATTTCTGCTGATAACAACATATCTCGAACATCACCATTTTTTACCTGAAACTTTGTTTCGAAATCACTTATTGCCCCTTCCTTGCTTACTTTCTTTATTAATTTTTCGCGCTCAAGAACATCCACCCAAAGACCAAGGTCAATAATAGAATTACCAATCAGTTCTTCGCGATCATATCTATATATTTTTACCGTACCTTCATTCACCTCAATAAAAACACCGTCATTCAATGTTGTAATTGATAGGGAATTGGGAACAGCTTTATATGCCTTGGCGTATTTTTCCTCGGATAGTTTCAGTGCTTTTCTGTTAAAGATATTTTTTCGCTTATAAATAAAATTAATGCAACAACGATAATAAGGATGATCAGATAAATCACTGTTGCATTTTTAAATGGATTAGAATTTCTGGTCTGCTCTTGAATCAATACATTTAAATCTGCTAATTGTATTTTTTGCAGTTCTTCTGCATTTTCAATAAATATTTCTATATGGTTTATTTTGGGTTCCAGTAAGGCGTATTTATATTGTTTTGCTTTTTCAATTTCACCCGCCTGATATAAAGCTACGCTTTGATAAAAATCTTTGCGTATTTGCAAAACAACATTTTCATTTTCTACCGCAAAATAGTAATCAAATTGTTGTTCCTGATATTCTGCAGTGTATTTAAATCTTTCAAATTCACCAAGCGTATCTTCATTAAACGCAAGAAGTTTCGGGATCAGTTCCTGATTGTCTTCATAAATAATTTTATCGAGTATTAGTAAAGAAGATAATAATATTGTTTTCAACGACCGTAATGATTCTTTTTGCTGAGATATCTTTGCTACCTGATGATGAAGATTATTTAGACTATTTTGATATGCGGTTGAGTTTATATAGATAAAAATCAGTGACCATATTGTTACAAAAATGATCAAACGTATTTTTGAAGTAATTGATTTGAAATAAGTAAGCTTTTTCATAGACAGGCATTAATTACATTTTTTTAACTCACTAACAAGCTCATAGTCCAAGCTCTATAACCTGTAGCTTGTGAATTCGATTGTTCGCTGTCGCCGCTAAATAAATAAAGCCCGCATCGTCAACAATAATCCCGTGTAAATTACCCATGTCTCCCTCGGGTAAAATTGTTTCATCAAATATATATTTCAGCTCACCCTCAGCATCGAACACCTGTACTCGGTTATTACCCATATCGGTCACATATAAATTATCGTATTTATCCAGCGCCAGTCCCACAGGACATCTAAATTCTCCCGGGTTCTTACCTTCTTTACCGATAGTTCTTAAATATGTACCTTCAGCTGTAAATACCTGAACCCTATGATTGCCAAAATCACTAACAATAATATGCCCCCGACTATTATGTTTTACTGATTCCGGTCTAATCATCTGACCTTCATAGCTTCCAGTGCTACCGAATGTAAACTGAAAATTTCCCTCCAGATCAAATACGCTAACACGATCATTGCCAGCTTCTGCAACATAGAGATAATCCTGCGGAGTAAGAGTCATAAATTCCGTTTCTAACAACTGCCCTTCGGCTGTACCCTGGGAACCAAAATTCATTACATGCTCATATTGCCGGTCATATACTTTTATTTGGCCTGATAGATAATCACTCACGTAATAATTACCCAAAGTATCAACAACAATACCTTCCGGTTTATCCATATTTCCAGCTTGCTTACCTTTACCACCAAATTTAGCTAAAAATAGTCCTTCTCTATCAAATATCTGTACGTCTGCCCGTAATGCATCAGTCACAACGAGACTGCCATTTTTATCAAATGCAAAATCTTCGATGTATAGAAACTGTCCATCAAGACTGCCCTTGCCTCCCCATGAACTTATATATTTAATTTTACTGCTGTCACTATTTTCTGATGTACAACCATAAACAAGCAGCACTACCATGAAAAAACTGATTGTCAGAGAGGTCGTCAGTTTGTTTTCACTATGATTTTTCTTTATCAAAACGTTCTGGTACTCCGTTTATTTATTCAAATATGCCTCATATGAATCGGCAATTGATTAAATTACTTTAGTAGCTATCCGACTGTTTTTTTAAATGTTTCGTACATTTCTATCCACAACTGAGATTTCTTTTTTGCGGCAATAATCTATTCTGTCTCTTAAAGCCAACAAAGGTGTGTTAGCATTGAAATTAATTATACTGAAATCATTAGCACTTTGTTTCTTACTTAGGATGATGGAATTATGTCGATAGTGACTCAAGTTAATTTACTTAAAGATCGACGCACCAAGATCATTGCTACTCTAGGACCGGCAAGTAGCGAGCCTGAACAAATACGACAATTAATCAAAGCCGGAGTTAACGTATTTCGACAAAACATGTCTCATGGTGATCATGCTTACCATAAAGAAACCTATGCCCGAGTCCGACAAATTGCCGAAGAACTAAAAAAACCTGTCGGAATATTGGCCGATCTTTGTGGCCCTAAAATACGTACAGGTAAATTTAAAAAAGACAGTATAGAATTAAAAAACAATGAGACTGTCATTGTTACTACGCGTGATGTAGAAGGCAAACCCGGTTTAATCCCTTCCCAATATGCTTCTTTAGCAAATGACGTCGAACTTGGCGATCATATCTTGCTTGCTGATGGCACACTTGAATTAGAAGTCGATAAAACTGAAGGTACTGAAATTACCTGTACTGTTATCTATGGCGGTAAGTTAGGTAATCATAAAGGTATTAATTTACCGGGTGTAAATGTATCTGCTCCATCATTAACTGAAAAAGATATAGCCGATGCAAAGTTGGCTATTGAACTGGGTGTCGACTTTTTAGCACTATCCTTTGTTCGTACAGCGGAAGATATTAATGATTTAAGAAAATTGATGAATGAAAATGGTAGTGATGCTCGTATTATTGCCAAGATAGAAAAACCGGAAGCATTGGAAAATGCTAGTGCTATTCTTGACGCCGCAGATGGGATCATGGTCGCTCGAGGCGACTTAGGCGTAGAACTAAATCCTGAACAAGTACCGGTTGCACAACATCAATTAATTGATCTGGCTCGCGAAAAATTTAAGCCGGTCATCGTTGCAACACAAATGCTTGAATCCATGATTGAAATGGCACGACCTACACGTGCCGAAGTAACCGATGTTGCTTATGCCGTAACCTTAGGCACTGATGCCATTATGTTATCTGGCGAAACTGCAGTCGGTGCTTTTCCCGTTGATGCCGTTAAAATGATGGATAAAATATCTCGGCAAACAGAATCATATCTTTGGTCGCACAATAAATATGGTGCGAAAATTTCGGATAATGCATCAACAACCGCAATACCCATTTGGGATGCCCTAGCAAATTCAATGGCACAACTTGCACAAGATCTTAAAGTCCGCGCTGTTGTTGTTATTTCACAAAGTGGAATGTCTGCAGCGACAATGAGTTCAGCCAGACCCGCAGCACCCGTTGTTGCAATAACCAACCGCGCTGATGTCTGTCGAAAAATGGCGATGCTATGGAGTGTCATACCTGTTCATTCCGAAGATGCCGGCAAAATAAATCCGAATGAACTGACCAGAAAAGTAATTATTGATGAAGGCCTAGCCTTAACTGGAGAAAAGGTACTGTTAATACGTGGCTTCCATGCCGACAATGCTATGAATATTCCATCAGTAACCGTACTGACTATCTAATATTCACTTCTAGATAAATTTAAATCACCTATTTCGTATATACCAAATAGGTTGTTTTATCTATTAATCAAAAACGTAAAATACTTTATGGGAACACTACTATCCTCTGAGTTCCATTGTAAACCTCCCCAAATTAGTTTTGATATTCCGCATACTGATTTTATTCAATTAGACGTCATTGCCCTTAAACAAGATGATATTAACCGGGTAGGTTTATAGATAACACTCACATGCAGTATTCCATTTAATCTGGCTGGACTAAATTTTAAGTTCCGAGATTTTCTTGATTGGGTAAGTGCCTGTGCGACCGGTGATGAGAGTTACATATTAACTCAACCGCAATTATTACTGGATATAGTAGAGTTACCAGATCACAAAATAAATTCTATGCCGGCATCGAATATTGGTACAGGCATAATACATTTGGCATTAAAGGCGTTACCGAACAATCCTTTCAAACAATATTAATGTACTCTTTTTAATATAATAAAAATATTACACAAATAATTTCATTAAAAAATACCGACTGTCACCTAGGTCAATTTTGGCATCGCTCATAAATTCTGTCCCAAAATTCAAGTATTAACAAAGGCCTTTAATCGCTCTGCCCACCTACACATCAACATTCAAATATTAAAAGTTCTAATTAGTTAGCGTCCCTGTCAAGACGGTAATTATACTATATCTAATTGATATAACTATAAATTATAAATATATCAAAGATTCATATAAACTTTCCGATAACTACAAAGGTATAGATAAATTTTGCCTAATGGAGTTTTAATCTAGAAATGAATGTACTCATCATAGATGACGACAAAGCAATTCTTTTATTTGTAAAAGCGTTCTTTGAGGAAGCAGGTCATAATACTGCCATAGCTAACTGCGGTAATGATGCCTTAGTATTATTTGATAAACAAAACTTTGACTTAATTGTCACTGATGTCGTAATGCCTGGATTAGATGGATTTCAAACTATTGAGAAGATCCGGAAAAATTCTATTTCATTTATCCTCGTGATATTCATGACGTCTTCAAAAGAAGATGAAGAATTACAAAAAGGTATCGATGCTGGTGGCGGACTTTACTTACCTAAGCCGCTTAAACCTATATTATTAGAATCTTATATTAAAGTTATGGAAAACCTTGTTTCCATGCGTGATGAACTTATTTATAAAGCTAATTACGATAGTCTTACTGGATTGCCAAATCGTACCTTATTATATGATCGTCTTCACTTATCAATTAATAGAGCAAAAAGAAGTAAAACGAAAATTATATTACTATTTATCGATCTTGATCATTTCAAAAATGTTAATGATCTCATGGGGCATGATGCGGGAGATGCTGTATTAAAGGAGACGGCCAATCGATTACAGGCCTGTATAAGAGACAGTGATACTATTAGTCGGATCGGTGGTGATGAATTTATCATAATGTTGCCTGATATTGATAACTCCAACGGTATTGATAAAGTGATCGATAAAATATTAAACAAACTGAATAGCCCATTTTTATGGGGGAGTAAAGAGACTCCTTTTATATCCGGGAGCATTGGTGTTTCAATATACCCTGATGATGCAACTGATATTGATGGTCTACTTAAAACATCAGATACAGTAATGTATAAAGCAAAAAAAGATGGGCGCAATAATTGTTCTCATTACAATCAAGAATTAGGAGATTTAATTCATAAGCATACTCTACTAGAGGATGAACTTAGACATGCAATTGAGAGGGGGCAACTAGAATTATATTATCAGCCGCAACTTACTTGTAACACATACCGACTTTCCGGGATGGAAGCGCTTCTACGATGGCATCATCCAGAATTTGGTGCGGTTTCGCCTGTAGAATTTATTCCTATAGCTGAAGATTCAGGGATTATATCGAGTATAGGAATATGGGTACTAAAGACTGTGTGTGAGCAAATAAAAGTATGGCGGAATCTAGGTTATAAACCTCCAAGAATTTCAATCAATCTATCGGTTCGTCAACTTAAAGATGGAAATCTCGAAACTAATATTATTAAAATGATTGAAAGCTCAAATGTTGGCTTTGACTCCCTAGCTTTAGAAATCACAGAAAGTTGCATTATGGATAAACCAGAAAAACTAATAAAAATTCTAGCTAGGTTAAGAAGCCACGGATTGAAAATTTCCATGGACGATTTTGGTACTGGTTATTCTTCTATGTCTTACTTAAAAAGGTTACCCATTGATCAGTTAAAAATTGACAGAGAATTTATTAGATCAATTCCTGACAATATAGATGACTGTAATATTACAAGAGCAATTATAACTTTGGGTCATAGTCTTGGCTTGAATGTGATTGCCGAAGGTGTTGAAACATCTGAGCAATTCAAGTTTCTCAAGACCGAAAGTTGCGATGAAATACAGGGTTATTTTTTTGGCAAACCTCAATCAGCAACTGAAATAATGTCTATGTTGAAATATTCAGAAATTAATTATACAGTTGATAAACCATTATTAAAGACAGCATAATGTTAACAATACGATATCTTTTCTGAAAAACCATATGCTCTAACTAATTGCATCCGATAATATCAACTTTGATAAGTTCTAAATGTCGAATCCTATATGTTATATCGTTATTTTCAGACTATTTATTTAATCTATCATGTGTAAGAAAAAGCAACAGATCTGAAGAGTTAAAAGGTACTGAATTATTTATTCAGTACCTTTTAATTTCGTAGTTTATCTTTGCTTATAGATTGGAACTGCATCATCTGCAGCAGCCTGATAACGAACTGAGAAGTCATTTAGACTTTTAATTGCATCTTCAATGTCTTTATCTTCACGCACTTCGTAACTGTCCATGCCACATCGTTGCATATAAAATAGTTGATCACGCAAAACATCTCCTATTGCGCGCAGCTCACCTTTATAAGCATAACGTTGACGTAATAAACAAGCATGTGAATAAGAACGGCCATCTTTGAATGCAGGAAAATCCAGCGCAATTATTGAAAAGTGTTCTAGATCATCAAGCAAGGCTTCTGTTTCTGTATCACCATCAATCCAGACCGCGTGTTCTGTATCACGCTTCAATAATTCATCCCGGCTCGCTTGCCAATCGATAAATGGCAAAATAACTTTGCCCTCTGGTATTGGTTTTGAACAATCAAGTTCACGGATCAGTTGCCAATCATCATTAACAACTGCTTTATCTTTAATTACTCGCATAAACACGTTCCTTAAAAAGTGTAATACCAACACGACGATAGGTTTCAAGAAAGGCTTCGTCTTCTTGACGTTGCTCGACATAAACATCGAGTATTTTACCAATAACATCGGCAACTTCTTCTTTAGCTACGGCTTTACCAAGACGATCGCCTAATGTCGCATCGGTTTCTGCTGAACCACCAAGCGTCAGTTGATAAAACTCCACACCTTTTTTATCGACACCTAAAATTCCAATATGACCAACATGATGATGCCCGCAAGCATTCATACAACCTGACATTTTAATTTTTATATCACCGATATCATGCAAGTAATCCATGTCAGAAAATTTATCATTAATTTGTTTTGCAATCGGTATAGAACCCGCATTAGCTAATGAACAAAAATCCAGACCAGGACAACAAATCATATCCGTTAATAAACCAATGTTTGGTGTAGCCAGTTTTTTCTCTGCCAACTTTTCCCAAAGAGAAAATAAGTCCGCTTGTTTCACATTACACAACACAACATTTTGATCATGGGTAACAACAATCTCACCATAACTATATTCATCGGCAAGGTCGGCAATATGATCCATTTGTTCATCAGTGACATCACCTGGTGGAATATCAGGTGCTTTCAATGAGATAACAACGGCGCTATAACCTGCGACTTTATGTGGAAATAAATTTCTACCTGCCCAATTAGAAAATGCTTTATTCGATTCTTTAGCCGCATCAAAACTCGTATCATCGGCAGCATTTGTATCGTAGTCAGGTGGTGCAAAATAGGCTTTTACTCGATCAATTTCTTTTTGATCAAGTTTCATAACGCCATCTTTTATATGCAACCATTCTTCTTCGACTTGTTTAGCAAACTCTTCAGTACCCAATGCATTCACTAATATCTTAATACGTGCTTTATACATATTGTCTCGTCGACCGAAACGATTATAAACACGCAAGACTGCTTCCAAATAAGAAAGTAAATCTTCTTTTGCCAGAAATGATTTGATACTCGGACCGATAAATGGCGTACGACCTAAGCCACCACCAACAAAAACATTGAACCCCACAACACCTTCATCGTTCTTGACTAAATAAAGACCAATATCATGAACTCTTACCGCAGCACGGTCATGTGAAGCGCCAGACACGGCAATTTTAAATTTTCGGGGTAAATAGGAAAACTCTGGATGGAGCGTTGACCACTGTCGAATAATTTCGCAATACGGTCTTGGATCTTCAAGCTCATCTACTGCTATACCAGCAAATTGGTCAGAGGTCGTGTTACGAATATCGTTACCACTAGTCTGAATAGCATGCATCTCAACTGTAGCAAGCTCAGCCAAAATATCCGGAACGCTTTCCAGTATTGGCCAATTGTATTGAAGATTTTGTCGCGTACTAAAATGCGCGTAATTCTTATCATACTTTCTTGAGATATGTGCCAACTTTCTAAGTTGTTCGCTCGAAAGTAAGCCATATGGAATAGCGACTCTCAACATAGGCGCATGAGTTTGAATATAAAGCCCATTCATCAAACGCAATGGTCTAAATTCTTCTTCGCTTAATTTTCCGGCAAGAAATCGTTCGGTTTGATCACGAAACTGATTTACTCGCTCATTAACTATCGTCTGGTCGTAATTATCGTACTTATACATTTTTTATTTTCTATATCTTGCTGCTCTTAACGGCCGCGAAAGATATCAGTTAGTTCCTGGGTGAGAAAGGAATAAATTTTACTATATTTATTCGTCTTTGTTCTTAAAAAAGCGATCTATATCAAAAATAGACTTATGCCTATGATTTTATAGCGTGATTGGAAATACAGAGAATAAAATACTGTGGCTCAGGATAACTCATGAACAGGTAAAACTTTAAGCTTTATAGAATTATGCGAACTGGTATTTCGCGAGCAAACTTCTGCCCTTGCGAGTCAGATAACCCTCTTGATCAACAAAGCCCTTGGTAACAGCCATTTTAAATAAGCTTTCTGGCTGATGTTTTGGTAAATATACCAGCCCATCCCCATAACGATACTCAAGTGCTTTAGCGATATCTGATTCCATATCCTGTTCTAAACCTGATGCTAATGCATTCAACGCATTTATCCTTCTTCTAGTGATTTAAATGACAATATATATAGAAACTTTTCTTTTAAATATTAACTACTTATATAGTTTATATATACTAGTTTGTCAAATAAATGCTCTAAGTTAGGGCAAAAGTGTGATTTATTTGGTGTTTTTTCCTAAAAAAAGACAAAATTCTATCGAAAACAGATATTTAGAGAAAATCAGGGGATATGCTGCTTAGCGAGGTAGTCATGAGTCCGCATTTCTTCTAAACGGCTGATTGTTCGTTTAAAAGCTTCCGCTAATCGCTTTCCTTTATAGAGATCATCGGGAACGGCAGCGGCGGTTATAATCAATTTAACATTACGATCATAAAATTCATCTACCAAGGTGATAAATCGTTTCACCAGATCATTTTCGTGATCATTCGTAACAGGGATATTAGCAAGAAATACGGTCTGATACTGTCGGGCAATTTCAATATAGTCTGCTGCACCTCGTGGCCCATCGCATAAGGCTTTAAATTCAAACCAAACAACACCATCACCACAACGAACTGTTTGAATTGATCGACCTTCAATTTCGAGTGTTTCCCCCTTACTACCTTCATCAGGACAAACATGAATAAAATCATCTTCAAGCATGGCATCCGCATGTTCATCTAAAGGTGAATGATATATTTCCGCGTGATCAAGAAATTGCAGTCGATAATCGATACCGGAATCCACATTAACAACTTCCGTATTTTGCTTCAGTAATTCAATTGCAGGTAAAAACCGTTCTCTCTGTAAACCGCCCTGGTAAAGTTGATCCGGATGTTGGTTAGATGTAGTCACCAGTACCACACCACGTTCGAATAAGGCTTCGAATAAACCACCTAATAGCATGGCATCGGTAATATCTGAAACATGAAATTCATCAAAACAAAGCACTCGTGTCTGTTCGGACAAACGTTGTGCAATAATTATTAAAGGGCTTTCAACATTGCCAAGTGATTTAAGTTCTTTATGAATATTCTGCATAAAGCGATGAAAATGAATACGTAATTTATTTTCAAAAGGTAAACACTCAGAGAAACAATCCACCAAATAGGTTTTACCGCGACCAACACCACCCCAAAAATACAAGCCGCTGATCTGTTGTTTCTGCTCTATTTTTAATATTGATTTAATACCACTCAATAACTTGTTTTTTTTAGGTTCCGGCTCAATGAGTTTTTCGTACAACTTTTGTAACTGCATGACGGCAGCTTTTTGCGCAGGATCAGCTTCGAACCCATCTCGAAGAAGGTCATCAGTATATTTGTCTAATGGTGTCTGCATTTTGATTACGTATTGTTTACACTAGCCATATGATTAGAACGAATTACTTTTTGATTTAAATACTATCATGAGCCAAGCATGCTGCCAGTAATAGTCATACTCATATTAGTAATTATTGTGTTTTTACCCCAATTCTGGATTCAACGGGTAATCAAGCGATATAGCCAAGATATTGAAGAACTACCGGGTACAGGGGGCGAACTGGCAGAGCACCTTGTTAATCGCTTTGAATTAAAAGATGTGTCAGTCGAGCAGACCGAAAACGGTAATGATCATTATGATCCTGAATCAAAAACCATCCGTCTTTCTGAAATAAATCATCAAGGAAAATCTTTAGCGGCTATTACTATTGCTGCACACGAATTTGGTCATGCCCTACAACATCATACGCATTACCAACCCTTAATTTTAAGAACTAAATTGGCATCAACAGCTGCAATAGCTGAAAAAATCGCGTCTTTTATATTAATTAGTTTGCCGTTTACCATGATGATGGTGAAACTGCCCGCTGTCAGTCTGATCATGTTATTAGCAGGCATCACTATTATGTGCCTGCCTATTCTTTTACATCTATTCACGTTACCTGTTGAATTCGATGCCAGTTTTAATCGCGCACTGCCTATCTTAAGTGGAGGGAATTACTTGCCTGAATCAGCCATGCCTATGGCTAAACAAATTCTCACCGCAGCTGCGTTAACGTACGTTTCCGCTTCATTAGCTAGCTTGTTGAACTTTTATCGGTGGATAGCAATTCTAAGACGCTAAGTAAGCTCCCCTAAAAACAGCACTTTTTTAGAGCACCTTAATAATAATTCAAAGGGTTTAACTAACTATCAGGAAGTGCTTTATTCACCAGTTCATTAGGTAATTGTTTATTCGTTTTTAAATCACCTAACTTGCGAATCGTTTCGGCTCTGGAGATTAAATTACCTTTGCCATCGACCAAACGATTATGTGCGGTCTCATAAGCAGATTGTGCTTTGCCTATTTTGTCTCCAACATCATCCAAGGCTTCAACAAAGCCGGCAAGTTTGTCATACATGTTCCCTGCTTGCTTTGCTATTTCCTGTGCATTTTGATTTTGATATTCATAACGCCACATGTTTTGAATAACCTGTAAGTTCATGGTTAATGTCGAAGGACTGACTAGAAATATTCCCTTCTTAAATGCTTCCTGAAACAAGCTGTCATCATGTTCAAATGCCAGCATCAGTGCTGGTTCTATGGCAACAAACATCAGAACCATATCCAGAGAATTAACACCGACTAATTCATCATAGCTCTTGCCTTTCAAATCATTGATATGCGATCTAACAGAAGCGAGATGTTCACTAATCGCCAGTTTTTTCTCAGCTTCATCTTCCGCTGAATAATATCGCTCATAGGCATTCAGAGAAATTTTCGAATCAATAATGACATCTCTCTTATTCGGCAGATGTACGACGATATCAGGATAAAACAATTTGCCCGCTTCATCACGATAGCTACCCTGCACTTCATATTCACGACCACTTTTTAAACCAGAATCTTCCAATACCCTTTCCAGAATAACTTCACCCCAATCACCACGTTTTTTACTCTCGCCTTTAAGAGCTCGGGTAAGATTGATCGCATCCTTGCTCATTTGTTCGTTTAGTGATTTCAGATTGGTGATTTCATGATACAAGGACACCCTATCTTTGGTTTCTTTATCATAAACATCCTCAATTTTTTTACGAAAGTCACCCAGTTGTTCTCGTAGTGGGTTAAGCACCTCACCAATATTAGTTTTATTCTGTTCGGTAAATCGCTTACTTTTTTCTTCGAGTATTTTATTTGAAAGATTTTCAAAAGCATCTGTCATTTTCTTTTCAGCCTGGCCTAATAAGATCAGTTTTTCTTCTGATAACTTCCTTTCTTCATCAAGCCTGGTACTCAATTCGGCTATTGTAACCTTACTGTTCTCTAATTCCTTTTGCTGTTGTCTGGTCGAACCATCACGTTCTCTCAATGCATCATTTAATTCATCAATCCGATAATCTTTACTTTCGGCACGTTCGGCTTCTACTGCCAACTTACGTTGCATCTCAATATTGTCATCTGATAATCGACTTACTTTATTTCTGGTCATTAGCCATAAAACTGCAAAACCAAATATGGCCGCAACAGCTACTATGAGTAATGTTTGTTCGTTTATTGAAATATCTATCATGCTGAATTAACCCGATGAAAAAATTCATTGTTGTAATCAATCGAAATTGTAATATAAATGCCGCAATACCGCATTGCATGATTATAATTGTTGTTTATAATTAGTACCTAATGAAGCTAAAAGGCATTATTTTTGATGTGGACGGTACCATCGCGGATACCGAAGAAATTCATCGTCAGGCTTTCAATCAAACCTTTGACGAATACGATATCAACTGGCACTGGTCAGTAGAAGACTATCGTAAAATTCTTTTCATCTCTGGCGGCAAAGAACGTTTCAGAAAATTTCTCAATGAAGATGAAACGCTGAAGATTAGAATCGAAAATCCAGAAAGTTTCGTTAAAGAATTACACAAAAGAAAGTCAGAACATTATCGTTCAATTTTAAAAAACGGCGATATTGAGCTTCGTCCCGGTGTCATCCGTCTCATTAATGAGGCACGAGATAAAGGAATACAAATCGGCGTTGCAACAAGTTCATCAATGGCCAACCTTACGACGCTATTTAATAAGACTCTGGATATGGAACCCAGTGAATTATTTAATTCCATTGTCACCAGCGATACAGTGCAGGATAAAAAACCATCCCCTGCTGCTTACCAATGCGTTCTTGCGGGACTTGGTTTAGAAGCTGAATCATGTGTTGCTATAGAAGATACCCAGAATGGAAACCTGGCGGCTTTGGCAGCTGGCTTAAAAACCATTATTACTACACATGCTTATACTATAGATAATGATTTTACTGGCGCATCAATTGTTGCCAATCACCTTGGTGAACCTGACCAGCCATACACAAAATCTCAAGGAATTGATTACGACAAATCATACGTTGATATTAAATTATTAAATAACATCATTTCTAATAGTGCTGATAATAAAGATGATCGGACAAATAACACCACATCTAATATTGTATCCATCAATAATTAATTAGCTTTAAAAATACATGACCCTGTCTGAATTTCGTTATATTGTTGCTGTTGCTAAAGAATTGCATTTTGGTCGTGCCGCAGAAAAATGTTTTGTCAGTCAACCGACTCTTAGCGTTGCCGTAAAAAAGATTGAATACGAATTAGGTGTCGCATTATTCGAACGGCATCAACATGAAGTGTCAGTTACGCCTATTGGTGAATCGATCATTAAACAAGCCGAATTAATTTTAAATGAAACGAATAATCTAAAGGAAATCGCCAAACAAAATAAAGATGAATTAAAGGGCGAACTTAAACTTGGCATCATTTACACCATTGGCCCTTATTTATTACCTAAACTCATTCCGGTAATTAATAAAAAAGCTTCTGAACTCGCTTTAATCATAGAAGAAGATTTCACCAAAAACCTGACAACAAAATTAAAATCAGGTGAAATTGATATCGCTATACTTTCAAATCCATTTGAAAAATCCGGTATCGCAACTGAAATATTATACAAAGAACCTTTTCAGGTCGCTTTACCGAACGGACACCCCCTAACTAAAAAGAAAAAATTAAAAGCCAGTGATTTAATGAACGACACCATGTTGTTATTAAAAGCAGGGAATTGTTTTCGCGAACAAATTGTAGAACTGTGCCCTGCCTGTATTAACCCTATAAGTGAAAACAAAAAAATACAGAAAACACTAGAAAGCAGCTCAATAGAAACTATTCGACAAATGGTCGCCGCCGGTGTCGGCATTACCATACTCCCCGGCCTGTCTATCGATGCCCAAACCGGATTAAAAGGCTTACTTGAATATAGGCCATTCAGTAATCCTGTTCCCTATCGAGAAGTCATTATTGCCTACCGCAAATCTTTCCCAAGAAAAAAAGCGATAGAACTAATGAAAGAATCGATTGCTAACTGTAAACTCGGCCTTTAATAATTATTTTTTCAATACGAGAAAAGCTGCCGTATTCCCTCGGATGATTCTAAATAAAAGTGAATCATTCTTTTTATTCACTGCCGCTAAAAATTCCTGCAAACTTTTAACAGGTGCTTTATTTACGGAAGTAATAATATCAGCGGATCTAAGCCCACTGCGCCAAGCTATGCTACCGCGTTGAACAGCCTTAACAGTAATACCTTCTACTTTACCAAAGTAAGGGTTAGCTTTATCTATGTCACCAACTGTAACGCCCTTCAATAATTCATTGATGGCTTTTGGGGATGAGCTTATTGCTTTAGGGCTTTCATCAACGGTAACCATAACTTCAGATTCTTTACCATCACGCAATACTTTAAATAAAATCTTTGCACCCACTGGTAAAATACCAATACGATTATGCAAGTCTGCGGCGTTTTTAATTGGTTTGGCATCCGTTGAAAGAACAATGTCACCGGTAACTAAACCAGCTTTATCTGCAGGCGAACCTTTCATCACTTGATTAACAATTGCACCGTGTTGACCTTCAAGACCAAACGCCTCGGCTAATGCTGGATTTAGATCCTGCATACTCACACCAAGAAACCCACGTTTAACTTCACCGGTATCAACAATTTGTTCCATGATCTGCAAGGCTAGATTAATAGGAATAGCTAAACCTATGCCAATATTGCCACCACCTTGTGGAGAAATAATAGCGGTATTAATCCCCGCTAATTCACCACGAAGATTCACTAATGCACCGCCTGAATTACCGGGATTAATTGAAGCATCTGTTTGAATAAAATCTTCATAACCTTCTATACCTAATCCGCTACGACCTAAAGCACTAACTATTCCGGATGTTACTGTTTGACCAAGCCCAAATGGATTTCCAATCGCAACAACAAAGTCACCGACTCTTAATGCATCTGAATCTGTTGTTTTCACTGCGGTTAAATTATCAGCAGGAATTTTTATTACAGCGACATCAGTTGCAGGGTCAGTGCCGACGACTTCGGCTTCAAGTTGACGACCGTCAAGCAAGGTCACTGTTATTTGATGGGCGTTAGCGATGACATGATTATTGGTTAATACCAGGCCACGTTTTGCATCAACGATTACCCCAGATCCAAGACTACTTGTTTTACGTTCTAAAGGTTGATTCGGTACATTAAAAAATTGTCGAAACCGCGGATCTGCAAACAAAGGGTTCTGTTGCATTTGCACGCTACCTTCTGTTGCTATATTGACGACACCCGGCGTTACATTTTCCAGCATTGGTGCCAGGCTGGGTAATTCTTTACCATCCATTTGTACAGGCAAGGCAGCGTTAACAACCGGCGCAATAAAAGAAAATGAAATCAAAAAGAAACGCGTGAATAATCGACTAAAGATATTTTTCATGTAATTGTTCCGTGGAAATATTATAAGATTTTATTATAGTTTTCTATTAGGAATAAATTATTTATAAAAAGTTCAAAAGACATTAATAAATTTAAAAACACACAGGTAGTGTCATCTACCTGTGTGTATATTGCTACAATAACTTATCAGATTTTAACTTCAATCTTTCTTGGTTTAAGTTTTTCATGCTTTGGCAAAGTAATTTCTAACACGCCATTTTTACCAGTTGCTTCAATACGTTCCGCGTCTGCTGTTTCAGGCAAACTGAAGCGTCGATAAAAAGCACCGCTTGCACGTTTAACTCGTTTATATCCTTGTTGCTCTTCTTCAGAAGCAGACTGACGTTCACCCTTAATTGTCAGCACTCCATCGTCCATCGTGATTTCAATATTTTTTGGTTCAACACCTGGTATGTCTGCAGTAATTAAAAAACGATTTGCTTCTTCTTTAATATCCACTGCTGGACGCCAATGGCTTGTTACGTTATTAGAATAATCTTTATCATTACTTGATAAAGAGTTATCTGCATAAGCAAGTTGATTTAATTGTTTATTAAATCTATCTAATAAACTCCACGGTTCATAATATGCTAAAGACATTTTTTACACCTCCATCAATAGTTTTATTTGCTTAGTAAAAAAGATGGGGGTAAGAAAATACTTTTCAAGGGTATTAATATTTATAGGCTGTCTTAGTCATCACCTTTGACGTTAAAGTCATCAAACGTTTAACGCCTTTAGGCAGGTTCTTCGCGCCTGCTGTCTCAGCAGTTACCGCATGCTGTAATTCATCTTTTCGCATTTGCTCTAAAATAGATCGACTTCGCTGATCCCGCTCAGGTATTTGTTTTAAGTGCGCATCAAGGTGTCTCACCACCTGATACTCCGTTTCCGCCAAAAATCCTAAATTCCATTTATCACCAAAACAACCGGCAACAACACCAATAGCAAATGAACCGCCATACCATACAGGTTCAAGATAGCTGGTATGATCATCCAGCTCTTTTATTCGTGATTCACACCAATCGAGATGATCTTGTTCCTCATCCGCAGACTGTTGCATTGTTTTTTTGAGTTCATCATCTCTAGCTGTAAGCGCCTGAGCCTTATATAAGGCCTGCGCAGCGATTTCTCCAGCATGATTGACACGCATCAAAGCAGACACATGTTTTTTCTCATTTTCATCCAAATTTGATTCAGAATGGACTTCGGCTGGATAAAGTCTTTTTTTACGCACAGCTCCTGATTTCGAGCGATTTGCCAAAACAGAATCAAGAGACATAATTCCACGGTCTAGTACGCTGTATTGCCTTGATTTCATTGAAATTTTAACTAACTCCCGTGTACTGCTCTTTATTAATGTGTATTATTAAAAATATTCTTTTTCAATAGACAGTAATTTTAAACAATTTCAGTAAGAATATCGCGTTTATAATGTTGACAGTAAAGGGGTACATCCGTACTATTCCCCCTCTTTTTTAGCCGGGCAACCGGGATTTTCAGGAATAAGTATGAAAACCTTTACAGCAACACCTTCCACAATTAAGCGTGATTGGTTCATTATAGACGCTACCGGCAAGACTTTAGGTCGTTTATCGACCGAGATTGCCCGACGCCTACGTGGCAAGCATAAAGCAGAATATACACCGCATATGGACACAGGTGACTATATCGTTGTTATTAATGCAAAAGATATCCACGTCACTGGTAACAAACGAAAAGACAAAATGTATTATCACCACACGGGTTTCCCGGGTGGCATCAAAGGCATTAGCTTCGAAAAATTGCTAGCTAAGAAGCCTGAACAAATTATCGAAAAAGCTGTAAAAGGGATGCTTCCAAAAGGCCCATTAGGCCGTGATATGTTCCGCAAGCTTAAAGTTTATGCTGATGCTCAACATAAACATGCAGCTCAACAACCTCAAGTACTGGAGATATAGGTAATGGCTAACGAAGTTTATTACAGCACCGGAAGACGTAAAAGTTCAGCAGCACGCGTCTTCATGCAAAAAGGCAAAGGCGAAATCACTATTAACCAACGTACACTCGATGAGTACTTTGGTCGTGAAACCGGTCGTATGATTGTTCGTCAACCTTTAGAAACCTTGGAAATGGTTGATCAATTTGATTTCAACATCACCGTTAAAGGTGGTGGTATTTCTGGTCAAGCTGGCGCGATACGCCTCGGCATTACCCGTGCATTGATGGAATATGACGAAACCCTACGTAAATCATTACGCGGCGCTGGTTTTGTTACTCGTGATGCTCGTGAAGTAGAACGTAAGAAAGTGGGTCTACACAAAGCGCGTAAGCGTCCACAATACTCAAAACGTTAATAGTAAATCTAAGCATCATAAAAAAGAGGGTTTCTACCCTCTTTTTTTTCGTCTGTATTTCCCTGCTAGAATAAGCACAGTATATGTAAGGGTTCATTTTTTGATATTGGGGATTCGTCTAATGGTAGGACTACGGATTCTGATTCCGTCAGTAGAGGTTCGAGTCCTCTATCCCCAGCCAATAGAATCAACTACTTAGATAAATTTCCTTTTTATTTCCCTCTGAACATCTACTTATCTGGTAGTTATTCTGGCAGTTAGGTTCAATGTACTAGGCTGTAATTTTAGTAGTTAGATCGAAGGCATTATTCACCGCAATCAGCCAATATATGCCATATAAAACAAACTTATGGCGTTGGCTAAATTGCTATTTTTCTAATCCCTTTTAAATAATGGGCTGGGCGATAACTTCGCTTAGAACAGCGGTGACGCAATCAGTAGCTTTGGTTATTTGGCTATTTGGCTATCACTAGCGATAATTCTTTGTACTTCTGTTTCATTTGCAAGTTTTCAAATGGCACGATTGAAGGGACTTGCAGGTTCATTACTGCGCTAAAGATATCTTTACTGTTTGATAGCATTGCATAAAGATCTGCGCTCACCATAACAGTATCATAGGTATTCTTTGCTAATCTTAAATCCTTCTTTGCAACAGACTGAGCATCTTTTACTCGGACATTATAATTACCTTCGAGAAGGACATGACCTGCTATTACTTTATATAACCAATAACTTAGCCTATTCAGAAAACAATTTTTTCAGGGGTTAAATAGCGTTAAATGTAGTCCTTTGCCCTCACCCACACGCTCAGAAAATATCACAGATAAATAATAAAAATAGTCTACACTTTTTTGAAGGGGTTAATTATTAAGGGGAGATATCATGTTAATAAGAATCATATCCATTTCTGTACTACTACTTTTTACTGTATCTATAAGTGCCGAAGAATATTTAGGTAATTATAGCGCAAATCCATACAGTTCAAATTCCACTTCGAACCCATATGGAGCTGGCAGCTCATACGGTAGCAATAGTATTAACAATTCGTATGGTTCATACGGAAGTCCGTACAGTAATAAATCAGCAACAAACCCCTATGCTACCAATGCTCCTAAACTATACGATAGCCAAGGTAATTACAGGGGAAGACTTAGTGCTAATCCTTACGACCCTGACTCGACTTCAAATCCGTACGGCAGATATGGAAGTAAATATTCAGCTGATAGTGTTAATAATCCCTATGGCGCAGGAAGCAGATACAATACCAATAGTCCAAACAACCCGTATGGACAAGGTTTAAGAATTTACGGTCAATAATAAGATACAAAAGAAAGAAAGGCTACTCTGACTCCATCAGTAGAGGTTCGAATCCTCTATCCCCAGCCAGTCTTTTAACCTGAAATCCTGAAATTCTGGTTCGGTGACTGTTAATCACTAGGTCGGCAGTTCGAGCCTGTCCCGGGGAGCCATATCAAATGAAAAGCCTGCATGAGAATGTGGGCTTTTTTTTTGGATGAGAGCCAACAAACCAAAAATATGAAAGGCTTTGATTTCAGCCTCTCCATATCTATTCCTAGTATTGGCACCTGGATATTAATAGAACATAAATAAGATAAATCTTCTTATTAATATTAAATCTTAGATTCACATAATAAGTGCAATTTTTTTAAAGTGAGACGGCCAGTTGTTATAGTTGGCAGTTTACTCGCTAAAGGAAATCGCCAAT